>Ga0182013_10003073_pt1 | contig 21192 bp, 34 predicted proteins | sample 612S2MmetaG_FD_120487 | JGI IMG/M metagenome (GOLD analysis project Ga0182013, IMG submission 120487) | Permafrost microbial communities from Stordalen Mire, Sweden - 612S2M metaG | ecosystem: Environmental > Terrestrial > Soil > Wetlands > Permafrost | place: Sweden: Stordalen | collected... | reverse complement strand
TACCCGACGCCGGACGCCACGCGACCGCATCCGACCGAGTGCGCGATCCCCGGGTGCGGGTGTCTCGAGTTCGAGCCCGTCATCGCAACGGACGAGGACGAGAGCGAGCCGGACAACGGCGACGCGCCGGGATGCGCGAATCACGAGGGCTGCACCTTCGACGTATCGCACGAGGGCTCGTGCTCGATTCACCTCCCCGCGTCCGAGGGCGGGACACTCGACGAGCAGGCATAGGTAGAGCTAGCCTCAACGGATGGGGCTGCGCATGAGGGTGGAAAACCCCGGGTCACCGAAGAAGAGAGGTCCACGCATGGCGACGAAGAAGAAGGCGAAGAAGCGCGCGAGCAACCCGAAGAGGAAGCGCGCCAAGCGCGCCGCGAACCCGCCGAAGAAGCGCGCCAAGCGCCGCGCGAGCAACCCGGCCCCGAAGAAGCGCGCCAAGCGCCGCGCCTCGAACCCGAAGAGGAAGCGCGCCAAGCGCGCGAGCAACCCGTCACGCGCGACGAAGCGCCCGCGACGCAGGAACGCGCGCCGCCGTCGCAATAACCCCGGATGGACGAACCTCGAAGGGGCGGCCATGGCGCTGCTCGCCGGCGCCGGCGCCGCCGTCGCCGCGTCGTTCATCAACGATGGACCGCTCGGCAACCGCGGGCCCAACGTGCAGAACATCGTGCTCGCCGGCGAAGTGTTGGCGGCCGTCTACTACATCCAAAACCCGCTGCTCCTCGGCGGCGTGGTCGTCGGCCTGACGCTCGTCCCGGTCGCGGCCATGATCTACAAGATGGTGCCGCAGCTCGCCGCGCCCGCCGCGATGGGCCCGCCTCCTCCGTTGCCGCCGGGTACGACCGTCGTCATGACGCCGCCCCCGGCGACGATGAGCGCGCTTCACAAGGGGAACATCGCGCGCATGCGCGGCCTTGACCGTCGCATGGCGGCGCTGCACGCGGGCCGCGGGATGGGCGCGCTTCACCGCGGCAACATCGCGGCACTGCACAACGGAACGATCGGCACGATGCACGTGAGCGGAGCGGACGTCCGCGCGGCGCGCATGGCCAGCATGTCACGCCGTCGGTAACCCTTCCCCCTAACCTCCCAGACGAAGACAGGATAACGCGATGAGTCCCACGCCCATTGGTTCCGACCCGAGCAAGCCGCAGTCCGACGCAGTAAAAGCCTACATGGCGGGACAGCCGTACATCAGCAAGTGGAATAACTACTTCAGTAGGATCAGGGTGTCGGCGACGTCCGGCGGCGCCGGCGCAGTCTACTCGGTGCCCGCGGGAAACGAGTTCATCGGCTTCGGCTACGCGCGCGGCGGCGACATGGGACCGGCCGGTGCGCCGGGCGTAATCGCCACCTACGCGGACACGAACATCCAGACGCCGTCGCAGACGATCGCCGGTGAAATCTTGGAGGTCGATGGGATCGGAATGATCCTGCTCGGCCAGTCCGACGCGGCGCTCGCGAAGCAGTTGGACCAAAATCTCAGCGTGAAGATCCGCATGAACGGCAACACGGATTACCCGTTGGGAATTCCGAGCATGATCCCCGGCCCCGGCGGTCTCTTCGGCGTGAGCGATGCGCAGTCCGTCGCGTCCAACCTCGGCGATCAGGCGGGAATCCAGATCGGGAGCCTGAACAACGGCATCCCGTACGCCATGAACTATTTTGCTCTGCCCGAGCCCATGGTGTGGGCCAACGCGGGAAAGCAAGACTCGACGCTGAACGTCATCGTAAAGACGGAGCGCACGACGACGACGCTCCTCAGCTACACGAGCGCGAACCGCGCGGCCGTCGCCGGCGGCGCGACCACGCAAGGCACGGCGGCCTACACCGCGCCGGCGTTCGCGTCGGTGTTTCTCGATTACATGATCGTCGTCATCGCCCGCACGGTTACGCGGGTCTCCGACAACTAGCCGCCGCAAGTCGCGCGCGCCATCGACCCCCCTCGATGGCGCGCGCGTTTTTTTGAGTCTCTCTCTCCGAGGTGTGATCCATGAGCAACGTCCCCGCCCGTCCGCAGCGCCCCGCGATGGCCACCCCGATGCAGGAGAAGCTTGCGCCTGACAGCGTCGCGAAATGGATCATTCAGCGCGCCGCGGAGGTGACCTCACGCGTCATGTATCCGCTCGCCGTGCTGATGCCGGACGGCGCGGTCGCGCTCAACAATCTGTCCGCGCCCGTGGGCCTCTCGCAGTCGATTAACCTGACCTGGCCGACGGATGGAATGTTGGTCGCGATCGCGGGCACGACGCAGGACGGTCTCTTGGCGTCGATGGCGGGCGTCGGGATACAGATCGTCGTCGACGGTCAATACAACCTGATCTCGAGCGGCGCGAATCAGGGATCGTCGTACGTGCCTCTCGCGCAAGTCAGCGGCGCCAACTCCACGCTCGGCCGCTACCTTGTGAAGAAGGAATTTAGACAGGCGACCTCGTGGTCCGTCTTCCTGCAGAACAATACCGGCGCCGCCGTGGCCCTCGATCTGCGGTTCGACTACATCGACTTTCGCGGCGGCCGAATCTAGCCCATGCCGCCGGCGCCGGAACCCGGCGAATCGTCGTGGATTCGCGCTTACCGCAAGGGCTCGGTGGTCTCGCCGCTGGCGTTCGCAACGCGCCCGCAATTCGCGGGATGGTTCACGGCCGACGCGGTCAGCGTCGCCACGAATTTCGACGTGCTGATTGACTGGGCCGACACCGGCTCGAACGGCGTAGGGCTGACGTTCATTGCCGCGATCTGGGCGGTCACGGCACCGGGCACGCCGAAGCTCTATCGCGGCTCGTACAGCCTCACGCCGATCGGCGGCGTAACGCCGGTCGCGAGCCCGACGGGAAACACGCCGTCGCCGCTGTGGTCCACGTGCGTGCAGTGCGGCGTACCCTATGCGGGGACGTCGTTTCTGATGCAAGCGGGAGGCATTGCCGCGTGCCAATGGGGCGTGGACGTCGCGATGCTCGCGATCGGCGGCGGCCAGGGCGTATCCAATCTCATCATGGGCGGCATCGCACACGGCAGGGAACTATGAGCACAGGCGACCCCCCCTCGAAGACGCTAGGCGTCGCGCTCCTCCCCGATCCGTATCGGGAGGTATCGCTCAAGCAAGGCGGCCGCGGCGTCGCGCTCAAAAACTCGCTCGCGCTGCAACAGCTCGGCGTCCCGATTTCGATCGGGCAGAGTCCGGGCCCGGGCACGGGCGCGACGGTCTACCTCGCGACGAACAATGACACGGCCTACGACAATGCGGTCATCACGTGGACCGTGCAGATGTTCGGGCGCCAGGCGGTCTACGCGACGACGGTGATAACGCCCCTCATCAACGCGTCGCAACCCGTGCTCGGCTTCACCATGTCGGGCATCGCGTCCGACTTCTGGCTCGTGAGCATCACCCTCACGGGAGGGACAACGCCGGCGGCGACGCTCCTATCGAGCGTCATCGCGTTTGGAGTCGAGAACATCCCGCAGACCACGGGCAACTCAGGGATCGTCCCGCCCCCGCCTTACGTCGCGTCGGGTGGGCCCGGCGCCTCGGGCGCGTTTACGTTCGTGCCACCGGCCTACAACACGACGTATCTCATCACCTGTATTGCCGACGTCACGAGCCCCGGCGCGGGGAACGCGGTGGGAGACTGTTACTCCGAGGTGGTCACCTCGACCTGGAAGAACCTCGCCGGCGTCGTGACGGTGGTGCCTCCGATCCTCTCCGCGCCCAACTCGAGCGGGGATGCGTCGATGGTCGCGTTCGGAACGCCAGGAAATGGGTTTGGACCGAGCGCGACGACGGGATCGGAGGCCAGTATCCCGTGGGTGATTCCCGCGACGCTCGGCGCGGGCACTGTGGTGCAGGTTGCGATCTACCTTCTACCCCTTGGGAGCGGTTGACATGGTCTATCCCATCATCGGATACGGCGGCGGCGGTGGCGGCGTCTTCCAGCAGCTCGGGGGCGCGGGCACGGCGATAACCCCCGTCGACGCGACGGCGGCATTTGCGATGAACATGGGCACCGCATCCAACCCCGAGTGCTTCGCATGGGCGGGCGACGCGCAGCAGCCTAACGATTTCGCGATGGGCCCCGGGAGCATCGCGGCCGGCGACGGCTACAACGGGGCCGCGTCGTTCAGCAGCGCCAACGCGGAGGGCGGCTACGCGTTCGCGGCAGGAAAAGGATCGAGGGCGCTCGCGGACTCGGCCGCGTGTTTCGGTGGAGGCCAGGCGCACAATACGGGGGATTTCGTCGCCGGACCGGGCTACGCGAACGGAGATGGGACGCTAGGCGCGTGCTCGCTCGTCGGCGGATCGGTGACGGGTGACGGGTCACTCGCGGTCGGCCAATCGGTGGCGGACGTAGTCGATGGCGTCTATGGAGCAACCGCGTTCGGCGGCGGCAATGCGCAGGGCGACGGTGCGCTATCGGTCGGGGTGGGCTCGACGGGATCGGGCTTTTCGTTTGGCGGTGGGACCACCGGATACAGCACGGCCATTGCGTGCGGGCCCGGGTCGCTCGCGGATCAGGTAGGGGCGAGCGCTTTCGGCGGGGGACAAGCGCTAGACGTCGGCGACTTCGCGTCCGGATTCGGAGCGACCGCCGATAGCGGCAGTGTCGGAGGGGTGGGAGCGACCGCCTTTGGTAGCAGTTACGCGACCGGAGTAAACGGCTTCGCCGCGTGCGGCGGCCAAACCGTGACGGACTACAGCGTAGCGATCGGCCCCTGCGTCGCCGGCGCCGCAAATTCCTACGCGTTCGGCGCCACCGGCGGCCCGCTCGTCACTCTCAACGATGACGGCCTAGGGAATATCGAGCTCGACTGCGCACCGGGCGCCGCGTTCGTGCTCGGGAACATCCCGACCCAAACCACCGTCGGCGCGTCGGGCGGCGCATCGCTACCGCCGGCGCTCCCCCTCGGCTATCTACTGGTCACGATTCCGGGCGTAGGTCCGGTCGCGATTCGCTACGACAACCCAAGCTAGGAGCTCCCATCATGATCGCAATCAATCCGCCGGCCCTGAAACCCTACATCGCCCAGACGCGGCCGATTGCGCGCGCTCAGCTCTCCGTCATCGCACGCGACGAGCTCACCGGACGCGGGGTGCTGCAGGTCACTCTCTACGACGCGAAGAACGTGCGCATCCAGTACGATCAAGCGGCCGTGCCGCGCATCACACCGAAGCAGACGGCCGCCTTCTTCGACGACGCCGGCGGCGTCGCGAAAGAGACCTACGATCAGGGCAACGCGCGGCGCGGCCTCGCCATCCTCGCGGACACGTTCGGGCTCACGGGGGCGGTGGAGTGATGGCGCCGAGGGGGACGACGCCGGTCACCTACGAGCTCGGCCGCACCTACGTGAGCGGCAAGGGTGTCCGCTTCCAGGTGTTCGAGCAACCGCGGCGCGTGCGCGATCGCGATGGGTACTGGATCGGGCCGGCGCTCCTTCCGAGCGGCCGTGTCGAGGTGTTCATGTGGGGCCCGGATACGCGGCCCCTGCAGCATTGGGCCGTGCGGGCGTTCTGGTGGCTCGTGGACGCGCTCTCCCCGCGGCGAGAGCTTCCCGCCGCGGCGTCGTTCGAGGCGGTCACGGACGCGAGCCAGCTCCCGCCGGCGGCCGACAACGGGGCGCAGTCGTGAGCGCCGAGAACGAAGCGCGCAGGCTCAAGGTGGACGGGTCGTGGATCGTCTTGGAGGTGGCCGGCAAGCGCTACCTCGGGCCCCCGTTCGCGCAAGCACAGGTGCCGGGGGCCGATCCACGCTGGGAGCTCCTCACCGTACACGCGAACGTCCCCGAGCTCGTTGCGCTCGAACCCTGCTACGAGCTCGCGCCACAGAGCGGGGTGACGCAAAGCGGCCAGGCGGCGATCGGCACACAGCCGCTCTCGTATCTTCTGCTCGGTCACTCGTGCCGCGCGGTGTGGCGGTGGGACGGCTACACGCGGCTGTCCACGATGCACGAGCACGACGTAGAGAACTTGCGCGACTTCGTGAAGGCGGCCGAGTCAGTCAAGCTGCAAGTGCGCGCGGCGCGTTCGCGCGTCGCGCTCGCATGAAGGCGACGCCGGGCACCGCGAAGGCGCGGCTACTCGCGACGCTGGCGGAGATTACTCGCTCGGTCGAAGTGCTCCCCGAGAGCGCGTGCGTCGTCCTCGAGGAAGCACAGGTGATTCAGTGGTCGCACCGTCACCTGCAGACGATGGGGCACGTGGTGAGCGTGTTTCGGCCGGTGGCCGACTCGCTAACGTCGCTGGTGTCGGCGGTGGGCACGGTGCGGCGGGCGATGCCGCGGCGGCGCTAGGCGCGTCGTCGTAGGCTTCGCACCGGCACTTGTAGACCTGGCAGCCCCATCCAATCATCCACAGCGGGCCGTCGTCCTTCTCGTTCGACGCGCGATGCACGTGCCCCGTGCAGACGCACGCCCGAGGGACGACGACCGCGGCGGCGGTAGCGCGCGCGCGGTCCTCCTGGCGCTGCTCGGCGCGCAGTAGGTTGCGGCAGTTCGTGCAGAGCTCGACGCGTCCCGCGTGCTCCTGCGCGGTCCAGCGACGAGGGCGACCCTTGCGATCCACAGGCGCCGGCTCGTGGAAGGGACACCGGATGCTGACCACGCCGAGGCCGTTCTCAGTGACGAGGTGGGCCGGAGCGCCCTCGCTGAAGAACCACGCGAACACGTATCGGAGGTCCACCGACGAGCCGATCGAGGTGGTCAAGCATCGCGTCGGGCGTCATCGCGGCGCACTCCGTCTCGAGCGCGCGGAGCTCGGGCGGTGACAGCAGGTCGAGGAACCTCCCGATCAGCTCCACGCGCGCCGCGAGCGGTTCGCCTCCGAGCTCGCGCGCTTGGGCGATGAGCTCGCGCATGATGTCGGCGTCCTCGCTCATGTGCCCGTCTTCGCCGGCGGCGGTTCGGTGGACGTCGCCGAGCTCGCGGCCGCCGGCGCCTCGACGAACAAAGGCGGCTGGAACATCCGCGGCTTCTTCGCGCGCTTCGTACCGAGGCGCGGGTCAGGAATGATCCCCTCGAACCCGAGTTTACGACGCAGCCACCGCGATACAGTCATGTCCGCGGCCTTCGCCTGGGCATGAATCCAATCGCGTTCCGTAGCCTCAACCTGGAAACCGACGACGACTCGCATAGCTCTGATTATGGCTCCATTGGTTCAGCACAGCACGAAGAAAGCTGACAACGGTTCCAATTTCTTTTGTCGACTTGCGGCCGCTCTGGTCTCACCATGTGCGGATGGGGTTTGCACTCACAGCAGAACCGAGCGCGCAGGTCGCGCTTGACCAGGTCTCACCGTTTCCGCCGGTGCTCCGGTACCGCCTCCGCGCTTCGCTAGGGCTCGCGCTGCAGACGTTGCGCGAGCTCCCCGCGTTCCGGTCGCTCGACCGCTGCGCGTGGATGGTTTTCGTAGCGATTGCGACGCATTGGCAGGGGAAGGAGACGGCGTATCCCTCACAGGAGACGATCGCGCGCTTCCTGGGCTACACGGACACGAGCGTGCGGCACGCGATCGGCGTGCTGGCGCGCTCCGGCCTCGTGCGGGTGGAGGGAGAGGGGGAACGCGGCCGCGGCGGCCGCTTCGTCGTCTGCCACTACGCCCCCGGCGCGGCGACGATCGACGCTCTCTACGCGTTCGTACGGCGCTACCCGAAGGGGGAAGCCGACGGGGGACCTCGGCGCGTCGTCATGCGTCCGCGGCTGGTTTCACCACCCGAAATGGTTTCGGGTGGACCACCCGAAATGGTTTCGGAGGAACCCGTACAGCAGAAAGACTTAACTTCTTCGGCAGAGCTCGAAGAGGCTGCGCCCGAGTCCGGCGAGACGTCGCACGAGGAAGAAAAAAGCGCCGGCAAGGGCGGGGGAGGGAGAGGGGACGCGACCTCCGCGATCGCTCGTGAAGCCCTGACGGCTTACCTAGTGCGAAAAGAGCCCACGATTACGCCCCCGCGATTGTTCCGTGCGGAACACGTGGCCATGGTCCAGGCGTGCGCCGAGCTCGTACCCGGTGACGAGTTCATGCGGATACTCGCGATGAACGACGCGATCGATGGAGCGTGGCAAGTGTCGAAGGGACGGGAGCCTACGCTCGGTTTCATCTTCGGCGACGTCGGCCATTTCCTTGACCACCTGAAGCGCGGCCGCGGCCGCCGCATGGCGAGCGAGCGCACGCGCGAGCGCGCCGCGGCGCCGCGGACGATGCCGCTCGAGCTCGAGCCCCTGCCGACGTTCGACGAGCTGCGGGGCACGTTTGCCAACTTGTGGGAGGTGCTGAAATGACACGCACTCATGAAATCGTAGCGTCCGCGATTGCTGTGCTCGCGGTGGAGTATGTGACCTTTGCGATCGCGCTTCCCACGGGGGTGCTCGTCGTCGGGTGCGGGGGCGTGTCAGCAGAATCGACGGACGCGGGTAAATCCTCGCGTGGTTCGTCCTCCGGAGCGTCGTCCTCGAGCACGACGCCGGCGACGTCGTCGAGCTCCTCGAGCGCGTCGACGTCGTCCTCGAGCACGGCGGCCTCGAGCACGGCGTCGACGTCATCCTCGAGCAGCTCGTCGAGCTCGAGCACGGCGGCCTCGAGCACGGCGTCGACGTCGTCCTCGAGCAGCTCGTCGAGCTCGAGCACGGCGGCCTCGAGCACGGCGTCGACGTCGTCCTCGAGCAGCTCGTCGAGCTCGAGCACGGGCCCCTCGTGCGCAGGTTTCCGCGACGGCGGCTACCTCGCGATCGACACCGCGGAGAGCTACCCCTTCGCGTCGCCGGGCGACGCAGCGATCGCGGACGCCGGCGGCGCGTGCATGGGGTTTGGATGCTGGTTCGCGTGCCCGCGGGGCCCGTGCCCGCAGTCCAGCACGTGCCCCGTCGGCCTCGCGTGCCTCGTGTCGGCGGACGCGTCCGCCGCGAACATCGACGACGTCCCCGGAAGCTGTCAGCCGTGGCAGTGAAGCGCCCCGCCGCCGTCGCATACGTGCGTGTCAGCTCGCGCGCGCAAGACCTCGCGAGCCAGCTCGCCGCGGTCACGCAAGCGGCCGCCGCGAAGGGAGACAAGCTCCGGACGATCTATCGCGAGAAGATCAGCGCCAAGACTCTCGACCGCCCGCAACTCACGCAGCTACGCACCGACGCACGAGCGGGTCTCGTTCGTCGGCTGTACGTGTTCCGGCTCGACCGCCTCACGCGGTCGGGCATCCGTGACACGCTGGCGACGGTGCGTGAGCTGCAGGCGGCCGGGGTGGAGCTCGTGAGCATCGCGGACGGATTCGACCTGCAGGGGCCCGCGTCTGACGTTGTGATCGCGGTCATCGCCTGGGCCGCGCAGATGGAGCGCACGGCGATCGGTGACCGCGTCGCGGCGGGCATCGCGCGGCTGAAAGCTCAGGGGCGCACGTGGGGGCGACAGCGCTCGATGTCGCCGGCGCTTCGTTCGCGCGCTCGCGCGATGCACGCGGCGGGCAAGAGCGTGCGCGCCATTTCGATCGCGCTGAAAGTCCCGCGGTCCACGATGGCGCGCGAGCTCGGCGCGGTCGTAACGAACGATGCACCGACGAAGCGAAAGGCCACCCGATGAAGCTCAAAAAACCATCCAAGCAAATGCAACTGATCCGCCTTGCGGGGATGTCGAAGACCTCGCAGATCCGCGCGTTCTATACCGACTCGATCCGCGCCTCGGTCGACGTCGCCAGCGCCATCAACGAAGCAACGATCGTGGACGGACCCCCCGAGAGCATGGGCGTGCCGATGACGGACGAGCAGCGCACCGAGTGGCTAGAGAGGACGTCGGCGCTGCTTGAAGCGGCGAACCTTCTGTCAATCCTTGCGTGTCGGCACGGCGTGCCGGTTCAGGTGAAGTCGTGACGATCGCCACCGCGTTCCGTCGCTTCTTTCCCCGGCCTCCGGCGCACGATCATTGCTCAGAGCATGGGCCCGTGCTCACGAAGGAAGAGCGATACACGGAGCTCGTGGAGGACGCGCGCGTGTGGCTTGAATCGCTCACCGAGGTTTGTTCGTACCCCTTCAAGGAGCACGAAGGGCCGCCCCGCGGACTCGGCGATCGAAGGCTCACCGTCGCGGAACAGGCGGAGCTCGTGCGCTTGCTGGAAAAGGCAGTCCGGCGCGTGCGTGACGTTGCCGACTTTCTAAAGGTTGTCGGCGCGTTCCGCGAAGAAGGACAAGACCCCGCGGAGGTCGTGCCGCTGACGAGCTACAAGCCGATCCCTCGTCGGCCGCCGGCGGACACGTGAACATCCTCCGCGCTCTCGGTGCGCTCTATCTCTCGATTGGGATCGTGTGGGCCGTCAAAAATTGGCGCGCCATTATGCACACAGCCGCAGACAGCGCGACGGAGGGCGGTACGCGGAACATGGAGCCTGAGAGGGCGCCCACGGTGGCGCTCGTTATCGCGCTCGCGTTCACCCTTGGCGTGCTGGGCGACGCACTGATCTGGCCAGTCAACGTATGGCGGTCGCGTAGTGTCCCAAAAACCCCCCCTCCCGACGACCCCGAAAACGTCGGGTGACGATGCCGGTTGCGGGGGGCGGTCCGGTAGCGTATAATCGGACCACCTTGGAGGTGTAGCCATGCCCGATCTGTTACTGGTGCTTCACGAAGAATTGTATGCGCGCATCCGACGCGCTGCCGAGCGGCGCGATCTCGCGCCGGGCGAGTGGGCGGTCATCGCGCTGGCCGATTGCGTAGATGCTAGCGAGGAAAGCCAGACGGCAAGCGAGAGGGCACGAACGCAAGGCGGCGGCTCATGAGCGGCCGCGACAAGCGCCCGACCTACAAGCCGGGCGATCCGGTCTGGTACTTCCCCATCATCGGGGGATCGATACGGTTCGCCGGCGTCGTCGAGGACGAGCCGGTTAAGCTCGGTTCGCACACGTGGGTGGTGAACGTCTGCGAGCTCGAGCCGGAGTACGCGGCCAAGCATCCCGGGCGCGGCACGCGCGCCGTAGCCGTGTGCATGCCCGCATTGCGGCGACGTGGGACCGCGCTCGAGCAAGCCGCGGCGCACACTCAGGAAGGGGGCGGCTCATGAGCGGCAAGGACAAGCGCCCGCGCTGGGTGAAGGGCGGCACTGCATGGCGATGGCTGTGCGGGTGTCCCCATGGCGGGGGCCAAGACTTCCACGAGCACCCTATGAGCATCATGGAGCCGGTCACGTGCGCCGCTTGCGGCGAGACAGCAGCGCCGCCGCCGTTCCCGGTTCGCGATCGATGCACGTGCATTCCCGAGATGCGCGGCATCCTCAAGAACCACGGGGGCGACCTGCGCACCGTCTTTCAGCCGATCCCACGTTCAGAGCGTTGCATCATCGCGACGATAGGGCCGCGCGAGCTCGTGGCGGCGTTCTGTCCTTTCTGCGGTGTCTCTTACGAGGCACGCGATCCGAGGATGGCGCCCATGCACGCGGCGCCCCCGGTCATCGTAGGCGCGAAGGGCGGCGGCTCATGAGCGGCCAGGACAAGCCGCGCCCGCGCTGGGCCGAGGGCGGCACCAACTGGGTATGGTTTTGCAACTGCCCAGAGGCGGCCGGAAACCTGCGCGCGCGCCACGCACGGTATAGTGAACACACCTGCGGCTTCTGCGGGGAGTCTGCGGTGCGGCCGCCCGTATCCTTCACCGGCCCGACCGCCGAAGCGCGCGAACCCGACCGCTCCGAGCTCCGCGCGAAGATCAACGCGCAAATGGTCGCGAGCCTCACCGATAAGGCGAGCGAATTTCAGGCACGCGTGGGGCTCCTCTTTGCGCTCATGAAGCGCGATTCGGACGAGCTCCCCGCCGAGGTGGATCGGCTCCACGCGTGGGCGATCGATTTCGCGGCGAAGCTCAAACCCGCGCCCGTGGAGGCGCCGCCAGAGGAGCCGGGCCCGGAGCCGGCATTGACCTATGACGGACACCTACGGCGTGACGACCGCATGCCGTGCCCGAAGTGCGGCTTTCAGCGCGCTCCGTACCCAACGTGGATGGGGATGGGCGTGATCTTCCACATGGACGATGCAGACTGGCGCGTCGAGTCGCCATTCGGAAGCACGAACATGGCGACGCCGAGTCGCGCGCACTTCGAGAACATCATCGGAGCCCGGCGCATCGACACGGGCGAGCATCGTCGGTTCACCATGGCGGATCTCATGCGCGCTTCCCTTGTCATGCAGGGGCCGCCGTCGCTCGGATGGCTGCAGGAGCTTGACTGGCGCGTGACGAGGGCCGATGCGATCGGGTGCCCCGGCATCGACCCCTGGGAGCTTCAAGTGTTCGTGCGCGCTCTCTATAAGCTCGCCGGCGTCGATCCTCCGATGACGACGGAGATCGTCTATCGGTGCGCCCTCTCGTACTCGTGCCGCCTCTACCTGGGCCACGATGGCGCATGCAGGCACTCATGACCGACGACGAATACATGACGAGACAGGGCGAGCTCCTGGCGCTCGTCACGACAGACGCGACGTAGATGGCCACTGACCTCCCCTTCCCCAAGAGCCTCCCCGACTTTCAACCGGATAAGTAAGCTATGAGCACGACGAAGAAGAAGAATGTCTCCGGAAGCATCACAATCCAAGAGCTCGTGGACAGGGCGCACGCCGGCTTAGCCTCGCTCCACACGCCGATCGATCTGCCACCCCTGCCCCCCGGCCTCGACCTGAGCGCGCGGCCGAAGAAGAAGCGAACGACGAAAGTGAGCAAGAGGAACCGCGCGAGCATCGCGGCGGCCGACAAAGCGCGCGTCACACGAACCAAGGTCAAGGCGCCCCCGAAGAAGAAGCGTGGACCCTCCCAGCGTCCGCGCGATAAGTGGTTCATCCAGGAGATGGCCACCGCTCTCTATGCGGACGGCCTCAAAGGGAATCCGGAGGGACGACTCGTGAGCGTGGCGCGCGATGCCGCGATCGTCGCCATCAAACAAGCCGAGGTGCTGCTAGACGAGCTCAGGGCCGCCGGGTGGAAGAAGTGACGGCGGCGACGTCGACGACGGAGCGCGCGCGCGAGCTCTCGGTCATGTCGGCCGACGTCGAGCTCGCGCACGTCGCCCTGGTGGTGCTCGCCATGCAGTCGCTCGGGTGGCGCTTGTTCAAGGTGTACGGCATCGCCGGCGACCCCGAGCGCCAGCAGCTTCACTTTCAACGTGTGCCCGCGTGGTAGTGGAGGCGGCGATCGCGGGCGTCACGGTGGTGACGTGCGCCTCGCTGTGGTTCGCAGACCGACTCGAGAGGCGGAACGGTGAGCGGGAAGCGCCGGACGCGCATGCCGACGCGCACGAGCGCGCCAAAAAGCGCGCGATAGAGATCGACAGGCTCACCAAGGAAGCTCTCGACCTCGCCGCGAAGGCGGACAACCGCGCCACCTACAGCGAATCGCAGCGGCAGCTTTACAACACGCTCCGCAATCGCAAAGAGGCAGAGCTCACCCTAGCGATGCGCGGTTCCAAGTAGGGGCTAGGTAGACGCTACCTAGCGCCGTCGCGCGCGCTCGTGCGCGGGCGTTCCATCGCCTAACCTATTCGTGACCGTCACACGAGCGCGCAGAGCGTTGCGTGCGCAACCTAGGAGCCATCATGCCCCGCAAATTGAACCCGAACACGCCGCGCGTAATCGACCGCCCCATCGAACCCCCGGAGGGTGCGGAGTTCTTCCGCCTCAAACGGGGCGGGAAAAGCGGGCCCGAATGCACGATCATCGCCTCGAACGGGCACGAAAAGCAGTTTCACCCGATCGCGTGGTTCACGGTGGCGGAGATCGTCCAGCGATGGGGATACGATCGCACGTACGTCGCGCAGTTTTCGAGGGTAGACAACGGCAAGCGCACGTCCCTCGGCAACTATCGAGGCTTCCGACTGGCCGATCCGAACGAGCGCGCCCCTGGAGCGCCCGAGGGGCAGGGCACGCCGCAGGGAGCTTTGACCCCGGCGGCCGCTCGGCAGGGTGCCGAGGTGGACCAGGGGCTAGGGATGCTCCTCTCTCTCAAGTCGATCGTGGACAAGGACAGTGCGGGACGCATCGCGAGCGCCGAGGCGGCCGCGCAAGCGAACGTCCAGATCGCGCGCGAGGCGGGCGATCGCCAGATGCAGACCCTCTTGACCATGCTCGGGATGTTCGCGCCGAAGCCCAACGCGGGGATGAGTCCCGAGATGGAGCTCATGTTCAAGCGGATGGATCGCACCGATCGCGCGCTTGAGAAGCTCCTACGCGAGAGGCGCAACCCGCCGGAGGAGGAAGAAGAAGAGGAAGAAGAAGAGGAAGAGGAAGAGGACGAAGACGCCCGGGTCGAGCGGTTCATGAAGAAATACCGGAAGGACGGGGGGAGCCTCGCCGTCGTAAAGGAGTTCATGGGAGAGGAAACCGTCGCCGGCCTGCTCTCGATGCTGCCGAAAATCAAGGCGCGCGCGCCGGAGTTCATCCAGAAATACGGCGGTCTGCTCAAGGCGCAGCTAGACGCGGCGCTCGAAGCGCCCCCGCCCCCCGTCCCGCCGGCGGCGGCGCCGCCTCCGAGGGTAAGGAGCGCGCCGCCGGCGCCGCCTCCCCCGAAGGAGCGCCCCCGCACGAACGGCACCATGCGGAGCCCGCCCCCGCCCGTGCCGGATGAACACTCGGTGACCGTCGAGTGAGGTAGAGCTATCGTGAACGGGTGCGAAGCGTCGCCGATCTCACGCGCATGGCCGAGCGGGCCGGGTGCCGCCTCGTGCGGACGCGGCAGGTCGGCGGGGAGCTCGTGGGCGAGTTCTCGTGCCCGGACATCATCGAGGGGCGGCCCCTGCAGACGGCGCGGCTTCTCGACCTGCTTACCGAGGACGACGCCGCCGCGGACCCTGTAGACCCCGCGATCGTGCTCGCGGTGAAGTCTGCGGGGAACCTCGCGCCGTTGGCGTCGCTTCTCTACGTCCAGCACCACGTGCGGTTTGTGGAGGATGAGTACGAGGGGGAGCCGGTCGAGAAATTCCAGACGCCGACGGCGACGATCCGAGAGGGGGAGGGCGACTGCGACGACAGCGCGCGGCTCCTCCGCGCCATCGCGCGCGCGGCGGGCATCCCCTCGCGATACGTGTTCTGGCTGCGGTACGACCAACCGGCGCACGTGACCACGCAGCTTTACTCCGGCGGCGCGTGGCGCTGGGCCGAGGCGTCGATCGCGGCGCGCTACGGGGAGCATCCGTTCGCCGCGCTTCGTCGTCTGAACGGCAAGCGCCCCGATCTGGACGGGGCGCCGTTTTTGCTCGTCAACGGCCAGCTCGTGCCACTGACTCCACCGAAACCAAAACCCGTGAGAGGATCGCCCCCGATGAACCTTTCAAGCCTCGCGCGCCGCGCGCCGTCGCCGCGCCGGTGGTCGCTCGGGGCGCTCGTCCCGCGCGTGGGTACGCCCGTCACGGGGCAGAGCCTCGCGAACGCGCTTGCGGCCGCGTGGCCCTCCGCGATCGGAGGATCGCCGGGCTCGGCCATTCAAGTGCTCGTCGCGCAGTCCGCCTTTGAGACGGGCAACTGGGCCGCGATGTGGAACTGGAACATCGGCAACGTGAAGACGAGCACGAACGGCAGCACCGACTACTTTTCGATGAGCGCGACAGAGGGGTCCGGCTCGAACGTCACCATGCAGTCGGCGCTGTGGAGGAGCTACCCGGACCTTGAGAGCGGCGCGGCGGGCTACCTGACGTTTCTCAACAACAATTACAACGCGGCCCTGCAGAGCGCGATCGCCGGCGACGTGCCCGGCTTCGTCTCCGCGCTCAAGAGCCGCGGCTACTTCACCGGCGACCTCGGGCAGTACACGAGCGGCGTGCAACAGTATTACGCGCGCTACGGCGGCCTCTCGCCGTCGGCGGTCGCGGGCACGGCCGTTGCGGCGGCGCAGGCGGCGACGAGCATCGTCACGGGAGAGGATAGCGAGGACCAGAGCGCGACGGGCCCGACGACGCCGCAAGCGGTCGCAGGGATAGCCGCTGGGACTCTGCTTGGAGTCATCCTAGGCTTTCTCGTATGACCTCTCTAAGCACCCTCGCGGTTTCGGGCTCGGCGGGCACGGCAACGGTGAGCGTCGGCGTGCCCGGCGCGGCCGAGGCCATCTCGCAGGGCGACTCGATCCTAGACACGGCGACGACGGCGGCGGGAAGCGTGGGCGCGGGAGGCTATGCGGCGGTCGCGGGCATCGCGCAAGGCATCGCGAGCGGACTGCCGAAGGGAGCGGCGACGACGGCGCTTGTAGACGCGCTCGTGGTCGCCGGCGCCGCCGCGACGGGCGCGGAGATAGGCGCCTCGGTCGCCACGATTTCGGGGCCCTTCTACCCCATCGCGGGCCCCATCGCGAGCGCCGCCGGCGCCGTCATCGGTGCGGGCATCGCGGCGATCGAAGAAGCGTGGCCTCTGTTTGAGAAGGACGGATTTAATCCCATCGACATCGTGGGCGACCTCGCGGGAGACGTGCTCAACGTCGTCGGGCTCGACGAACCGAACCCGCCGCAGATCGACTTTCGCTACTCCTCGGAGAAGGTCTGCTTCCCCGCCATCAATCCCGACGCGCCCTACGGCGTGATCCCCGGACAGTACGCGATGAACCCGCGGTGTTACGCGGACTCGGATTTCTTCGAGCTCCCGAGCGGGCACAACCAAGCGCACTCGATGCTCTTCACGTTTCTCGTGGGCTACCGGCAAGCGCCGGGGACGACGCTCGCGAGGCAGAAAAAAGCCTGGGTCCTCGCGCAGTTTTTCACGGCAACCGACAAGGTGACGACGCAGGACCAGAGCGATGTGCTCGACGCGGGCACGTACTGGGACGCGCTCCTAAAGCTGATGAGTGTGAAAGACGCGACCTCGGCGCTCTTGCTCACCGAGCGGTGGTATGGCCAGCGCAAGGGCTTCTCGACCTCGCGCCCGTACGCGCCCAACTGCGCGCCCCCGAAGAACGACAACCGACCGTCGACGGTCGCGGCCATGATGCGCGAGTACGCGGCCAAGCCGCTCGACTTTCTCTACTACCCGATCCCTTCGTACTACGACAAAGGTACGCTTGAATTTGGGCCGACGTCGCCGGCGAAGGCGACCGACTGCATGCTCGTGCCGGACACCTCGCTTCTCATGGTGTGCGAGTACGCCGTGAAGCAGTGCGCGGACCGGACGATCAACGACCTCGAAGTGTTCCACGCGTTCGTACAGCTCGCGCACTTCTGGAAGCAGGGGCGCCAGCTCGACGCGAAGAAGTACAAGGGCCTGTCGACCGCGAACCATCCGAATTTCTCGCGGTGCATCGGCCTGATTGCGTACCAGATGCGGCGCACGGCCGCGGCGAACGCCGCGAAGAAGACCGCCGCGCGCCGCGCGAGCTCGCCGCAGTCGTCGATCGCGCGCGCCGTGGTGCCGAGCGCCCCGAGCGCGCCGAGGCCCCAGGCGCCGGCGGTCGCGAGCTCGGCGCCGGTCGTCGTGGTGCAACCGCGATCGATGCTGCGGGAGATTGTAGAGGGCGTCGCAGTAGCGGCGGTCGTCGGTGGTCTGGTAGCGTTTTTCAAGCGAAAGGGATGAGTCATGGCATTCACGAACAAATGGAAAGCGCCGAACAAGTCGACGATCGTCACGGGGACCCTCGCGTTTCCGGACGGCGTGCGCAGTGTTGCCGCGATTGACCGACAGAACACGATCGGCAACGGCAAGGGCTGGGCGCTCGTGCATGCGGACGGACGGCCAGGCGGCATCGACACGGCACGCACCGCGCGCCAGCTCGACCAAGCGTTGGCGGCGGGAAAGGTTCTCTATTACTTTCAGAAACCGGGGCGCCGCCCGGACGGAAGCGGCAACTTCACGTCAGGGTGGTGGACCCATCTCGCCAAGGGCGTGTGGCCGACGGAGTCTCAGGATTTCGCGTGGGGCACGGCCAAGCTCGCGGGCACTGCGATGTCGAACGCGAGCCAGAGCGGCGTCTTTACCGCGACCGCGAACGGCGGCGGCGAGGGCGGCGGACCGTCGCCGCAACCCTCGAGCGGCGCGAGCTCGGGGCCCGTCATCAATCGCCCCGCGCCGCCTCCCCCGCCCCCGCCTAAGAGCAAGCTGCCGTGGATCGTCGGCGGCGTCGTCCTGGTGGGCGTCGGCTTCCTGCTCCTCGACTGAGCGCGCACCATGGCAACCTCGCGCATACGAGCCACGCCGGCGAAGCCTCCCCCGCCCCCGCCACCCCCGCCGCGCGCGGCGAGTGGCGGCGTCGCGGCGTCGCGTCCTACGATGCTCGCGGCGAATAGCTCGCGCAGCTTGCCGACGCTGACGCCGGCGGCGACGCCCCCCGCGGCGAACCTCTTTGCCGGCAACAGCATCACGGCCGAGCACGCCGCGGGTGCGTCGGCGGCGACGCCGGCGCCGGTGCTTTCGATCCTCAGTGCGGCCGCGCATCCGGTAGTCATGCAGACGCCGGCGGGTGCGCCGATCCAGGCGATCGAGGCGTCGCTAAACCCCGCGAACGTCGCCGCGGCGCAAGCGGCCGCGGCCGCGACGACGGCGGCCGCCGGCGGCGCCACCAGTGCGGCGGGCACGGAGGCGACCGACAGCGCGCCGGCAAGTGGAGGCGGGGGCAGCTACGGGCCTGACAGCGCGCCGGCGAGTAGCGGGAGTCTCCCCGACGCCCCCGACTCGCAAGCGGCCATGGTGACCGCGCCTCCCATGGGCATGACGCCGGCGCCGGTCACGTGGCAGCTACGGCACACGCTCATGGTGGGCGCGGTGGTCGCGGCGGCCGCGTTCGCGGTGTGGTGGTTCTTCTTCCGAGAGGAAGACTGAGCCATGCAAACCGTCATCACGATCGGGCGCGTCATGATGGGCGACGTCGGGGACGATGACGACACGTCGCAGGACGACGCCGGCGACGACACCTCGTACGACGACACGGGAGACGACGCATCCCAAGACGACGACGCAAGCGACGCCGGCGACGACACCTCGTACGACGACGCGAGCGGCGACGATGACACGGGCGACGCCGGCGACGACACGAGCTCGGGGGACGCGGGAGACGACACGAGCGGCGACGCCGGCGACGCGACCGGCCCCGCTGGGATCATGACACTCGGGCAGATAGTTTTAGGGGCGACGGCGGCGGCGGCGCTGGCGTTCGTCGTGACAAGAGCAGTGCGAGAGAGGAAAGGGATACCTAGATGGCGTCGCTAATGACAGTTTCGGACCTGTACAGACACGATCGCAATCTCCGAGGGATCGGGGACACGGGCGACGACGACGACACGAGCGACGACGATACGGGCGACGACAGCTCGGGCGACGACAGCTCGGGGGACGACGCCGGCGGCGGTGGCAGCGGCTACACGAGCGACGACAGCTCGGGCTACACGAGCGGCGACACCTCGGGCGATGACAGCTCGGGCGACGATACCGGCGCCTATGTCGACTCGGGCTCCGCCACGAACACGCCGAGCGGTGGATCAGGTCTCTTCGATACGCTCATGGGCGCGGGCTCGAGCACGGCCAGCGGAACGAGCTCGGGATCGGTCAACGGCAGCTCGTCGCCCTCGGCGAGCGGAAACAGCGCGGTCAGCACCGGCTTCGGCGGCGCGATGATGCCCGCCGGCGGCGGCACGCCGTGGGGCCTCATCTTCGTCGGCCTGGGCCTCGCCGCCGCCGTGGTCGTCGTCATCAAAAAGAAGCGGAAGAGCAACCCGGGCCGCCGTCGTCGACGGAACCGCTAACGATGGGTCGTCGCTGCTCAGGGTGCGCGCCCGCGCCGCCGAAGGGACGCCTAAGCCTCGGCGCTCTCATGACGCGGCGTGCGCCCGTGGCGGGCCGTCGCCGGCGTCTCGGTGACGTGGGCGACGATGACACGAGCGACGACGACACCAGCGACGACGCCGGCGACGGGAGCTCGGGGGACGACGACGCCGGCGACAGCGGCGACGTAGGATCGTCGTGGAGCGCGAGCGATGTGCTCCCCGCGTTGATCCCCGGCGCCTCGGATTTTCTCGGGGGCGCGAGCGCGGTCGACGACGCCACCGACAATCAAGCGTCGACGGTTTACAACGTGTTCGCCAACTCGACGTCGGAGCAGCGGGGCGACGCCTACCAAGAGGTGTGGGATGACGCCAAGGGGGCGGCGGCCGACGCGGTCACGCCGGACTGGGTCTCCGAGCTGGCCGATCTGCTCGGGCTGTCAAAGGTGGCGCTCGATGTGGTGATCGGAACCGTCATCGTGGGCGGCGTGCTCGTCGTCGGCGGCGTGGTCGTGTTTGCTCCGGAGCTCCTCGCGGTGGGCGCCGCCAACAGCGTGCGCAAGCGCGCGGCGCGGTAGCGCGTGCCGCGTCGCCTCCGCGTCGAAAACTACCCCGGGCACGCCGCACGAGCGATTCGAGCGGTTCACGGCGTACGCGGACGCGCATCCGCGCGAGGTGCAGCGCGCGCTACAAGATCGCTCGGAAGACCAGATTGACGACCTGATCCGAGAGTACGAAGGGAGAGAGGAAAACCCGATGGGCAAGCCGAGGAAGCGCAACGCGAAGACGCGCACGCGCAAGCGCAACGAAGAGGCGCCGCCGGCGTCCGGGTGCTCGATGACGTTCCCCGCGTGGCTCCTCGCGTCGGGCCTCCCGCTCGAGTCTGGATTCGGCGCCGCGGGTGAGCCCTACCTCGCGGCGTGGCGCCGGGGCGAGCTCCCCGGCGGTCTCGTGGAGGTCATCGACCCCGAGCCCGGGCCGCCGGCGTCGCTGACCATCATCGAAGCGGACCGCGTCCGCGTCGGCAACCCCACGCCCCCGTCGTACAAGGGCACGCACTGGGGGATCGCGTCGACGAAGTCTACGACGCTCGACGTCCCCGACCCTCGTGCGAACCGCGCAAAGGGCCTCATCCAGCTCGGGGTGCTCGTGTCGATCGTCTACCTCACGGAGAAGGGGGGAGACGGGGAGCTCGTGGAGTACGAACACAAGTTTGACGCCACGCATCCGCGTCTCGCGTACGGGTCGAAGGACGGTAAGCTGTACATCGCCGGCGGCTCGTACCGCGTGGAGTCGCGCGGGATCGTCGGTTAGGAGATCAGACCATGAGTAAGAAGAACCAACAGCAGCGACAAGGGCGCACGAGGCCGGCGGCGCGGCCGCCGATTGCCTCGGGCAGTCCGGTCAACCTCGATGCGGTTTGCACGTGCGGCGACGTCGCCGAGGACCACGGCTACCCGACGCCGGACGCCACGCGACCGCATCCGACCGAGTGCGCGATCCCCGGGTGCGGGTGTCTCGAG
>Ga0182013_10003071_pt1 | contig 21197 bp, 18 predicted proteins | sample 612S2MmetaG_FD_120487 | JGI IMG/M metagenome (GOLD analysis project Ga0182013, IMG submission 120487) | Permafrost microbial communities from Stordalen Mire, Sweden - 612S2M metaG | ecosystem: Environmental > Terrestrial > Soil > Wetlands > Permafrost | place: Sweden: Stordalen | collected... | reverse complement strand
CCGGCGACGGTTTAGAATGGCGATTGGCCCTTTGCGTCCACACTCTTGTCCAACCACAAGCGGTTGGCAGCAGAGTCCACCAGGCAGTCTCCGCCGGAAAGTGTCCCCTACCGCCCATGCATCGCTGGTCTCAGCTCTTCATTCCAACCCTGCGCGAAGCGCCCGCCGACGCCGAGGTCGCAAGCCATAAACTCCTGCTCCGCGCCGGTTATATTCGCCAGCTTGGCGCCGGCATCTACTCCTTCCTCTTCCTGGGCAACCGCGCGATCAACAAGATCGTGGCCATCGTGCGCGAAGAGATGGATACCATCGGCCAGGAGTTCCATCTGCCCGCGCTCAACCCCGCCGAAGTCTGGCAGGAGTCCGGCCGCTGGGCCGGCATGGGCCAGAACATGTTCCGCCTGAAGGACCGCAAGGGCGCCGAGCTCTGCCTGGCCATGACCCACGAAGAGGTGATGACCACCATCGCCCGTTCTGAGCTGCGCAGCTACAAGCAGCTTCCCCAGATCTGGTACCAGATCCAGACCAAGTTCCGCGATGAGCCGCGCCCCAAATCCGGCCTGCTCCGCGTCCGCCAGTTCCTGATGAAGGACGCCTACTCCTTCGACATCGACGAAGCCGGCCTTGACGCCTCCTACGCCAAGCACGACGCCGTCTACCGCCGCATCTTCACCCGCTGCGGCCTGGAGTTCGTGGCCGTCGAAGCCGACTCCGGCTCCATGGGCGGCTCCCAGTCCCAGGAGTTCATGGTCTACACCGACGCCGGCGAAGACCTGATCGCCAGTTCCTCCTCCGGCTACGCCGCCAACGTCGAGAAGGCGGCCTCGAAGCTTCCCGTTGTCGAAGATCTGGCCCCCACCGGCGACGGCACGCCCGAACTTGTCCACACACCGGGGCAGAAGACCATCGACGAGGTTGGCGCGTACCTCGGCGTGGCTCCCATCCACCAGATCAAGACCATGGCCTACATCGTCGAGCATCCCGACTCAGACGACAAACAGGTCAAGACGGTCGGCAAGACCCGCGCCGTAGTGGTGTTTCTGCGTGGCGACCACCAGATCAACGAGACCAAGCTCTCCGCCATCGCCGGCGGCGAACTCCGGCCCATGCAGACGGAGGAGATCGTCGCCACCTTCAATGCGCCTGCGGGCTACCTCGGGCCCATCGGCCTTACCGCGGCACCGCACCCCAGGAAGCCCGGAATCCTGGTCATCCTCGACACTGCCCTCGAAGGGCGCACCAACCTTATCGCCGGCGCCAACAAAGAGGAGTACCACCTGCGCAACGTCACCCCCCTGCGCGACTTCAAGCCCACCCTGGTCGCCGACGTTCGCAGCGTCAACGAGGGCGAGCCTGACCCCATCGCTGGCGAGCCTCTGCGCATCGGCAAGGCCGTCGAGATCGGCCACATCTTCAAGCTCGGTTACAAATACTCGAAGTCCATGGGCGCGTCCGTCCTGAATCGCGACGGCAAGGAGACTACCCCCATCATGGGCAGCTACGGCATCGGCATCGAGCGCATCCTGACCGCCGCTATCGAATCCTCCGCTGCCCGCTTCGCCGCGCAGAATCAGTTCGACACCTACGCCCTGCCGCCGTCCATCGCGCCGTTCCAGGTGGTCGTCACCATCACCAACGTCCGCGAGCCGGACCTTCTGGCGGCGGGAGAAGCGATCGCCGAGCAGCTCACCGCGACAGGATTCGACGTCCTGCTGGATGACCGCGACGAGCGCGCCGGCGTCAAATTCAAAGACGCCGACCTTATCGGCGTACCCTTTCGCATCGCCATTGGCAAGAAGCTGGCCGAAGGCAAAATCGAATTCCTCAACCGGCTCACCAACCAGACCGACGACATCCCCTCCGGCGAAACCGTCCAACACCTGCGCACCGCGCTGCTTTTACTCACAACTCGCAACTGACAACTGTCTTCCGTGGCCATCAAACTTAAACTCGGCAACAACGGCAACTCCCCAGGGCACCGGACCGGCATCCGCAGTCGCCTAATGCGCGGCCTGCTCCTGTCCGTCCTTGCCGTTCTGGTCATCGGCGCCGCTGTCTTCGGCTTCATGTACTTCAAGTACCAGAAGATTGTGGATGACCGCCTCGCCGCCGGGCCCATCTTCGCCAATGTCTCGCAGGTCTACGCCGCGCCGCGCGAGGTGCGCGTCGGCCAGCACCTCACCGTCTCGTTCATCGCGCAGGACCTGCGCCGCGCGGGTTACAACACCAACCCGCAGCTAGGGACGTTCTCCATCAACGGCAACAGCATCGCCATCAAGCCCGGCCCGCAGAGCTACCACTCCGCCGACGGCGCCACCATCACCGTTGACGCCAGTTCCAGCACAGATGCGACCGCCGACTCCAGTTCGGGGTCCGGATATACGGTCACATCCATCACCGCCGAGAGCGGCGTTGCCCTCGCCGCGTATCAGTTGGAGCCGCAGCTGATCACCGCGCTCTCCGAGGACAAGAACCGCACTAAGCGGCGCATCGTCACCTACCAGGAGATTCCGCCGCAGATGGTGCAGGCCGTCACCGCCATCGAGGACCGGCGCTTCTTTGAGCACGGCGGCGTCAACTATGTCCGCATGACCGAGTGCGTCGTTCGCGACATTCTGGCCGGCCGCAGGGAATGCGGCGGCTCCACGCTGACCCAGCAGCTCGCAAAAAACTTTTTCCTCACCCCCGACAAGACCATCTCGCGCAAGATCGCCGAGCTGATGATTACCTACCAGCTGGAAGCCCGGTTCTCGAAACAGGAGATCTTCGCGATGTATGCGAACGAGATGAATCTCGTCCATCGCGGCAGTTACGAGATCAATGGCGTCGCCGAGGCGTCACAAATCCTGTTTGGCAAGGACCTGCGCCAGCTGGATCTTGCCCAAACCGCCACCATCGCCGCGCTCTTCCAGAATCCGAGCTTTCGCAATCCTTACCGGCATCCTGACCGTACCATTGAGCGCCGCAACCTGGTGCTCGATTCCATGGTGGAGACGGGCACCATCTCCGCTGCACAGGCGGATAAGGCGAAGGCGGAGCCGCTGGGCGTCGCCCAGTCCAACGTCAATGTCGATGCGGGCGAGGCGCCCTACTTCGTCGACCTGGTTCACGACCAGCTTGCGCAGCGCATTCCCGATCAGGAGATCGCCCACTCCAGCCTGCGCATCTACACCTCGCTCGATCCCGACCTACAGCGCGCCGCGGCCGAGGCGGTCGACGCCGGCATGAAGAACGTCGACGATCTGGTCCGCAAGAAGCATAAGAAAGGCGACACCAACATCACCTATCCGCAGGTGGCCCTGGTCGCACTCAATCCACACACCGGCCAGATCCTTGCACTAGTGGGTGGCCGCAACTACGGCGTGTCGCAGCTGAACCACGCCACCGCCGAGCGCCCCACCGGCTCCATCTTCAAGCCCTTCGTCTACGCGGCCGCCTACAATACCTCGCTGAATGGCATGTCGCTGGGCGATGATGGCGTCTTCACCGCCCTCACCCGCCTTAGCGACGATCCGCAAGACTTCGGCGCCGACGGCAAATCTTACATCCCCGGCAACTTCGAGAAGGACAAATACCCCGGTATGGTCACGGCTGCGCAAGCCATCGCGCACTCGCTGAATATCGCCACTATAGCCTTGGCGCAGAAGGTCGGCTTCGAGAACGTCGCCGCCCTTGCCCGCACCGCCGGCGTGGTCAACGCTCGCGGTACTCCGTCCGTCGCCATCGGCACTTACGACGCGACCCCGATCGATATGGCCGGTGCCTACACCGTCTTCGCCAACAACGGAGTCCACCTCAAACCCTGGATGCTGGCCAGCGTGCGCAACGCCAACGGCGACATCGTAGCCGACTTCGCCCCCGAAGCGAAACAGGTGCTGGATCCTCGCGTCGCCTTTCTCACCCAGTCGCTGATGGAAGGGGCGATGACCTTCGGCACTGCATCGGCGGTGCGCAGCCACGGCTTTACCGCTCCTGGCGCGGGCAAGACCGGCACCGACAACGACGCATGGTTCGCCGGCTACACCTCCAATCTGCTCTGCATCATCTGGATCGGCAACGACGACTACACTGACATCAAGCTCCAGGGCGCCTTCGCCGCCGCTCCGATCTGGGCCGAATTTATGAATCGCGCGGGCAAGCTGCCGCAGTACACCGATATGAAATCGTTCACGGCGCCCTCGGGAGTCGAGGTCATCCGCGTCGACAGGAATACGTGGCTCCCGGCCGACGATACCTGCCCGGAAGACTACTCCTTCGGGTTTCTCGACGGGACCGTCCCCAGCGGCACGTGTAGTCACATGGGCGTATCGCCGCAAAGCGTCATGCAGGGTCTGTACTCGAACGGCGCCCCCGATGCAACCCCGGCGCAGAGTCCGCAGCCGCCCGACGCCACCCCGCCCCCTCCGCCCAAGAAGAAAAACATCTTCCAGAAGATCTTCGGCGGCGGCGACAAACCGGCCCAACCCGCGCCTCCTGCACCGCCTCCACAGTAGTCCTCAGTAATAAAGGAATGCCCTATGCAGTCCTGCGCAGGAAACTCCAACCCAGGCCAGTTGCCGTCACCAGCGCACAAAAATACGCGAATAAATCGCCGTGTGCAGCATAAAAAGTAATATCGTGCTCATAATCGAACCCGACGCGGAGACTCGTTCTGATGTGCCGCGGAGCGGAGACGACCACGCGTCCGTAGGGATCGATGGCAGCGGTCACGCCGGTGTTGGTCGCGCGCAGTACCCAGCGATGGTTCTCAATCGCCCGCATCCGCACCATATTCAGATGCTCCCAGGCCGCGCTGGTGTCGCCGTACCATCCGTCGTCCGAGACATTCACCAGCACATCCGCGCCTAGATTCTCGAACTGGCGCACCTCGTCGGCAAAGATCGATTCATAACAGATAAACGTCCCATAGCTATGCCCACCGGTGTTGAAGACTACTCTGCGCGTCCCCGGCTCAAACATACCGACATCCTGCAACAGACTTCCGGCGAAGAAGAATAGACGTTTATAGGGCGTATATTCGCCGAACGGAACAAGATGCATTTTGTCGTAGCGGCCTGCCAAACTGCCGTCTGCGTTGATGAAATCGGCCGAATTATAGTACGTCCGGGTTGGACCCGATCCATCGTCGATTCCATTATTTGCGGAAATAATCGGCGCGTCCGTCGAGCGTGCCAGCCGGAACATCGCTGCGCGAAATGCCGGATCGGATTCAAAGAAATCGTTTGGCGCTTCCGGCCACACAATTAGATTCGTCGGCTGAATCAAATACACGCCTGCTGAATCTCCCTGCCGCTGCGGCAAAGCGGGGCCGGAGCACCGTGTAGACCGTAACTCGGTCAACCCATAACAGACGACGTCGGCCGGCGGAAACAGGCTCAATTCAGAGAAGGTTTCTAACATCTGATCCTTGGTAAGTGGCGGACCCGCTGCGGCCGCCGCCGCACCCACTTCAAGGTTCTCCTGCACTAGAGTCGCGACTGCCGTAGTCCCTTCTCGAACCGGTGTCTGAATATGCCTCAAGAACATGACATACAGCAGGACAAGGACAACGCCCGCCGCAGTCAGCGCCGTCCTGGTATAGCGCCGGCCCCTCACCGTAATTCGCGTAAGCCACAACGCATTCACGCTTGCAATCACAAAAGAAAGCCCATAGGCTCCGGTAAACGGGGCAAGCCGCGTCAGCAACGGGTTGTCCACCTGCGTGATACCCAGCAGGTCCCATGGAAAACTGGTAATCCTCGCCCGCGCCAACTCCACCGCGACCCACGCGAACGGGCTTAGCAGAAGCACCCCCTGCACGGCCGCGCTGCCCCTGCGAAACCCCGCAACCAGTGCCCCGAAAAGAGCATGATACAACCCTAAATAGAGACAGAATAGGACGAGTATTCCAGCCGAGGCCGGCCGGGCGATCCCGCCATAAAGGTGCATGGTTGCATAAACCCAGTAGCAATTACCCAGATACCAGACAAATCCGGAGCAATATCCCAGCGCCGCGCCCTGCAATGCGCTAATCGGCCTTCCCCGCAAATCGTTCCCGGTAAGTGCCTTCAGCAAAGGAGCCAGCGCGACCCAGCACAGCGCCGTCCGCCAAACCGGCACCGGCCCCGCAATCGGAAACGGGAGCACCTGAAGCACGCCCGACAAAACCGCCATCGCCCACAGCCGCACCGGAATCAATCGCATTGCTAGGCAGTCTAACATTGCGATGCGATCACTACTTCATTGGGCCAAATAACACGCTCAATATTTGCAAGATCGCATCTACTTCTGTATCCTTGCGCAGACACTGTTAGCGGCGAAGCTGAATCTAACTAACTGGTCGCAACCGTTCCTGGCCGTTAGCCGACACATTGCAGGAAAGCGATCGCGGAATCAGGTTCTCGATTGCCGTTAAGGAGGCAACACGTGGAAGTAAGCCGAATTATTGCGGAAATTGATGCCCAGATTTCGAAACTTCAACAGGCACGCGAACTACTCTCCGGCACTGCCGTCACGGTAAGAAAAGGTCCCGGCCGTCCCAAGGGGAGCAAGAACGCCAAAGCCGCCGTTCACGCCACCAAACCTGCGAAACGCAAGCTCAGCCCCGAGGGCCGCAAGCGCATTGCAGACGCAATGAAGCGTCGTTGGGCAGAACGCAGAAAGCTGGCTGCAAAGGCTCCAGCAGCCGTAAAGTAGGCGCCTGGGGCAATCCGCACGACCCACTGCAGCGCTAAGTGCCAGAGCCTTTCGAGGTTCCACCAGACCTATCCGAGATTTCATAAGTCGAACCGTTTGCCATCAATTTCCGAACTCGGGCCTAGCGCGTAACCACAACTTCGCGCACGTTATCCTTGCCTAGAAAGAAGTGAAAACCCTTAAAGGACCCTAGTAGTCTTTCGATCTGGCGATTCGTGTAGTTGTTCAGCAGCGGATATTCCCCCGCTCGCTGCACATCCACTTTGTTGGTGTCGGACAGGTGGTACCGGCAGAAGTCCGCCTTCTCCCCTCCCTGCCTGCCCGTCGCCTGATGAAACAATGCGAGCATCTGCCCGCCTGGCGCCATCACCTCGTGGATCCGCGTCAGCACCGGCACCAGCAACTCCTCGGGAAGATAGTCCGCCGTGTCCCAGAACAACACCAGATCGAAGCCGCGCCCGGAAAAATTCAGGTGGGCCGCCAAGAATCGTTCTACGTCAAACCGACCGGCGCTCCCATCTTCCCCTGCGATGATCCATTCGCGCTTCGCCGCGTCCTCCACCAGGTTCGCAAGATAGATACTGTGCCCCAACCCGGTGATGAAGTTGATATTCGTCGATGAGGTTGGCCCTATATCCAGCACCCGCAGCGATTCTTCACTGCGCATCCGATCCAACAGCTGACCCCATCCGCTGGAATGCCTCGACACCCGCTCATTCGTCGCCGCACTGCCGCCGGTCTTGTCCCTCCCGCCAAAAAGGTTGAGCATCCCGGTCTCCTTCCGGCTTAGGCCAGGCTCGCGTTTGCGCTCTCGTCCGCGCTGGATCGCTTCCCCGCACCGGCGCCAGCCGCGACCTCCGACAGCTCCACCTTGCCCTTCATGCTCGCATTCTCCTCAATCGACAATCTCTCCGCGACGATGTCTCCCTTCACCACTCCCGACTCGCGCAGTTCGACCCGCCCCGCCGCACGGATACTTCCCTCCACAAGCCCGTAGATCACCACATCTCGCGCGTCCAAATCCGCCAACACGCGCGCGTTCGGCCCCACGGTCAGCCGGCCCTCGGGCAGCGTAATCGTTCCTTCGACGGTGCCGTCCATGTACAGGTCCTCTTTGCCGGACAACTCTCCTCGAATCGTGACGGACCTTCCAATAAAGGTCGAACCCTCTGCTGGCTTCATGTGTTTGTCGCTCTCCCTGTCTGCGTTGATCGTGCTTGCCGAACTATACCCACCCCTGCGCCCGGAGGCAAACTTGTCCGCGACAGTAGCTTTGGCCGTTTCGTTTGCGTGTGCAGGACCGCGCGGCTAAGCGTTGCCAAATAAGAATCACGCAATGTGTATTACGTTTATGGTAAACCCTCGATGAAGCTGCTCGGGGCTGCAACACGTAACCCTCCATCTGAGACGGTCACTTACCAGCAAGCCGTCAAAATGCCGCTTGACACGCCACTCGCCACGCACTGACTTGCGCCGCAACTGCTGGGGTATACCCTATAGCAAAAGCTCTGGATGATATTAAGAATCTACCCGATGACAAAAGAATCTTTTTGCCTGATAGCTGCATGCGCCAGGCTGCCCCATATCTCACTTCGATGCCCGCGGTCGCCCAGAACTTGAACCTGGTTTGACTTGTGGTAGAGCCTGGGCTAAGGTTCACTTTCTGCCCCTATTTGCCGGCATCGAAAGAAACAGAACCGGCGCGCGGGAGACGCGTCCTGGCCGGCGTCCAAGCATTCGCAATCTTGAAGCATATTCTTTGAACGAGACTAGTGGAGGCTAAAGAAAATGGCGCGAATCGTTCGATGTTCCCTGATTCAGGCAAAAAATGAAGTCGTCCCGGGATTGGACGGCGGCGGACCGCCGCTGGCCGAGATGAAGCGGGCGATGGTCGACAAACACACGGCGATGATCCGCACGGCGGCGGCTGGTGGGGCGCAGATTGTGTGCCTGCAGGAGATCTTCTATGGTCCCTACTTCTGCGCCGAACAGACAACCCGCTGGTACGACTCCACCGAGCGCGTCCCCGATGGGCCAACCGTGCAGCACATGATGGGACTGGCCAAGGAGCTGGGCGTCGCCCTGATCGTTCCCGTCTACGAGGTGGAAGAGGAGGGTATCTTCTACAACACCGCCGCGGTCATCGGGCGCGATGGCGAGTTTCTCGGTAAGTATCGCAAGACCCACATTCCGCACGTCGCGCCGGGCTTCTGGGAGAAGTTCTATTTTCGCCCCGGCAATCTGGGGTTCCCGGTCTTCGATCTGGGCTCTTGCAAGGTCGGCGTCTATATCTGTTACGACCGCCACTTTCCCGAGGGCGCGCGGGCGCTCGGACTGCGTGGCGCAGAGATTGTCTTCAATCCCTCCGCGACGGTAGCCGGACTCAGCGAGTACCTGTGGAAGCTGGAGCAGCCGGCGCACGCCGTGGCCAACGGATACTTTATCGGAGCCATCAACCGCGTCGGCACCGAGGCGCCCTGGAACATTGGCGAGTTCTTCGGCCAGAGCTACTTCTGCAATCCGCGCGGCAAGATCGTGGCGGAAGGCTCCCGCGATCAGGATGAGATTGTGACCGCGGACCTCGATCTGGACATGATCGCCGAAGTCCGCCGCACCTGGCAGTTCTTCCGCGATCGCAGACCGGAGATGTACGGCGACCTGGTAAAGCCTTGAGCCTGCACTGCGCGGGTATCCCCATTCCTTCTCCGGCTATAAGCTATTGACTATCGGCAGTGGGAGGTCAATTGGCGGCTTGGAAGCAGCTTGAAGCTCATGCGGATGTCGCGGCGCGGTTCCCCGATCTGTATCCGCCGTTCGGCGTGCGCGCCGCGGTGGTAGAGGCGAACCGTTGTCTCAACTGCTTCGACGCACCTTGCATGGGCGCATGTCCCACCCACATCGACGTGCCCCGCTTCATCAAGAAGATTGCTTCCGGCAACGTCACCGGCTCGGCCCGGACCATCCTCGAAGCGAACGTGCTGGGCGCAAGCTGCTCGCGCGCATGTCCCGTGCAGGTGCTCTGCGAGGGCGCGTGCGTGATGCACGCCAAGCACGAGAAACCGATTGAGATTGGCCGGCTACAGCGCTTCGCCATGGAGACCTACTACGACGCCGGCGGTCAGCTGCCGCTGCGGCAACGTCAGGAGCGTACGGAAAGCGTGGTCTGCATTGGTGCGGGGCCGGCGAGCCTGGCCTGCGCAGCCGAGCTGCGCCAGCTTGGCTTCCAGGTAATCGTGCTCGACCGGCGTGCGCTGCCCGGCGGACTGAACACCTACGGCGTGGCCGAGTACAAGCTGCGCGCGATGGACAGCCTGCGCGAGGTCGAGATGGTTCGCGGGTTGGGCGTGAAGTTCGAGAACCGCGACGTCGATGCTCCCGCGCTGGCCGAACTCGAACGCGAGTTCGATGCGGTCTTTCTCGGCGTTGGGCTGGGCGCGATGTCCCAGCTTGCCGTCGAAGGAGGCACCTCCGCCGGAGTCATCGACGCGCTCCAGTTCATCGCCGGTTACAAGACCGGTGCGCAGGTCAGCGTTGGCCGGCGCGTGGTGGTCATTGGCGCGGGCAACACCGCCATCGACGCAGCCTGCGCGGCCAAGCGGCTGGGCGCGGAGTCGGTGACCATCCTCTACCGCCGTCACCGCGAGAACATCTCGGCCTTCGACTTCGAGTATCAACACGCCCTGCGCGAAGGAATCAAATTTCGCTGGGCGGCATCGCCAGTTGCGCTGCGCGTGCATGAGTCCGGAATCACCCTGACCTGCGTCGCCATCGCGCGCGATGAGTCTGGCCTGCTGGTGCCGGTGGAAGGGTCGGAGTTTACCATGGAGTGCGATTCGGTAATCCCGGCTATCGGTCAGTCGCCGCTGGTGGATCTGCTCTCACGGGCGCGCGGCGTAGCGTTCGAGCATGGCCGCGTCGTGGTCGACCGCGCCACTGGGCAGACCACCAACCCCAGGTACTTTGCCGGCGGAGACTGCGCCAACGGCGGCCGCGAAGTGGTGGACGCAGTCGCCGACGGCAAACGCGCCGCCCAGGGCATTGCAGCCTGGCTGAGCACACGGACGGAGGCACGCCTTGGCTGATCTCACCACCAACTTCGCGGGCATCCGCTGTCCCAACCCGTTTTGGCTCGCCAGCGCGCCGCCCACCAATACCGGCGAGCAGATCATGCGCGCCTTCGACGCGGGCTGGGGCGGTGCGGTGTGGAAGACCATCGGCGAGCCGATCGTCAACGTCAGCTCGCGCTACTCCTCCATCGACTGGAACGCGCAGCGCATGATGGGGCTGAACAACATCGAGCTCATCAGCGACCGGCCCATCGAGGTCAACCTGCGCGAGATCGCCGAGGTGAAGCGCCTCTATCCCGGCCACGCGGTCATCGCGTCGCTCATGGTGGAATCGAAGCGCGAGACCTGGCACGAGATGGTGAAGCGCGCGGAAGACGCGGGCGCTGATGGGCTGGAGTTGAACTTCGGTTGTCCGCACGGCATGAGCGAGCGCGGCATGGGCTCGGCCGTCGGCCAGGTGCCGGAGTATGCTCAGATGATTACCGAATGGGTGAAGGAGGCCGCGCAGACCCCCGTGCTGGTCAAGCTCACGCCCAACATCACCGACATCCGCACCGTGGCGCGGGCCGCCAAACGCGCGGGTGCGGACGCCCTCAGCGCGATCAATACCATCAACTCCATCACCGGAATCGATCTCGACACATTTGCGCCGCGACCGAATGTGGATGGCAAGAGTTCGCACGGCGGCTACTGCGGCCCAGCCGTCAAACCCATCGCGCTGAACATGATTCAGCAGGTGAACTCCGACAATGTCGACGGCGCACCGCTTCCCATGTCCGGCATTGGCGGCGTCGGCAACTGGCGCGATGCGACTGAATTCATCCTGCTCGGCTGCGGCACAGTGCAGGTCTGCACCGCAGTGATGCACTTTGGTTACAGAATCGTCGAGGACATGATCGATGGCCTCTCCAACTGGATGGACAGCAAGGGATTTGTAACTGTTGATGATTTTCGCGGCAAGAGCCTGACCAAAGTGACGGAGTGGAAGCACCTGAACCTGAACTACAAGATCGTCGCCCACATCGACGAGTCGCTTTGCATCGGCTGCCAGTTGTGCCACCTCGCGTGCTGGGATGGCGCGCACCAGTGCATTCACCTCGATCGCGTAAGCGGCGCGGTAGATGGGCATGTCGAGGTGCATGCCAAGCCGCACGAGGTTGGTCGAGATCGGATCGTGGTCACACCGATCCCCAAACTTGACCAGCCCAAGGCGAACGTGGGATCTTACGCCACCACGCTGGATCGCATCCCGCGCGTGGACGAAACTGAGTGCGTCGGCTGCAACCTCTGCTCGCTGGTCTGCCCCGTGGATGGATGCATCATCATGGTCGAGCGCGATACAGGATTGCCGCCCCAGACCTGGGCAGAACGCAGCGCGGGCACCGAGTGCGCCGCACCGGAAAGAGCCGGCTGAGATGAAGCAGCGATCGCGGATATAAGGCAGTCCCTATTTCTTCTTTTCTAATCCGTGTGCACCCGTGTTAATCCGTGGTGAACTTGAAGTCGAGGAGTCAGTTCGATGGGAACATTAATCAAGAACGGCACCGTAGTTAGTTCAACCACCTCCACCCTCGCGGATGTCCTGATTGAGGGCGAGATCATTGCGCAAGTCGGCACAAAAATTGACCCCACCGGCCACACATTAATCGATGCGGCGGAGATGCTCATTCTCCCCGGCGGAATCGACGTGCACACCCACCTCGACATGCCCTTCGGCGGGACTGTTAGCGCGGATGATTATGAATGGGGGACGCGCGCTGCGGCCATCGGCGGAACCACCACGGTAATCGATTTTGCGCTACAGTCCATGGGCAAGCCAATGACCGAAGCCTTTAAGACCTGGCGCGCCAAATCCGAGGGCAAGGCCTGCATCGACTATGCCCTGCACATGGCCGTGACCGACCTCGGCCCGAACGACGCTTGGCTGGACGATGTCGATGCAATGGTCGCCGAGGGCATCTCCAGCTTCAAGATCTTCATGGCCTATCCCAATGTGCTGATGGTGGACGACGCCACCATCTTCAAGCTGATGCAGCGAACGGCCAAGCTGGGCGCGCTGGTCTGCGTGCATGCGGAGAACGGCACAGTGATCGACGTGATCGTGCGGCAGGCGCTGGCCGCGGGCCACACCGGGGCGCTCTACCACGCGCTCACCCGTCCCGTCGAAGCCGAGGCGGAAGCGGTCCATCGCGTCGTTACGCTCGCCGAACTCGCCGGCAACGCGCCCGCCTACATCGTCCATGTCTCCTGCGAGGAGTCTATGCGCGAGGTGCAGTCTGCGCGCCGGCGCGGTCTGCCGGTGATGGGCGAGACCTGCACGCAGTACCTCGTGCTCTCGCTTGAAGACGACATGGGCAAGCCCGGCTTCGAGGATGCAAAGTACGTCTTCACCCCGCCGCTGCGCAAGAAGAAGAACCAGGCGCCACTGTGGCAGGCGCTCAAGGACGATGTGCTCCAGGTTATCTCGACCGACCACTGTCCGTTCCGCTTCGCCGATCAGAAGACGCTTGGCCTGGACAACTTCACCAAAATTCCCAACGGCGGCCCGGGTATCGAGAACCGTATGCAGCTCGCCTATCACCACGGCGTCAACGCGGGCCGCATCTCGCTGGAGCGTTTCGTCGATCTGACCGCCGAGGCGCCGGCGAAGATATTCGGAATGTATCCCAAGAAGGGTGTATTGGCCGCTGGTTCCGATGCGGATATTGTGATCTGGGACCCCGAAGCAAAGGTTACGATTAGCGCAGCGACCCAGAACATGCACACCGACTACTCCATCTTCGAAGGCTTTCAGGTCAAGGGCAACGCGCGCCAGGTGTTCTCGCGCGGCGAACTGGTGGTCCAGGGCGGGCACTTCCTCGGCACGGTGGGTCGCGGCAGGTACGTGCACCGCGAGGTTGCCCGCGGATGAGTTTTCACGGCCACTACCCCGAAGGGCCGACGACGTTGACGGACGCCTACGGGCTGCGCGCCGATCCCCACCTTTACAATCCCGACCTCGCACCCACCACGCCGGAGCAGAGGACCTGGGGCACCTACAACTACATCGCGCTGTGGTTCTCCATGTCGATGGAAGTCACCACCTACATGCTGGCCTCGTCTCTCATCGCGGGCGGCATGAACTGGAAGCAGGCGCTAGGCACCATCCTGCTGGGCAATCTGATCGTGCTGATTCCGATGATTTTGAACGCCCACGCGGGCGCGAAGTATGGCATTCCCTTCCCCGTGTTCGTGCGCGCACCGTTCGGAGTGCGCGGCGCGCAGGTGCCGGCGATGCTGCGCGCGTTGGTGGCGTGCGGCTGGTTTGGCATCCAGTCCTGGATCGGCGGGCAGGCGATCTACGCGATGCTCAACGTGCTGTGGCCGGCCTCAGCGGGGATGCCGTTCGTACTGTGGTCCTGCTTCCTCGGCTTCTGGCTACTCAACATGGTGGTGGTGTGGCGCGGCGTGGAATCCATCCGCCACCTGCAGAGTTTTTCGGCGCCGTTCCTGCTCGCCATGTCGCTCGGCCTGCTCTTCTGGATGGTGCACAAAGCCGGCGGCCTGGGCCCCATGCTGGCGGCTCCCAGCCAGTTCCACACCACCCAGAGCTTCCTGCACTTCTTCTTCCCTTCGCTCACCGCGATGGTGGGCTACTGGGCGACGCTGTCCTTAAATATTCCCGACTTCACCCGCTATGCGAAGTCGCAGGACTCGCAGATTGTGGGCCAGGCGTTCGGCCTTCCGGTGGCGATGACGCTCTACTCCTTCATCGGCATCGCAGTCACCTCCGCTTCCACCGTGGTCTTCGGCGAGCCCATCTGGAACCCGATCGTTTTGCTGGGGCGCTTCCATCAACCGCTCGTCGCGTTTCTGGCGCTGATCAGCATCCTCATCGCTACGCTGAACGTAAACATCGGAGCGAATGTAGTCTCGCCGTCCAACGACTTCTCCAACCTTGCGCCGCGCCTGATCAGCTTTCGCACCGGCGGCCTGATCACCGGATTTTTGGGACTGGCGATGATGCCATGGAAGCTGATGGCGACCTTCGGCAGTTACATCTTCGGCTGGCTCGTAGGCTACTCCGGGCTGCTCGGACCGGTGGCAGGCATCATGATCGCCGACTACTTCTTTATTCGCGGAACCCGCCTGGACACCGAGTCGCTCTACCGGCGGGATGGCCCGTACGAATATCGCAAGGGCATCAATCCGCGGGCGATGGTTGCGCTGGTGGCCGGCGTGTTCGCCGCACTGATCGGGCTGTGGGTTCCCGACCTGCGCTTCCTCTACGACTACGCATGGTTCGTGGGCTTCGGCATCTCCGCGCTGCTCTACCTGGTGCTGATGGGCTCCGCGCCGACGGTGGGCGGCGCGACTCCGCTGGCGCAGCGCATTGCGGTGAAGGGACTCGACCCTGCGCTAGGCAACCGCGCTGGAGCCAAGGCCCGGACAGCCGCCGCAACCAAGTGCCAGGGCTGACGCCACCCCCTAGTTACGCGCGAGCCGGTTACGCACAAACCCACCCATTCCGCGATGAATCTGCGTATGCTGGGGGTGCGGGCGCAGCGGAGGCAGAGCATATTCCGGGCGCTCACGGGAGAAAGCGATGAGAAGAATTGTCTGGCTGGCCGTACTGTTGCTGTCGCCGGCAGCGATGCTCGCGGCTCCCGCCGCGGACGCGCCCAGCATGACCGGCCTGTGGAAGGTCACCGGCGATGTGATGGGCACACCGGTGAGGATGATGTGCAACCTGACCGAGACCAACCGCACGCTCAGCGGGGTATGCTCCGGGGAGCAGGACGGCTACGCCGCGCACAAGGTCGCCGGCACCGTGAAGGCACCCAAGGCCGAGTTCCACTTCCAGACCGCGTTCGGCGGCAATCCCCTAACCCTGATCGTCAGCGGCACGATGAACGAGGACATGTCGCAGATGGACGGCGGCCTGGACGTGGAGCCGATGGCCGTGGGCGGCTCGTTTACCGCGGTGCGCGAGTTGGAAGACCAGGCAGCGGGTGATGCGGCAGCGGATGCAGCGCCCGCAACGGCGGGTCAACCATCCGCGGCAGCGACCGATCCGGTCGCAACCGGGCCGCCTTCGCCTCGTCTCCAGCCCGTCGTTACCGGGACGTGGAAGATCGACGGCGAGGTGCAGGGCGCGCCGGTGAAGATGACCTGCGTGCTGAGCCAGGCGGAGCATCGCCTGACCGGGACCTGCACCGCCGAGGGCGACGACACGCCGCGCACGCTGGCCGGCATGACAACGGAGCGAGGGCTGGGCTGGCGCTTCGACGCCGACTATCAGGGCCAGCCAATCACGGTGACGATGCAGGCAACGCTAACCGCCGACGGCAAAATGAATGGGACGATGACAGTGGCCCCGATGAATGCCGAGGGCACGTTCGCCGGGGTGAAGCAGTAACCCACGCAACCACACACCCCTAGAAGTCGGGACGAGAAAAACCAGGCCTAGCGCAGGAAGGCGCCCAGTTCGGTGGCGGCGTTGCGCAGGTGGGGAAGGAAGCGGGTCTGCATGTCATACACCGGCATGCGCGGCGCACTGCCGCTCAGGTTGACCGTGGCCACCACGCGGCCGCTGGGCGAGTAGACGGGCACGGCCAGCGAGCGCAGGCCGATCTCGTACTCCTGGTCGACCAGCGCATAGCCGTGGCGGCGGACGTTGCGCAGGGCCGCGCGAAGCTTCTCCACCGTGGCGACGGTGCGCGCAGTGTGCGGCGTCAGCACCACGCGGGCGAGGTACTGCTCCAACTGCTCGGTGGGCAGGTAGGCCAGCAGGATGCGCCCCATGCTGGTGCAGTAGGCGGGCAGGCGGCTGCCGATGTGCAGGTCGTCGGACATGACCCGCGAGACGTTGGAACGGGCGATGTAGACGATGTCGTCGCCGTCGAGCGTAGCCAGGGAGAAGCTCTCGCGCAGGATGGCCGACATGCGCTCCAGAATGGGCTGGGCCGCCATGGAGAGCGAGTTCGACATGGAGTAGGTGTTGGAGAGTGTGAGCATGCGCGGACGCAGCGCGTAGCGCGAGCCGTCCTCGACCCCGGCAAAACCGAGCTTGGTCAGTGTGTACAGGCAGCGGCGCACCGCGGCGCGAGACAGGCCGGTCTTGGTGGAGAGCTGCGAGATGGTCATCTGCGGCGTCTGCGGGCTGAACGACTGGATCACCAGCAATCCGCGCGCCAGCGAGGTCATGAAGTTGGGGTCGCCGGCAAACTCATCCAGCGCCGCGCATGGGGCCGCGGCTGGCGTAGCATCAGTCGCGCGCGAAAGCTCTCCCGGAGCGGCGTAAAGCTCGGCGCTCCGGTTCGACGGCGGCGTTGCCACTGCGGCGGGGATCGCTTCGATCGGCGGGGTGCGGTGCGCGGGACGGCGAGTTGCAACATTCATCGACAGTGGGTCCTCAATCCGACGGTCCTGGCGTGGCCCTCGATGCGGGAGGCCTATGCATCCCTAAGCATTCCGAGGCCATCATGGAATGCGCGATAGCCGGACCTTCTTTACGATAAACGCACAAAGGCATTCGCCGCAAGACTGCGATCCGGTGGGCGCGAAGTTCATCTATCGTTCAGCACGCTCATTCCATCGCTGTGAGAAAATTGACGCCTATGACGACCGGACCTTCGCCCCTCTTGCCGCTCAACCAACGCCCAGCCTGGAAGGCATTGCAGGCGCACTCCGAAGCGATCCGGCAACTGCCTCTGCGCGAGCTTTTCAGCCGCGACCCAGCCCGCGGCGAGCGGCTGACGGCGGAGGCGGACGGCATCTTCCTCGACTACTCGAAAAACCGCGTCACCGATGAGACGCTGAAGCTGCTGGTCCAACTCGCGGAAGAGTCTGGCCTGCGCGAAAAAGTCGACGCCATGTTCCGCGGCGACAAGATCAACATCACGGAGGACCGCGCCGTGCTGCACGTGGCCCTGCGCGCTCCCAAAGGCGAGCAGATCTTCGTCGACGGCGAGGATGTTGTGCCCGGCGTCCACGCGGTGCTCGGCCAGATGACCGCCTTCGCCAACCGCGTGCGTTCGGGGGAGTGGAAGGGGCACACCGGCAAGCGCATCCGCAACGTCATCAACATCGGCATCGGCGGCTCGGACCTGGGCCCGGTCATGGCGTACGAGGCGCTCAAGCACTACAGCCAGCGCGACCTCACCTTCCGCTTCGTCTCCAACGTCGATGGCACCGACTTCGCCGAGGCGGTCGCGGACCTCAGTGCCGAAGAGACGCTGTTCCTGGTCGCGTCGAAGACCTTCACCACCCAGGAGACCATGACCAATGCGCACAGCGCGCGGGAGTGGTCGCTCGCCGGCCTGGGCGGCGATGAGTCCGCCGTGGCCAAGCACTTCGTCGCCATCTCGACCAATGCAAAAGAGGTCGCTAAGTTCGGCATCGACACCGAGAATATGTTCGGCTTCTGGGACTGGGTCGGCGGCCGCTACTCCATGGATTCGGCGATCGGCCTCTCCACCATGATCGCCATCGGCCCGGAGAACTTCACCGCGATGCTGGCCGGCTTCCACGCCATGGACGAGCACTTCCGGACCACTCCGTTCGCGCAGAACCTGCCCATGCTGATGGGCCTGCTCACCCTCTGGTACACCGACTTCTTCGATGCGCAGACCATCGCCATCCTGCCCTACGAGCAGTATCTCAAGCGCTTTCCCGCCTACCTGCAGCAGCTCACCATGGAGTCGAACGGCAAACATGTAACCCTCGAAGGCACACATGTTGCCACCCAGACCGGCCCCGTCTTCTGGGGCGAGCCCGGCACCAACGGCCAGCACTCCTTCTACCAGCTCATCCACCAGGGCACGCGGCTCATCCCGTGCGACTTCATCGGCTTTATGAAGAGCCTGAACCCGCTCGGCCGCCACCATGACATGCTGATGGCGAACGTCTTCGCCCAGGCCGAGGCGCTCGCCTTCGGCAAGACCGCAGCCCAGGTCAAGGCCGAGGGCACACCGGACTGGCTCGTCCCCCACCGCGTCTTCGAGGGCAACCGCCCGTCGAACGTCATCCTCGCCGACGTGCTCACGCCCTTCGTCCTCGGCCAGCTCGTCGCGCTCTACGAGCACGCCGTCTTCACCCAGGGCGCCATCTGGGACATCGACTCCTTCGATCAGTGGGGCGTGGAGCTGGGCAAGGTGCTCGCCACCAAAATCCTCGGTGAACTCGAAAGCCCCGCCGAGCCACCGCTGAACCACGACACATCCACCACCAGCCTCATCCGCCGATACCGAAAGAGTAAGTGATGATGGGAGACAAGACGTTCTTGTTAGCTCGCGTGACAACGGCGTCGCTGATAGGAACCCTCGGCCTGTTTACGCTGGGTTCTCTTAGTGTGAAGTTCAAATTCGTGAGTATGCAGTTTGAACATCAACCAACTGCTGGCATAGAAGTGCTGCTTGCAGCCCTTTGGGCGTGCCTTCCTTTCGGCATCGCAACGTGGTGGATGTTTCGCGTGCTCAAGGCGCGCTACTCAAGGCGCGAGGCGAAAGCCGTAACCACTGCGTTCGCTGTATTCACCCCCGTGTCGCTCGGCGTATCGATGCTGCTCGCCGAGGGCGCTGGTTCTTTTGTCGGCGCAATTATTAGCGTCGTTGTTACAAACACGCTGCTAAGCTTTGCCGTTTGTCTGTTCCGTTTGCGAATGACCCGTCACAACGAGAAGACCGAGCAGGCGCACTAGCTGTCGCGGGTCAGATCGGCACGCGATTCAATGCTGTGACGAAGTGAATTCCATCGACGACTTTCTTACTGAGTCGGTCGTCGTTGGTGACGAAGAGATCGCAGCGCGCGGCTGCAGCCATGGCTAGTTGCATGGCATCGGCAACCTTGATTGTCTTGTCCTGGCGCACCTTGGCATAAAGGCGTGCGGCCTTTCTGTCGAAATCGACCAGCTGGACTCCAGGCGGGCTGAGAGCTTGTTCGTACTCGTCGGCAAGAAGCGTTGCCCCTTGCGCGAGGGGCTGGGTAAGGAGTTCGCCCAGGGTTAAGCTGGAGGTCACAACCTGATCGCGGCGGAGAGTGAGGCGATCAAGAAGATCGCGGGCATACTTTGCCCAGACTCCGCGATCTTCGATGAGGTAGATGAAGATGTTCGTGTCAAGAAAGACCTTGCTCATTCCCGGTCCTCTCTCAGACCGCGGACATAAGCATCTGGATCGATTCCTTCCCAGATTTTCTTGCCCAAACCTTTCAACCGGTGCAGTCCTTGAAGCCAGTTGGTCGAGCCAGCGTCGCTGCCATTTCCACAGCGCTGTTTGGCCCAGTCGAGCAGTTCATGGTATTTCGCTGGAATTTCTTCATATGCGGGATAGAACTTCTGGTGACGGTCCGGATGAACGTAGTCCGAGGGCGAAAGAAGGCGAATTCGATTGTCTCGCTGGCGGAACACCATGCGATATCTCCCTCCACGACCGGGTGGCATGTTGGCGGCTGCGTGCTGGTAAGCATGCAGCTTGAGGCTCCTCTGGTCTGGTCGATCTTCTCCCAATCCCTCGTGGTTAGCTCGGGAAAGTATCTCTCGAATTTCGAATGCGTCCCTGTCCGGTTGTTCGCGGTGAAGCAGCGATAGAACGATGAAGAGCTCATCAGCCACTTTCAGGTGTGCCTTCCGATACAAAACCGCTTCCATATGAGTTACCTCATGACAAAAGGTACTTATGTACTAACTGATTGTCAAGAGGCTGCAAGGGCTAATTTGTCCCCCATTGCTAAAGCATAGCGAGCACATCCGCCGGCTCCGGGCGCACGCGGAAGTCGGCGTGGCCCTCGCTGAACGCAATCGTCCCATCCTGCCTGACCACGAAGACGGCCGGCAGCGGCAGCCGCCAGCTCGACTCGGCCGCGTTCTTGTACATATTGCCCGAGTTCACAAACGGAATATTCACCAGGATGCGCTTGTAGTACTCGCGATGCGCCTCGGGCACGCTGTACGCAATGCCGAACTGCTCCGCAACCGCCGCTCCCGTGTCCGAGAGGATGGGAAACGGCAGGGCCTGCTGCTGAATCATGAAGTCATTCTGGCGCAGGGTCTGCGGCGAGATCGCCACCAGCAGCGCGCCCTCGCCGCGCAGCTCCGCATGGACGTTGCGCCACGTCTCCAACTCGGTGACGCAGTACGGACACCAGCGCCCGCGAAAAAATTTGATGACCAGCGGCCCCAGCGCCAGCAGGTCGGCCGAGTGGACCTGCCTTCCCGTAAGCGCATCCGGCAGCGTAAACTCCGGGGCCTTCGCGCCCACACGCAGAATCCGCTCCTCAATCCCCGTGGCAAACAGCTCCGCGGTCTGCTGCTCCGAGACGGCCAGCCGCTCCGGCTGCACCAGCGCGCGCGTGTTCTGCGTAATGCGGTCGAGTTCGTCCTGCAGCGAAGGCAGCGTGGGCCGGTTCACCCTTACATTATTGCAGCCATGTCCATCGCCGCGTCGTGCTTTGCGTCACTTGTCGACGCCGGATCGT
>Ga0182013_10003069_pt1 | contig 21206 bp, 20 predicted proteins | sample 612S2MmetaG_FD_120487 | JGI IMG/M metagenome (GOLD analysis project Ga0182013, IMG submission 120487) | Permafrost microbial communities from Stordalen Mire, Sweden - 612S2M metaG | ecosystem: Environmental > Terrestrial > Soil > Wetlands > Permafrost | place: Sweden: Stordalen | collected... | reverse complement strand
TGCTAGTTTGACTACCGGTAGGGACATCGCCGGGCTGGCGATAACGAGACAGCAATGAGAATAGCGACGCAAAATCACGTGCTCCGCGAACCATTGGCCGAGCACGAGCAGAAGCAGCTCGCGCTGGGCTATCTGCAGGATGCCTGGACCGAAGCGTCGCACGACGGCGTCGACGGCGACTGCCTAGCGCAGACCGCGCTGTTCTTGGCGCTGGCCGAGTTGATCTCGACCTATGGCGAAGAAGCGGCCGCCCGCTATACCGACAACCTGAGCGCGCGCATTCGCAACGGCGAATTCTCCGTCGAACTGTCGCGCCAATAACGCCTCTAATTCACGCACGTTTCGGGTTGAGAGCGCGCAAGCCGTAGAAGCCGGACAGCACGGCCTCGATGTCGGCGGGAAAAAACGGCTTCTTGAGAAACGCCGCGCCCAAGGCGCGCGCGCGGTCGGCAAGCTCCTCCTGCGGCGTCGACGTCATCATCACCACGTTGACACTGCGTTTCTCGCGCTGGAACTCGGCCAAGGTGTCCATGCCGTTGAAGTTTGGCATGTTGTAATCGAGGAAGACGACGTGGAAATCGCCCTCGCGCACCAGCTTGAGCGCGGCTAAGCCCTCCTCAGCATCGCTCACCTCGAGCGGAAAGCGCGTCGCGGCAAGTGTTTTGCGCACGATGGTTCGCATCGTCGAGGAATCGTCGACCACCAGCACGCGGCTCGGCAGCCGCACCCGCACCGAACGCTCGAGCAGCCACTTCGCTTCTTCCAGCCGCGACGGCTTGCCGGCTAGGCCGTCGGTTTCGAACGATTGCACGGTCGCGCCGGCGGCAAGATGCATCGTGAAGGCAGGCTTTGCCGTGGCGCGGATTGTCGAGGTGACGCGCGTTAATTCCCCCGGCTCCAATGCCTCGTCGAGATAAGCAAGATCGGCGGCTTCGGCAGGGGCGCGACAGCTGGCGGCGTCGGTCGCCTCGATGACCTCAATCGGTACCGTTACGGACGATGACGCGTGCCGGAACAGGTCGCGCAGGCCCTGCTCCGGCGACACCACAAGTGCGCGCAAGGACAACAAGTCTTCGATCATGTGATACCGTTGGATGCCTGGCGCGAATTCCCCACACGCACAGGCTAGGCCGTTGATACTAGATAAGCGCCCGCCGGGCGGCGCAACGACAAGGCAGGTTATATTTCAATAAATCAGAACACCGGCGCCCACCCGGTGATCCCTATTATAGCAAAGATTTGTCACAGTCTGTAGACGCGACAGCCGCCGAGATAAGCCTTGCGGTAACATTGTAGCGGGCTTAGGCATCGACCTATAAAGGCATCGGCATATAAAGGCTTTGACCGCATGAAAGCTGCCCTCCTCCCAGACCGTGGTGTGGTCAAGGTTGCCGGCGACGGCGCCCGGAATTTTCTCCATGGGCTGGTCACTGCCGATATCCTCAAGCTTGCCCCCGGAGCGGCGCGTTTCTGCGCACTCTTGACGCCACAGGGCAAAATCATCGCCGACTTCATAGCGGTCGAGGTGCCCGCGGCGCAGGCTGCAGTCGAAGGCGGCGGCTTTTTTCTCGACATCCCCCGCGCGCTCGGTCCGACGCTCGTCGCCAAACTCAATCTCTACAAATTGCGCGCCAAGGTCACTGTCGAAGATTTATCCGAACGGCTTGGCGTGCTCGCGGCTTGGAACGGAACTTGGGATGGAGCTTGGGACGGCGGCAGGACGACCGGTTACGGCTTGTGTTACGCAGATCCGCGTCTGCTGGCGCTCGGCTTGCGCATAATGATACCGCCGCATGATGCCTCCACCGCCGCGGCCAAGTTTGGCGCGGACCTTGTTACGGCGAGCGAATACGAAGCGCACCGCATTGCGCTCGGCGTGCCACGCGGCGAGGTCGATTTCGGTTACGGCGACGCATTTCCGCATGAAGCCGACATGGACCAGCTCGGCGGCGTCGACTTTACCAAAGGCTGCTATGTCGGCCAGGAGGTGGTGTCACGGATGGAGCATCGCGGCATTGCGCGCACGCGCGCCGTGCCGGTCCGCTACGACGGCGCCGCGCCGCAGGCCGGCGTCGCGGTGATGGCCGGAGCGCAGTCGGTCGGAATTATGGGCTCGGCCGCGCACGGGTGCGGGCTGGCGCTGTTGCGCCTCGACCGCGTCGCCGATGCAATCACGCGCGGTGAGCCGCTGACCGCCGGCGGCGCACCGATCCGCCTGGTCAAACCGGACTGGGCGCGCTTTGCCTTCCCCGGAGACAACAAGGCCGCCGAATGACCGATCTTACTCCCGCCCGGATGCTCGAAGATCCGCCCGTAAAGCGCTGCGCGTGGCCCAAGGAGGATCCCCTCTACATCGCCTATCATGACGAGGAGTGGGGCGTGCCGGAATACGGCGACCGCGCGCTCTATGAAAAACTGGTGCTCGACGGCTTCCAGGCCGGCCTATCGTGGATCATCATTCTGCGTAAACGCGAAAACTTCCGCCGCGCTTTCGACGGTTTCGTGCCGGAAAAAATCGCCCGCTACCGGCCCGCCAAGATCGAGCGGCTGATGGCCGACGCCGGCATCGTGCGCAATCGCGCCAAGATCGAGGGCGCGGTGCTCTCGGCGCGCGCCTGGCTCGACGTCATGGAGAAAGGTCCCGGTTTTTCGCAATTGTTATGGGACTTCGTCGATGGCCGGCCCAAGCGCAACGCCTACCGCTCCAGCAAACAAGTGCCGGCCGAAACCGCGATCTCGCGCGAAATGTCCAAGGAACTCTCGAGCCGCGGCTTCAAATTCTGCGGACCGACCATCGTCTATGCCTTCATGCAGGCCGTTGGCATGGTCAACGATCATCTCGTGACTTGTCATCGCCACGCGGCGTGCACTGCGCTCGGATTGGAAGGCCGTGTCTGAGAAAACGCCGCGCACCCAATCGCGCGGTCGCGCTGGAGCGCGCGCCTGGCAGCGCATGTTGTCGGGGCGCCGGCTCGATCTGCTCGACCCCTCGCCGCTCGATATCGAAATCGAAGACATCGCGCATGGACTCGCTCGGGTGGCGCGCTGGAACGGACAAACCAGCGGCGCCCATATTTATTCGGTGGCGCAGCATTGTCTTCTGGTCGAGGCCTTGGCGCGCGCGCGGGTGCCGCGGCTCGATCGCAGGCTGCGCCTCGCCGTGCTGCTGCATGACGCGCCCGAATATGTGATCGGCGACATGATCTCGCCGTTCAAGGCGGTGATCGGCGACGCCTACAAGGCGGTCGAGCGCCGCTTGTTAACGGCAATCCATCTGCGCTTCGGCCTGCCGGCGCAATCGGCGCCGGACGTAGCGCTTCTGATCAAGGCGGCTGACCGGCAAGCCGCTTATCTCGAAGCGACGTGGCTCGCCGGCTTCGCGGCCGCAGAAGCCAGGCGCTTCTTCGGCCGCCCGCCGAAATTCTCCGCCGCCCTGGAGCGCGATTACTTAAAGCCCTGGCCCGCCGAGGCGGCACAGACACGCTTTGCCGAACGGTTCATCAAGCTCCTCGGCGAATGAGCTGGCGGCAGTGCGCGAAGCCACACTTGCGCCGCCTGCGCTATTTATATCAAAAGAAGCTGGCAATGATCGGCTGATTCCATGATTTACGTCTGCTCCCTCGCGCGCCTGCAAAAAACTATTGACGATACCGGCGCGCGCCACGTCGTGTCGTTGATCGGCGACGAGGCCCGGCTCGAAAGGCCGACGTCGATCGCATCTGAGAACCATCTCTGGCTGCGCCTGCACGATATTTCCGACCCGCTCGACGGCTACATCATGCCGGGCGAAGCTCACGTCGCGGAGCTTCTCGATTTCATCCGCGATTGGGACCGCCGCGCGCCGCTGGTGGTGCATTGCTACATGGGCATCAGCCGCTCGACCGCGAGCGCGTTCGCCGCCGTCTGTGCGCTCAATCCCCGCCGCGACGAGGGCGGCATCGCGCAGGCGTTGCGGCGGGCCTCGCCGACGGCGACGCCGAATATCCGCATTGTCTCGCTCGCCGACCGGCTCCTTGGCCGCGACGGCCGCATGGTCTCAGCGGTCGAAACCATCGGCCGCGGGATCGTCGCCACGGAGGCTGAGCCATTCCGGCTCGATCTAGAGTGATATTTGGTAGGAAGAGGATCACTCTTCCAACGACGGCCGCAATGCCGGCCGCGTCGTCACGATCGGGGTCGGCCGGCTATTGGCGATCGGGGTCGCTTCCGCCGATTCCGGCGAACCGCTGATGAGCTGGGTGCGCGGATTTCGCTGGGAGAAATCGCAATAGGCAAAGCCCAGACCGGAAATCGAACCGCGGAAGCTCTTGTAATCGAGCTTCTGCACGCGAAAGCAAGGCGTGATCGGCAGACCGGACAGATGCGCGCACATCGAGCCGCCATCGACCCTGAGTGTGCCGGCAGGCAATGCCGCGAAGCGGGTCTCGCCCTGCCCGCGAATTTTTATCGTGCCGACGACCGAGCCATCGGGGAACACGCGGCCGACCCCCGCTGTGCCCTCGAAGCAGGTATAGGAGAACAATTTGCCGATCACAAAGGCGCGGGCCTGCTCCGGCCCAAGGTCTTCGGCGAGGGCCGCACCGGTCGCCAATGCCCCGGTAGCCACAAGACCCGCACAGACAACAGCGACGCGCAGCAACATCGAAGACTCCACTCCGGATACTCTTACGCTCAGTGGTTTTAGTCTCAGCACTTCGGCACTAGGCAGTTGGGAGATGTTAACAAGATTTCTTAACCGTCCCCTTACCATAGCGCCCTCGCATCATGGTCTAAATTTGTCGCCAAATTCCAAACCGGTTACCCGATTTTAACCACAATACGCCCGCGCACCTGCCCCTCGACAATGCGCTGGCCCGCCGCGATGACCTCGTCGAGGCCGATTTCACTGACCATGGCCGCGATCTTGGACTGGTCGAGGTCGGTCTCCAGTCGGCGCCAGGCCTCTTGCCGCAACGGCAACGGACACATGACGGAGTCGATACCGAGGAGCGAGACGCCCCGTAGAATGAACGGGGCGACGGAAGTCGGCAAGTCCATTCCGCCGGCGAGTCCACAGGCGGCAACCGCACCGCCATAGCGCGTCATCGACAGCACATTGGCGAGCGTCGTCGAGCCCACGGCGTCGATGCCGCCGGCCCAGCGTTCCTTAGCGAGCGGACGGGCGGGGCCCGACAGTTCCTTGCGATCGAGAATCTCGGTGGCACCGAGACCCTTGAGATAGCTTGCCTCTTCCGGCCGGCCGGTTGAGGCAATGACCGCATAACCGAGCTTGGCAAGAAGCGCGACCGCGACCGAGCCGACCCCGCCGGCGGCGCCAGTCACGACCACCGGACCGCGCCCCGGACCGAGGCCCGCGCGCTCCAGCGCCATCACCGCGAGCATCGCGGTATAGCCGGCGGTGCCGATCGCCATGGCGTCGCGCGAGCTGATGCCGGCCGGTAGCCGCACCAACCAGTCGCCCTTGACCCGCGCCTTTTGCGCCAGGGCGCCGAGATGGGTTTCGCCCAGACCCCAACCGTTGAGGATGACCTTGTCGCCCGGCCGCCAATTCGGATGCGATGAAACTTCCACGGTGCCTGAGAAGTCGACGCCGGCGATCATCGGGAATCGGCGGACCACCGGCGCCTTGCCCGTGACCGCGAGGCCGTCTTTGTAATTCACCGTCGACCATTCGACGCGAACGGTGACGTCCCCGTCCATCAGGTCCTTCTCGTCGAAATCGGCGAGCCGTACCGTCTGGCCGGCCCCCGCTTTGTCGACCACGATTGCCTTGAAGGTCGCCATGCCGATGCTCCTTAAGCCGCCACCGCGGCGATGCGGGCCACCGGCTTCTCCACGATCGGCAGATTAAGCAACGCCGAGATCACGCCGAACAGGATCGCGAGCCACCACACCGGATCGTAGGAACCGCCACGGTCGAACACGATACCGCCGAGCCAGACGCCCAGAAAGCCGCCAACCTGGTGGCTGAAGAAGGCAAAGCCGCCAGCGTCCCGAGCCACCGCGTGCCGAACAACAGCGCGATAATGCCGTTGGTCGGCGGCACGGTCGAAAGCCACATCAGCCCCATGGTCGCGCCAAACGCAAGGCAGGTAAACGTCGTAATCGGGAACGAAATAAACGCAAAGATCGTAGCGGCCCGGACGAAATAGATGAACGACAGCAAATAACGCTTGGGCATCCGATCGCCAAGCCAGCCGGAGGTGACCGAGCCCACAACATTGAACAGTCCGATCGTCGCCAGCGTCCAGCCGCCGACTTGCGCCGACAAGCCACGATCGATCAAATAAGACGGCATGTGCACCGTGATGAACGCAAGCTGAAAGCCGCAGGTGAAAAACCCGAGCACCAGCAGAATGTACGAGCGGTGCGCGAACGCTTCGCCGAGCGCCTGCCGCAACGATTGCGACGCGGCGCCTCGGGATACCTCGGCCGCCGGCGTTGCCAGAGAGAGCGACAACGGCAGCACGGCGAGCATGCCAAAGGCGAAAATCGTGAGCGTCTGTTGCCAGCCGAACGTGTCCATCAGCGCGACCGCGACCGGCGAGTAAAGAAACTGCCCGAACGAGCCAGCCGCCGTCGCAAAGCCGAACGCGCGCGAGCGTAGCGACGGCGGCAACAGCTTGCCCAGCGCCGGCAGAATGACCATGAACGAACTGCCGGAAAGGCCGAAACCGATCAGCAAACCGGCCGAAATATCGAGCATCGGCGCGCTGCTGGCATGCGCCATCCATGCGAGGCCAGTAGCATACATGAGCGCGCCAGCGCACAGCACCCGATTAGCACCGAACCGATCGGCGATGATTCCGGCGAGCGGTTGGCCAATGCCCCACAGCAGGTTCTGTATCGCCAAGGCAAAGGCAAAGACGTCGCGGCCCCAGTGATTGGCGCTCGACAGCGGGGTGAGAAAAAAGCCGAGCGATGAGCGCGGCCCGAATGACATTAGCGCGATCAAGCAGCCGGAGCCTATGATCAGCGCTGGCGTTCGCCAAGCGCCGTTGATGGCACCGCTGCGCTTGGCGTGGTCGTTCATGGCGCCCTCGTCAGACACGGATCGAAATGCCTCGCAGCATAAACGGCCGTCGCTAATCGCCCAAATCAAAATTTCTCTCCCGAGATTGCGCGCCCGTGCTCGCTGCGCAGCCCTGCATTTGCCATATGTCGCCGTAGCGACTATGGATTTCCCGGCTCTCTGTCGTCGACCATGTGCTTTCCCATGTCATTGACCACGTCGCTGCTCCGCCCCGACGCTTTTTTATCGCCGCTCGCAATCGAAGCGGCGGTGACGCGCACGCTCGAAGAAGATCTCGGCCGCGCCGGCGATATTACCTCGATCGCGACGGTGCCGGAGGATACCAACGGCCGCGCCGTTGTCGTGGCGCGCCAAGCGGGCGTCATCGCCGGCCTGCCGCTGGTGGCCGCAGCGTTCCTAAAATTATCGGACGAGCTTGAGGTCGTGCCGCATGCCCGCGACGGAGCCACGATCAAGGCCGGAACCAAGCTGATGACGATTTCCGGCAATGCGCGCGCGATTCTCGGCGCCGAGCGCACGGCGCTCAACTATCTCGGCCATTTGTCGGGCATCGCGAGCGCCACCGCCGAATTCGCCCGACGCATCGCCCATACCAAGGCGCGCGTCGTCTGCACGCGTAAGACCACGCCCGGACTTCGGGCGCTTGAAAAATACGCGGTGCGTTGCGGCGGCGGCTCCAATCACCGCTTCGGCCTCGACGATGCGATACTGATCAAGGACAACCACATTGCGGTTGCCGGCGGCATCAAAGCCGTGCTCACCGGCGCCAAGCAATCGGCCGGCCATCTGGTCAAGATCGAGATCGAGGTCGATTCGCTCGATCAACTCAGGGAAGTGCTCGATGTCGGCCTGGCCGACGTGGTGCTGATCGACAATTTCGATCTTGCCTCGATGCGCGACGCGGTCGCCTTGGTCGCCGGCCGCCTCGTCGTCGAGGCCTCGGGCGGTATCACGCTCGACACCGCAGCCGCGATCGCCGAAACCGGCGTCGACTATTTATCCTCGGGCGCACTGACCCATTCGGTTCAGAACCTCGACGTCGGTCTCGATATCGACATGTGAACGCTAAAGCTTCGCGGTCGGAGCGCTCTTATCGGCCGGCGGCGCGGGCGTTACCGCAGCTTGCGGGCCTCGCATTTCGCCTTCCGAACTCTTGGGTGCGGGTTGCGGATCTTCGCTCAAGACTTCTGGATCCAGCCGCACGCCAACCGCGGCCGGGCCTTTGCCCCAGACCGGCTCGTCGTCGCCATTACCCCAATTGAGCGGCCGATAGAACGTGTGCACACCGAGATGGTAGAGCTTCGCCATCTCATGCACCCAGCTCGGATGCACCCAGTAGGCGTGGTAGTGGGTGGCGTGGGCGACTTCGGCGAGCCAGATTTTGCCGTCGAGCATATCTTTGGCGATGCGCTTGGCCTGCTCCCACATATCCGGCTCGTCGATCTTGTTGAGGTCTTTGTTCTCGCAGGCGAAGGTAAACTGACACGCCAAATGCCGATTGGCGTTCTGATAGACCACGCCGCACACATCGTGCGGATAGACGCCGGAGAATACGCGGTTCATCACCACTTGCGCGACCGCCTCCTGGCCCTTCACCACTTCTCCGCGGGCTTCGAAATAGACCGCGTCGGCAAGGCACTTTTCCGCACGCGCACGAGGCTTGCCCTCGAGCCCAAGCTGCTGCGCGGGGCTCAGCAGCCGGCTGTTGTCCTTGCCGGCGATAGTTCCTCCGTCGCCGATTGCATTGTCGGTGTCTTCGAGCGCGGAAAGCTTCAGGCCGGAATCGGCGGGTGCCACCAAGATTGGCTCCGCTCCCGGCTCCCAGCGCTGCAGGCCTGCCGGCGACCCCATCCTGCCGCTGCCGAAATAAATCTGCCCACTGCGGTCGCCGGCATCGTCGTCGAGGAACGACAGTTCATCGAGCGACGGAGGCCCGTCGTTTGTCTCGCCCGGCGCGGGCAATTCCGGCGGCTTGTCGGCAATCGCCTCGTCGTCGGCCGCAGCGGCGTGCGCGACGGCGTCGTTGCCGGCCGGGCCGGCCGGCGGTGGCGTGGCTGCGTCTTCACGCGCATCTATTTGCACCACGGGCGGCTCCGCGGCGGGCTCATCGGCGCGCTGCTCGGCTTTGTTGAGCGGCGGCGTGACGGCCGGCGCGACAGGCTGCGCCGGCGGCGCGGCGGGTGAAGCGGCCGGCGCACTGATCGGCTGCAACTGCGGCAGGCTCGCCGGATCGGGCGGCGCCGGCGCGACTTTGATCGCCGGCAACCGGTCGCCCTTGTGGGCGCGGTTGACCGACGGATAGTCGATCTGCCGCGCCGGCCGCTCAGTCAGCGGCTCGTCGATTTTCCACGCATAGGCGTCAAGCGAACGCGGATCGAAATTGACGGTTTGAAAAAGCCCGAGCGGCTCAGGTATCGCCGAACCGATCGGACGCGTGTAGCGAAACGTCGCGGCCTCGACGGTGCCGAACGGCGAAGCGATCATATGCCAGTTTGCAGCAGCACTGCCACGCTCACGCGCAATCAGCGCGGCCAGATCCTGATATCCGATCGATGTCGGCATCAGCGCGATAAAGCACGCGCTGAGCCAGAAGCGCGCTGGATAACAGGCGCTCATCACCCGGATACGCAACGCAACCATTACCCCTCACGCCACCCGTACACGCAACACCGCACGCAACACCGCACGCAACGCCCACGTCCTTCAGCAAGCGCGGCCGTAGCGGCGCGAATGCAACAGATTTATTTATTGTCCTGTTAACGTTGCGATGGCGTTAATCGACGCGCGCGCGTCGGCGGCTGGTTCCGCCGCGCCATGCGCCGCCGCCGCCCATCATTGCCTGCAAAGCGAAGCAATTCAGTCGCGCTCCTTGGATTGAGGCGACAACCGAGTGGTATTTCGTTAACCAAAATACAATGCGCGCGCCCGATACTCGCCGCTGGATTTGCAATCATTTCAGCATGGGCGACTTCGCGACTTCCCTGGTTAACGACTGGCAATCCGCCGGCTTTGCCGTTGCGGTGTCGTTGTCGCTCGCACTCGGCGCCGTGATTTGGCGCCTGCAAGTGCGAATGCGCCGGGTGATGGACGCCCTGAACCACATGTCGCAAGGCCTGTGCATGTTCGACAAGTTCAAGCGCATCGTCATCTGCAATCGACAATATATCGAAATGTACAAGCTCTCGCCCGGCGTGGTGAAACCGGGCTGTACGCTGCGCGAACTGATGGAACATCGCAAGAACACCGGGTTGTTCGCCGGCGAAATTGACGAGTTCTGCAAGGGAATCACAGACGGCGTCGCGTCGGGAAAGCCGACACGCTGGCTGATCGCGGCCAATGACGGTCGAACCGTGCATGCCATCAACGCGCCGACCCCTGATGGCGGCTGGGTGGCGACGCATGAGGACATCACCGAGCAACTGCGGCTGCAACAGCAGCGCGACGAAACGGCGGCGCAGCAGCGCCGGCGCAGCACGATCGAGGCGCTCATCGCCGCCTTCCGCGCCCGCATGGCGCCACTGCTCAAGACGTTCGGCGACAATGCCACGGCCATGAAATCGACTGCGAGCACGCTGTCGGCGGCCTCCAATAATGCCTCGCAGCGTGCTGAAAGCGCGGTCGGCGCATCTAGCGAGGCTTCGACCGGCGTGCAGACGGCGGCGATCGCCACCGAGCAATTGTCGAGCTCAATTGCTGAGATCGCGCGTCAGATCGAACAGACTCACGACGTGGTCCGCGTGACGGTCGACGAAGCGCAGGCGACCAGCACCGCAATGACCACTCTCGCCGATACCGCGCAAAAGATCGGCGATATCGTCAAACTGATCCAGGATATCGCCGGGCAGACCAACCTGCTCGCGCTCAACGCTACCATCGAAGCCGCGCGCGCCGGTGAAGCGGGCCGAGGTTTTGCCGTGGTCGCTTCCGAAGTAAAGACGCTGGCGGTGCAAACGGCAAAAGCCACCGAGGCGATCGTTGGCCAAATCCTCGCGGTCCAGGGCTCGACGGCGAGCGCGGTCGACTCGATCCGCCGCATCACGGGACGCATGCAGGAAATCCAGCACTACACGTCCGCGGTCGCCGCCTCGATCGAGCAACAGAACGCCGCGACCGGCAATATCGCGCACAACGTCACCGGTGCCGCGCAGGCGTCCGAGACTGTCACCAAGGCGCTAACCGACGTTGCCGGCGCCGCGATGCAGGCGCTAGTGTCGGCGCGAACCGTACTCGATACCTCGCAGTCGGTGGAAGCCGCCGTCGGCGACCTGCGCAATCAAGTCGAGGAATTCCTCGCCGAAGTCGCGGCTTGATCCCCTGCGCGCGTTCCTCGCGGCTTATTCAAGCCGCTTTGCTTTCGGATGCGGGCACAACGTCTTTCACGGCGCCCTTCCAGCCATTCGCGGTCACGTCGAAAACTATTCCCTCTGGCGTCTTGTATTTGACCTCATAGAAGACGTTAGGATTCTTTTCGAACCGCCCCGTCATGTAGGACCCACCGGCGTCTTTGATCTTGCGATCCATCTCTTCGACGTCGTCGACCCACATCCCGAAATGGATAATACCCTCGTAACCCTTCTGATTTTCAAAACCGGGCACCGGCTCTTCCGCGAAATTGAGTAGCGCCACGTTCATCACGCCATCGGTCAAATAAACGCCACGCATCGCGCTGCCGGCCCGCGTCATTCCGAACGCCTGTTCGAAGAACTTTGCCGCTTTCTCGGGGTCATTGACCGCGATCGCGAGGTGTCGAAGTTTTGCCATGGCCGATCTCTCCTTTTGGTTCGCGGCGTCGCGCAGAGTCATTGGACGGCGCATGTCGGCACGCTAACGTGGACGGCGCCGCGGTGCAATTACGTGAAGGCCGGAGCCGCCCATTGGCGTGTGGCGCCGCTAAATCAGGCAGCATGTGCTCAGAAATACAGATTGACCGGCGGGCCCGGCGCGGCTGAGATTCCTCTTGCCACAGTGTGAGGAAGTTCCATGCTCGCCCGCTTCGTCGGTGCACTGATCGCTGCTGTACTGACGATGACCTCGGCCAACGCCGCGTGGCCGGAGCGCCCCGTCACGCTGGTCGTTCCATTCGCCCCCGGCGGGATTACCGACACACTCGCCCGCATCACGGCCGAGCGGCTTCAGTCCGCGCTAGGTCAAGCCTTCGTCGTGGAGAACCAAGCTGGCGCGGCCGGAATCATCGCGACGGAGCACGTCGCCCGCGCGCAGCCGGATGGCTATACGCTGCTCTTCTCCACCATCACGCAGATTGCCATCGCGCCGTTCACCAGCAAGATTGCCTACGATCCGATCCAGGATTTCAAGCCAGTGTCGATCGTCGCCACGAGTCCCTTCGTGCTGACTACGAACGCAGAGTTTCCGCCGAAAACGCTCACGGAACTGATGAGCTACGTGAAGGATCGCCCAGCACAGTTCACCTACGGCACGGCAGGCGCTGGAAGCCTCTCCCATATCTCGGCGGCGCTGTTTCTCAAGCGCGCCGGGCTCGACATGACAATGGTGCCCTATCGCGGTCTGGCTCCCGCCTTCGACGATCTGCTGGGCGGCAGCGTGCAACTGGTCTCGGCTACGCCGGTCGAACTGCGGCCATTTCTACACTCGGATAAAATTCGGCTGCTGGCGACGAGCGGCTCGGTGCGATCGGCAAGCCTTCCCGACGTTCCCGCAATCGCGGAGACGTTTCCGGGTCATGAGGTAACCACCTGGAATGGGATCCTTGTTCCAGCCAAGACGCCTGAAGTCGTCATCGACACATTGGCGCGCGAAATTCTAAAGGCAGAAAAGGATAAAGAGTTCACCGGACGCTTGGAGCAAATAGGCGTAGATCCGGCCGCCGTGACGCCCAACCAATTTGGGGCGCGGATTGCCGCCGACGTTGAATACTGGCGCAAGGTCATACCCGAAATGGGACTGCAGGCCCAATAGCGTCGTCCGACGCATAAGCGGGTGAACACTCCAAAATGAGCAAGACCGGGCGCGTGATCATCGTTGGAGCGGGGCCAGTGGGGATCGTGTGCGCGCTGGCGCTGAGCAAGCGTGGCATTCCCGTAACGGTATTCGAGCAAGAAGCGTCGCCCGTGAAAGACCAGCGGGCGGCGTCGATTCACCCGCCGACGCTTGCGATGCTGGACGAGATCGGTATAACGTCCCGCATCCTTGACAAGGGTTTCATCTCGGCCAAATACCGCTTCCACGATCGCGTCGACAGCAGCGTCGTGGCGGAATTCGATCTTGACCGGATGCGCGACGAATTCCGCTTTCCGTTCGTCTTGCAGTACGAACAGTACAAACTCACGGCGGCAATCTACCGGGAATACGCCGACGGCTCAGACTTTGACGTCCGCTTCAGTCACAGGGTTTCATCGCTGTCGCAGGACGCCAGCGGCGTTACCGTCGAGGTGGCGTCACCCGGCGGAGCCAAGGTCTACCGCGCGGACTTCGTTGTCGGCTGCGACGGCGGCAGGAGCACGGTGCGGAAATTGGCGAATATCGAATTCAAGGGATTTCGCTATCCGGAACAATTCATCAAAATCGCGACCAGTTTCGACTTTGCCGAGGTAAATCCACATCTGGTTTTTCGCAACTATTTCTCCGACCCCGACGAGTGGTGCAACTTGTTCAAGGTACGCGGCGAGAAAGATCCCGGCCTATGGCGCGCGATTTTTCCGATGCAGCCGGACGAAGCGGAAGAGACCGCGCTGCAGCCTGATCGTATCGAGGAACGCCTACAGCGTTTCTTTCCCAAACGCGGCCGCTACGACATCGAATATGTGAGTGTTTATAACGTCGCGCAGTGCGTCGCGGCGACGTTCCGCAAAGGCCGCGTCCTGCTCGCCGGCGACAGCGCGCATGTGAACAATCCAATCGGCGGCATGGGTATGAACGGCGGCATACACGACGCGCTCAATCTCGCGGAGAAGCTCGCAGCGGTCGTTCACGGTGCGGCGGGCGACGAAACCCTCGATCGCTATGACCGTCAGCGCCGATATGCGGCCGAGACTTACGTGCAAACCCAGACGATCGCCAACAAGCGATTGATGGAAGAGCGAGATCCCACGGTGCGTTCGAGGAATTTCGACGAGCTCAGGCGTACGGCGGAGGATCCCGAGCGCGCCAAGGCCTATATGCGCCGGGCTTCGCTGTGGGAAAGCCTCAACAGCGCCGCCGCTATCACGTAGAGGCTGGGCCTTAGCTCTCCGATCCCAAAACCTTGCCGAGCGCCGCCTGTGCCGCGGCGAGCCGCGCGATCGGCACGCGGAACGGCGAGCATGATACGTAATCGAGCCCGACCTCATGGCAGAACGCCACTGAAGCTGGATCGCCGCCGTGCTCGCCGCAAATCCCGAGCTTGATTTTCGGCCGCACCTTGCGGCCCCGCTCGGTCGCTATGCGGATAAGTTCGCCGACGCCTTCGCGGTCGATCGACACGAACGGGTCGGCCGGCAATATGCCTTTCGCGGTGTAGATGCCGAGAAAGCTCGCGGCGTCGTCACGGCTGATGCCGAACGCGGTTTGCGTCAGATCGTTGGTGCCGAACGAGAAGAACTCCGCCGTCGCGGCGATCTCGCCGGCTTTGAGCGCCGCGCGCGGCAGTTCGATCATGGTGCCGACCTGATAAGTGAGCTTGCTCTTGGTCTCGGCGGCGACCTTCTCGGCCATGGCGTCGATTCGTTCCTTGACGATATCGAGCTCGATCTTGCTGGCGATCAGCGGCACCATGATTTCCGGCGCGACCGGCTTGCCGGTATCGCGAGCGACTTGGGCGGCCGCCTCGAAGATGGCGCGCGCCTGCATTTCCGCGATCTCGGGGTAAGCGATGGCGAGGCGGCAGCCGCGAAAGCCGAGCATCGGATTGAATTCATGCAGCTCGCGCGCGCGATTGGCGAGTTTTTGCGGATCGGCACCCATGGCCGCCGCCACTTCGGCGATCTCTTCTTCCGTGTGCGGCAAAAACTCGTGTAGCGGCGGATCGAGAAGCCTAATCGTCACCGGCAGGCCGCCCATGATCGAAAATAGCTCGACGAAGTCAGACCGCTGCATCGGCAAAAGCTTGGCAAGCGCTGCGCGGCGAGATTTCTCGTCGTCGGCGAGAATCATCTCGCGCACTGCGCGGATGCGGTCTTCGTCGAAGAACATATGCTCGGTGCGACAAAGCCCGATGCCTTCGGCGCCGAATTTAATCGCCGCGCGGGCGTCCGCCGGCGTGTCGGCATTGGCGCGCACCTTGAGTTTGCGCACCGTGTCGGCCCATTCCATGACAGTGGCAAATTCGCCGGCGAGCGCCGGCTCGAGCATCGCCACTCTGCCGGCCAGCACCTGACCGGTCGAGCCGTCGATGGTGAGCGTGTCGCCTTTTTTCAGCGTGACGCCGCCGGCCGTCATGGTCTGCGTGCGATAATCGACCCGCAACGAGCCCGCGCCGGACACACAGGGCTTGCCCATGCCGCGCGCCACCACTGCCGCATGCGAGGTCATGCCGCCGCGGGTGGTCAAAATGCCTTCGGCGGCGTGCATGCCGTGAATGTCTTCGGGCGAGGTTTCGATCCGCACCAGGATTACCTTGCGGTCCTGGCTCTTGAGCGTTTCGGCATCTTCCGACGAGAACACGATCTCGCCGCAAGCAGCTCCGGGGGACGCCGGCAGGCCGGTGGCGATGATCTTGCGTTCGGCATTGGGATCGATGGTCGGATGCAAGAGCTGATCGAGCGCTGCAGGATCGACCCGGCCCACCGCCTCCTCTTTTGTGATCAGCTTCTCCTGCGCCAATTCGACGGCGATGCGCAGCGCGGCGAGCGCCGTACGCTTGCCGTTCCTCGTCTGCAGCATCCAGAGCTTGCCCTGCTCGACGGTGAATTCGAGATCCTGCATGTCGCGGTAATGCCGTTCGAGCTTGGCGTGGATCCGCTCGAGCTCGGCGAAGGCGTTCGGCAGCGCCGCCTCCATCGAGGGTTTGTCGGAGCCCGCCTCCTTGCGCGCGGCTTCGGTGATCTCCTGCGGCGTGCGGATACCGGCGACGACGTCCTCGCCCTGCGCATTGATCAAAAACTCGCCGTAGAGCTTCTTTTCGCCGGTCGACGGATTGCGCGTGAATGCGACGCCGGTGGCCGACGTGTCGCCCATATTGCCGAACACCATGGCCTGCACGTTGACCGCGGTGCCCCAGCTTTCCGGAATGCCGTGCAGCCGCCGATAGGTGTTGGCGCGCTGGTTCATCCACGAGCCGAATACGGCGCCGATCGCGCCCCACAATTGGGCGTGCGGGTCCTGCGGAAACGGCTTGCCGGTCTCCTCCTCAACCCGCTGTTTGTAGCGGGCGACAACTTGTTGCAGATCGTCGGCATCAAGATCGGTGTCGAGCGTGTAGCCGTTCTTGTCCTTATGCTCGTCGAGAATTTCCTCGAAATGATGGTGGCCGATGCCGAGGACGACGTCGGAATACATGGTGATAAAGCGCCGATAGCTGTCGCGGGCAAAACGCGGATCGCCGGACTTTGCCGCCAGCGCCTCCACCGTCACGTCGTTGAGCCCGAGATTGAGCACGGTATCGAGCATGCCCGGCATCGACGCGCGCGCGCCGGAGCGCACCGAAACCAGCAGCGGATTTTCGCCGTCGCCGAATTTCTTGCCGGTGATGCGGCCGATGTCGCCGAGCGCGGCTTCGACCTGCGCCTTCAATTCCTTCGGATAGGTTTTGCCGTGGGCGTAGAAATAGGTGCAGACCTCGGTGGTGATGGTAAAACCGGGCGGCACAGGCAGGCCGAGATGTGCCATCTCGGCAAGCCCCGCGCCTTTGCCGCCGAGCAGGTTTTTCATCGCCGCGCGGCCGGCCGACTTGCCGCCGCCGAAGGCATAGACCCACTTGACTTTGCCGGTTTTGGCCGGCGGTTTCGCCGCAGCAAGCCGGGAGGCTTTGCCGCGAGCAGGCGATTTCTTCACCACCGAACGGGACGCTTTTGCACGCGATTTGGCCATGACATCATCTGATCGATTGGGGGGCGGCTAGTGATGGCAATTCCCGGCGGGCGACGCAACCGGCGCGATCGGGCGGCGCTAATGGATGAAATGATAGATGGCATTGAGCCCCATAACTCCGACGATAATGAGGTAGATCGCAACGATAAAGTTCAACAGCCGCGGCATTACCAGGATGAGAATACCGGCGATAAGCGCGACAAGCGGCGTGATGTGGGCGGCGGTGATGACCATGTTTTTCCCTTTGGGCTGGAATGCAATCGGGCGGGACGGCGCAATGGACAGGGCTTAAACGCACGAACCGCCGTTCGGTTCTAGCATGGGCTGGATGTTTAGGCAGTCGTCATGGCCGGGCTCGTCCCGGCCATCCACGTCTTTAACCACCGCCCGCCAAGACGTGGATGCCCGGCACAAGGCCGGGCATGACGGGTGAAGGATGATTTGCTCACCCCTCGATCTTGGAAAAATCGGCCACGGCACGGGTGGCGGCGCGGATTTCGTTGAGCAATTTTAACCGGTTCTCGCGCAGCGCCTTGTCCTCGACGTTCACCGTCACTTTGTCGAAGAAGGCATCGACATGCGGGCGAAGCTTCGCCATGGAGGTCATCGCAGTAGCAAAGTCCTCGGCCGCCACGGCGCGTGCCGCCTCGGCCTTGGCAGCGTCGATCGCCTGCGCCAGCGCCTTCTCCTCGGCCAGTTCGTAGCGCTGCGGGTCGGGCGCGCCGGTATATTCGCGGCTGTCCTTCTTTTCCTCGATACGGATAATGTTGGTCGCGCGCTTGTAGCCGGCGAGCAGATTCTTGCCGTCTTCGGTGTCGAGGAATTTTCCTAAGGCTTCGACACGGCGGACGACGAGGAGGAGATCGTCCTGGCCTTCGAGCGCGAACACGGCATCGACGAGATCGTGTCGCGCGCCTTGCTCGCGGAGCTGGACTTTGAGTCGGTCGGCAAAGAAGGATATCAGCTCCGATTGAAGCTGATCGCGCGCTGGGATCCTTCCAATTATCGTGTCGCCTTGCTGAGGTCCCAAGGTCGATAAAACGGAGTTTTGGGTATCATACCCCTTCTGCAATGTCTGCGGGATGTAGAGTATCGCTTCCTTGGACCAATCAAACTTGGCTTTGGCGGCATGTTGCGGGTGAACGGCCGCCGTAACCGACGTATATCCTCGGTCACTACGATCAGATAACAGGACAATCACATTATTCCTTTGGTAGGAAAGAAGTCGAACGAAGTAGGCGTCAGCTATTAATCTCGCTAAGGACACACGCTTTCGGCTTTCTAGAATTAGTCTGATAATCCCTAACGCCGCCCTGCGTAGCGCATAAGGATCTTTGCTTCCAGTTGGCTTCTCGCCCACGGCCCAGAAGCCGACTAGCGTGTCGATCTTATCGGCCAGCGCAACGGCTACCGAAACAGGCTCGCTGGGCACCAGATCGTCAGGACCTCTCGGCCTGTAGTGATCTGCGCAAGCATGCGCAACGGCTTCGTCCTCGCCCTGTTCTTCAGCGTAATATTTTCCCATCGTGCCTTGTAGTTCGGGAAACTCGCCGACCATTTCCGTGAGCAAATCCGCCTTGCAGAGCTTTGCTGCGCGCTTGGCTTTCGCGACATCGGCGCCTACGAGCGGCGCAAGTTCGGCGGCCAATCGTTCAATCCGCTCAATGCGATCGGCCTGCCTCCCGAGCTTCTCGTGAAACACAATGTCCTTAAACTTCGGCAGCCGGTCCTCCAGCCGCGTCTTCAAATCCGTCTCATAAAAAAACTTGGCATCCGACAGCCGCGCCCGGATGACGCGCTCGTTGCCGGCGATGATTTCCTTGCCGCCGTCGGTGGCTTCGAGATTGGAGACAAGCAAGAACTTGTCGACCAGCTTGGCATGCGCTGCGTCGCGCAGCACGAAGCATTTCTGGTTGTTGCGGATGGTGGCGCGGATGACTTCTTCGGGGATTTGCAGGAATTTCTGGTCGAACGAGCCCATCAGCACCACCGGCCACTCAACGAGGCCGCAGACCTCGTTGAGCAGGCCCTCGTCTTCGACCACTTCGAGCCCTTGCGCGAAGGCAAGCTGCTTGGCCTCGGTGATGATGATATTTTTGCGCCGTTCGGCGTCGAGTACGACCTTCGCTTTGTCGAGCTTCTGCAAATAATCGTCGAACCGCCGCACCGTGAAGGGCTCAGGCGCGAGGAAGCGATGGCCGCGCGTCTCGTTGCCCGCGGCGATGCCGCCAACCGTGAACGGCACGATATCAGGCTCCTCGGTCTCCGGCCCGAAGGTGGCGACGATGGCATGCAGCGGCCGCACCCAAGTGAGCGCGCCGGGCGCGCTCGATGCTGCGCCCCAGCGCATCGACTTCGGCCACGGAAAGCTTTTGATCACCTCGGGCAAAATTTCGCCGATGACGTCGATCGCGGCGCGGCCCGGTTTTTCGATCAGCGCGACGTAGAAATCGCCCTTCTTATCGGGCTGCACTTTGGCTTCGGAGATCGCTTTCAGCCCCGCCGCCTTCAAAAACCCAGCGATGGCGCCCTCCGGCGCGCCGACGCGCGGGCCTTTCTTCTCCTCGCGCAGATCGGGCTGGCGCACCGGCACGCCGTGGACGGCAAGCGCCAGCCTCCGCGGCGTCACAAAGGCCTTGGCGCCCTCATAGACGAGCCCGGCGGCCACCAGCCGGTCGGTGACCGCTTTGCGCAAATCCTCCGCCGCCCGCGCCTGCATGCGCGCGGGGATTTCCTCGGAGAACAGTTCGAGCAAAAGATCAGGCATGGTTCGTGACGCTAGCTATTCCCCTCCCCCTTGTGGGGAGGGGTGGGGGTGGGGGTGGGGGTCGGGAGGATCGCACTCTGAACTACTTCCAGGACACCGTCGATGTTGCCCAAAACCTCGTTGTTCCAAAATCGCAATATCCGATAGCCCTCGGCTTCGAGAAATCTAGTTCGTCTCGCATCAAGTGCCGTCTGCTCGGCGTGTTGTCCGCCGTCAATTTCGATGACAATCTTCAAGGCATGATTGGCGAAATCAACAATGTAATGACCAAGTCGTACTTGGCGACGAAAGTGCGACGCGGGCAACGACAGTCGATGCCGCAAGTGCCACCACAGTTTTCGCTCCGCCTCGGTCGGATTTGACCGCATCGAGCGCGCCCGAGTCTTATTGATCGGGACGATGGCTCGATCTTGCATGGCCCAGACGCGACCTTGGCCTGAGGATCGCTTCTCGATCATAGAGTCACCTCCCGACCCCCACCCCTACCCCTCCCCACAAGGGGGAGGGGATCAATCAGGGCAGCGTTTTATGGCTCCCGTCGCATAGCGGCTGATGCGAGGAGCGCTTGCAGGCGCAGAAGAAGGCCTGTTCGCTTTTTTCCGGCTTCCATTCCTGCGGCTGGAACGGCGTACCTTTGTGCGAGCCGTCGCAAAACGGTTGCGCCTTGGAGCGCCCGCAGGCGCACCACCAATAGCTCTTGCCGGCCTCGACATCGATCGGGATCGGTTTGCGCCCCCCGATTTCAGGTAACTCGCTCATTTTTCTTTCTCCGCTTCGCTCATGTCTCTTGCCGCTCTGCTCATGTGTTTTTGCCGCCGCCTTCTGTTGCCAGCCAGGCCTCGCCGCAAGCCTTCGCCAGCTCGCGGACTCGCAGGATGTAGCTCTGCCGCTCGGTGACCGAAATCACGCCGCGGGCGTCGAGCAGATTGAACACGTGGCTTGCCTTGATGCACTGATCGTACGCCGGCAGCGCCATGCGATGCCGGCTGCGATTGCTCGCCTCGTCCCAGCCGAGCTCGAGATATTTCTTGCAGGCCGCTTCCGCCATGCGGAATTGCTCGAACAGCATGTCGGTGTCGGCATATTCGAAATTATGCCGCGAATATTCCCGCTCGGCCTGCAGAAATATGTCGCCGTAGCTCACTTTTCGGGCGCCGTCGCGGCCATTGAAATTGAGCTCGTAGACGTTCTCGACGCCCTGCACATACATCGCCAGCCGCTCGAGCCCGTAAGTCAATTCGCCCGCGACCGGCGCGCATTCGAAGCCTGCGACCTGCTGAAAATAGGTGAACTGCGACACCTCCATGCCGTCGCACCAGCATTCCCAGCCGAGCCCCCAGGCGCCGGGCGTCGGGCTTTCCCAATCGTCCTCGACAAAACGGATGTCGTGGATCTTAGGATCGATTCCGATTGAGTAGAGCG
>Ga0182013_10003068_pt1 | contig 21207 bp, 18 predicted proteins | sample 612S2MmetaG_FD_120487 | JGI IMG/M metagenome (GOLD analysis project Ga0182013, IMG submission 120487) | Permafrost microbial communities from Stordalen Mire, Sweden - 612S2M metaG | ecosystem: Environmental > Terrestrial > Soil > Wetlands > Permafrost | place: Sweden: Stordalen | collected... | reverse complement strand
TTTTTGCGCCTGGAATTCCTATATACGCAGGCTTCCTTCCACAGCGAGTCGCCCAATCCCTGGAGTTCCCGTGCCGCGGTAGCGAGCCTTCTTGAAATACTGGCAATTACCGCACGGGGCGACTCCCGCAGCGAGGTTTTGAAAGAACTCGAACGGCACGTCAGCGTCCTCAAGGAATACCAGAGCAAGTCCGGCGTCGACCCGGGCCGCCTCAAGTCGTTGATGTCAAACCTGATCAAACTTCGCAGCGATCTATCGGCGATCGGCGGCAACTACATGGCGCCCCTACGCGACTCTGAATTCTTGAGTGCCATCAAGCATCGCAGTGCCATCCCCGGGGGTACTTGCGACTTTGACTTGCCTGACTACTCCTACTGGCTCAACCGGCCGCCTGAGGCACGCGCAGCCGAGTTCGCCGGTTGGCTGGCATTGATACGGCCATTGTGCGACAGCATCGTCGAGTTGCTGTGGCTGACCAGGCAAAATGCGAAGCGTAAGCCGGAAGTCGCGACCGGGGGCATATTCCAGTTGCAGTTCGATCGCGAGAACCCATGCCAGCTGGTGCGAGTTACCCTGCCTCCGGAGATTGATTTGTTTCCCGAGATCAGCGGCAGCCAACACCGCTGCACCATTCGATTCTTGAACTGGCTCGACGCAGCCAGTCGTCCCGTGCATGTCGAAGTGGACGTGCCGTTTCTACTGACGTGCTGCGCGTAAATCAGGAGGGAATCGGCAGTGGTAAGCGTCGTTAAATGTCCCACCTGCCGGCGTCCGGTGGAATGGTCTGCTGAATCCACTTACCGGCCTTTCTGCAGCGATCGCTGCCGTCTCATCGACCTGGGCGCTTGGTTTGGCGAGCAGCACAGGATTCCGGACCAATCTTCGGCTGCGGACGACGCGCCGGCTCCGGAATCTTCCCAGGAATCGTAGCCATTGCAGCCTGATTTCTGGCACGAGCGCTGGCGCGCAGGACAAATCGGTTTCCACCAATCCGCGGTCGACCAGCGCTTACAGGAGTATTGGCTGGAGCTTGGGATTGCGCCGGACAGCCGCGTATTCGTCCCCTTGTGCGGTAAAAGCCTCGATTTGCTCTGGCTATGCGCGCGACACCGCTCTGTGGTTGGAGTCGAGCTTTCCGCGGTTGCGCTGGAGTCGTTCTGCATGGAAAACGGCGTCGCCGCGAAGCGCCGTGGCATCCCTGGATTCGATGTCTACGAGTCCGCGAATCTCACCCTCTTCTGCGGCAATTTCTTTTCATTGACCCCTGAACTTTTAGGCCCCGTCGGCGCCGTCTATGATCGTGCCGCCCTCATTTCTTGGTTACCGGAGCTTCGTGAACCCTACGTGGCGCACATGACTGCGCTGACCGCGGCCGGCACCCAGACTCTGTTGATTACGGTGGAATACCCGCAAGCGCAAATGGCCGGTCCTCCTTTCTCCGTGAGCGTCGATGACGTTGATCGCCTGTACGGTCGGCATCATTCGATTCACCCGCTCTCCAGGAGAGATATTTTGGCGGCCGAACCGAGGCTCAGGAAGCGGGGGCTCACGGAATTGCACGAGGTGTGCTATCGGCTGACGCGTCTATAATTAGACGCCTATTTAGATTTCGCCACCAACATAGGGCTCCGACATGGCCGAGTCTCGCAATTCTGGACGCTTCTTGGCGCCCGCCCTGGTCGCCTGTGCCGTGGCCACATCAGCTCAGGCCGCCGAGTTGACTATCGACCGGCTGTTCGATGCTCCCGCTCTCATCGGGCCCGTTATGGTTGGCCTGAAAATTTCGCCCGACGGCTCACGCGTGACCTACCTACAAGGCAAGCCGGACGATAAGGATCGATTGGACTTGTGGGAATACGACATCGGCGAGCGCCGGGCGCGGGTCTTGGTCGATTCCAACAGTTTGGCTCCGGCCGCAGGAAAGCTCTCGGAAGAGGAGATCAATCGTCGCGAGCGGCAACGGACCGCTGCCCTCTCCGGCATCCTGGAGTATTCCTTTGCTGCTTCGGGTCGCGCCGTGTTGTTTCCGCTCGCCGGGAATCTGCATTACTGCGATCTCAGCCAACCCGCACAGAACTCGATCCTTCAAATCGACCCATCCGATAGTTCCGCGTCGGACGCCGTCATTTCACCGGCCGGAGGATTCGTAGCCTTCATTCGCAATCAGAATCTTCATGTCTACGACATCGTCAAAAGGCGCGGAAAAGCGCTTACCAGCGACGGTGGCGGCACGGTCAAGAATGGAATGGCCGAATTCGCCGCTCAAGAGGAAATGGGGCGAAACACCGGCTACTGGTGGGCCCCGGACGATCGGCATGTGGCATTTTCCCGGGTCGATGAGAGCCCCATCAAACTTACCGAACGATTCGAGATCGAGGCCGACAACGTCGCCACCTTTGCGCAGCGATACCCCGCCGCCGGGGGTGCCAACGTCCTGGTCAAATTGGGCGTTGCCGACGTGCAGACCGGATCGGTCACTTGGATCGATTTAGGCGCCGACAGCGACATCTATCTCGCGCGCGTCGACTGGCTGCCCGACGGCAAGACACTGGCCATCCAGCGGGAAAGCCGCGACCAGAAACGGCTGGATCTTTTGTTTGCCGACATCAAGACCGGCCGGAGCCGGGTCGTGTTGACGGAATCCAGCCAGACTTGGATCGAACTGCACGATGAATTGTCCTTTCTGACCCATTCCAAGGAATTCATTTGGGCATCCAGCCGCGATGGCCACCGGCACTTGTATCTGTATGACGACGAGGGCCATTTGCTGCGGCAGATCACCGCGGGCGATTGGGACGTCGACGACTTCAGGACGCGGGCGATAAAAGGAATAGACGAAAACAAGCGTCTGGTTTACTTCACCGCAACCGAGAAAGCCCCCACGGAGCGGCAACTCTACAGTGCATCGCTGGATTCGCAGGACCCAAAGAGGATCAATCGCATCTCGCGCGAAGACGGCCTGCATGCGGTCACGATGTCTTCCGACACGAGCGTCTACATCGACAACTTCACCAGCAGCGTACAGCCGCCGCAGGTTTCTCTGCACGCCGCCGACGGCTCGCTGCTCGTCTATCTGCAGGAGAATCGGCTGGACTCGCAGCATCCCGATGCGCCCTATCTTGCGGACAATTCGATTGCGGAGGTCGGCACCCTCCGCGCGGCCGACGGACAGACCCTGTACTACCGGCTGTTCAAACCGCCTCATTTCGATCCGCGCAAGCGTTACCCCGCCATCGTGGATGTCTATGGTGGTCCCGGAGTGCAGCGGGTTCTGAACAATTGGACGGGCAGCTCCTTTACGCAGATCCTCACTCGGGCGGGGTATGTCGTATTCCAGCTGGACAATCGCGGCACCGCTTTTCGGGGCACTGCATTTCAGGCGCCGATCCAAGGCCGGTTGGGCGCCATCGAGGTGGCCGATCAAGTTCTCGGAGCACGTTGGCTCGGGTCCCTGGAATTCGTAGATCCTGAGCGTATCGGGGTGTGGGGCTGGAGCTATGGCGGCTACATGACCCTGATGCTGATGTTCAAAGCGCCGGAGGTTTTTCGCGCCGGCGTGGCGGGAGCTCCCGTCACGGATTGGACTCTCTACGACACCCATTATACCGAGCGTTACATGGGTCGCCCCCAGGACAATCCCGCCGCCTATGCGGCCAGCTCAGTGCTGCCTTACGCCAAGAACGTGAAAGGCGAACTCTTGATCATGCACGGCATGGCGGATGACAACGTGCTTTTCCTGAACAGCACAAAATTGTTTCGGAAGCTTCAGGATCTTGGCAAGCCATTCGACATGATGGTATATCCAGGAGCAAAGCACGGCCTCACGCGCCAACATGATGGCAGGCATGCATATGCGGCCGTACTGCGTTTTTTCGATCAGCATTTGCGCAGATGAACTCCATTTGCGCCCGGTCGGCGGTCCATTCCTGATTATCCTTCCCTACCTCCGCTTCGGCAAACCTTCGCTCGAGCGCTTTCGAAAGGAGAAATAGCGGTGAAGTGAATAGGTGATGACGACGGACATGGTCATCACACATGCCTGCGCAGTCAACGGATTCAAGTGTCCACGTTCCACCAGAACGTAGAGACCCGACATTCCCAAACTCAGCGCTACGAGCTGGCTCACGTTAAATCGAACGAATGTCCATCCTAGGTCGCCCGTCGAAGGGAATACCAACCACCGATAGACGAAAAATGCGCTCGTCACGGAGACCGCGTAGCTCATGAGGGCAATCAATAAATAGCTGATCTGCCGCCCCAGCCAAAGATACAAAACTGCGAACACCGCATATCCGAACGCGGTGTTGTAGCTCCCACCCACCAGAAAACGAACTTGTTGGGGCAGCCGCCACCACGCATTCGATTCAAGCTTCAAGGTCAGTCGACGCCGAATCGAGGTTCAGGCGCTCCCGTTCGACAACCCATGGCCGCGGGTGCACTTGCGCATGGATCGCTCCGATGTATTCCCCGAGTATACCGACAAAAAACATCTGAACCGACCCGAAGAAAAATACGCCGATGAGCACAGGGGCCTGGCCAAGCGCAAATCGATTCCAGAAAACCAGCTTTGCAACCAAGTACAGAATTGCCACCAGTAAGCTGATGAACCCTAAAACGAAGCCCGCCATCGTCGCCAACCTCAAGGGCACACGCGAGTGGCTGGTCAAGCCCATCATTGCCGTGTCGTACAGAGCGTAAAAATTATTGCTGGTAACTCCTCGTTCGCGTTGCGGCTGAACAAAGGGTACCTCCGCCCGGGTATAGCCCAATTCGGCGATCAGGCCGCGAAAATACGGTCTACGATCGGGAATACGCCGCAATGCTTCGACCACTTCGCGGTCATACAACCCAAAGCCCGTGAAATTGTCTATCAGCGGCGTCTCTGAAATTCGATTCAGCAGTTTGTAATACGAGCGCCGCAGAAAAAACATGACCTGGGACTCGCGGCTTTTCGCTTTTACCCCAATGACGACCTTGATCCCGGCCCGCCAATGCCGCACGAATTCACCGATCAGTTCAGGCGGATCCTGCAAATCACTGGCCATGCAGATTACTGCATCGCCCGCGCTTTCGAAGAATGCGTGAAGAGGCGACCGAAGCGAGCCAAAATTGCGGATATTGAAGATCACCTTGACGCGTGCGTCCCGCTCCGCAATGGCTCGCAAAACTTCCTGCGTGCTGTCGACCGACGCGTTATCGATGAAAAGTATTTGGAAGCGGATGTCCGCGATCTTCGCGAATACTGCGCACAATCGTTCATATAGGACGTCTACATTTCCTTGTTCGTTGTAACAAGGCACGACGACCGAGACCAACGGCTGATTCACAATAGATACCTCGTGGTGGGAATCGCATAGCAGACCAAATCCCAGGATTCCGGAACGAAGGGCCGCAGGTGCATTTTGTATTCCGGATTCATGGCCACGATTTGCAACGGAATGCTCCAAAGGTGATCTTGGGAGTGATACACGCAAATTGAAAGGGCCGGCGCGTGATCTATGATTGTTCGGCGCGCCCCCCGGAGCGCCGCGGGCTCGGATCCTTCAATGTCCATTTTTATCCAAGTGGGTACCACGGGCAGCGCATCGTCCAAAGCCACGCACCCGACACGCTCTCCCTTGTCGGCTACGGCGGATGCTGCCGTTCCACCCGAGGCAAAATACACGCTGCCGCCATGATCCGCCAAGGCGACATCGACACAATTAATGCGGTCGCGCAACTGCGCCGGCAATGTTTCCACGAATCCACGCAATTTCGCGAAATTCTTGCTATCCGCCTCGAATGCATAGATGGACTTGAAGCGGCCCCGACTGTGCCTGATAAAGGCTCGAACAGTATCCCCGTCGTAGGCGCCGCAATCAATGAACACTTCCTGTTCGCTGATCGCCATGAGATCGCGGGGGAAATAGATCTCTTCCGTCACGGGAGGCGGCAGATTGTCGAAATCCATCCACAGTCGCCACCTTACCTGGGCAACGTATTCGGCTCGCGACACGTCATCGCTCCACACGTCGAAGCCCGCTCGAACGGAGTTCGCACAAGCCAACAGACGATGCGGCAGATCCAGAGAATAGTGCGGCAGCAACTCATCGCCGTATTTCCAAAACAGAGCGCCGAAATCGATGACATTCAGACAGCCGTCGGCCAGCAACGGCGCCCGGCGCTGCGACATGGTGTCGGTACCCTCTCCCCTCCAGATGGTCACGCAGAAGGTCGCCGTCTGCCCGAAGAGCCTTGCGCCCTCCGCGGGAGAGAGGACGGCAACACCGTCTACGTGCTTTCCCCAAAGCGCAGCATTGTTGTCCACGAACGCAAGAGGCTCGACGCCGTGCGCGCGCAGCGCCCCTAACACCTTGCGACCTAGGTTTCCTGCGCCCGATAGCACTATGCGGTTGCCGAATGCGGCGATTGATCGATCGAAGGTTGTACGTTCGCGCTCGATCGCGCTTGCCAGGGGTTCCCGAAGCAGATCAGTCAGCTCGCTTAGCAGGGCGGCCGCGGCCGCTACCACGTGGATCTTCCGCCGTCGATGGCAAGAACGGCGCCTGTCATGTACGATGAAGCGTCGGAACACAGAAAAAGCATTGCGCCCTGATATTCGTCGAGACTCGCCATGCGACCGAGCGGAATTCGCTCTGCAATTCGCTTCACGAACACGGTGTCTTGCCCATTTTCGACGCCGCCCGGACATAGCGCGTTCGCTCGAATCCCCGACGCGGCCCAGTACGTGGCAAGGTACCGGGTCAGCCCGATCAAACCGCTCTTTACGACCGAATAAGATACCGGCTTCACCGGCTGCTCGTCGTGCGCTCGCCCATCAATCGCATATAGCCGCTGGTCGGGTCCGATCAGCGCCAGATCGGAAGCGATATTGACTATTACACCCTTGCCGCGGCGTGCCATTTCGCCGCCGAACACGCGGCTGCACAGCATGGCTCCCGTCAAGCCGACCGCCAAGTCCGCTTGCCAGGCGTCCAGCGAATAATTCTCGAGGCGTGAATTGGCCAGACTTCCTGACACCTCGACTCTCGGGTTGTTCGCGGCATTATTGACGAGGACATCGACGCGGCCGTACTCGGCAAGAACCAGTGCAAGAACCCGCTGCAGCGCGGACTCGTCGGTTATATCGCATGTATGGCATTGCACCTCAAAACCAAGCCGCTCTCGTAGATGCGATAGCGCTACCGGGGCGATATCAAGCAATACGGGAATTCCTCCGGCGCCGTGAATGGCCCGTGCGTGCGACATGCCGAGCAATCCGGCGCCGCCGGTGATGATGACCACGCGATCCGCCATATCGAATAAATCGCTACTCATGGGAGAGGCCCATATCAACCGGCATTCGAGTTTTCATTGAAAGCTGAATTGCCAACGCCATCTCCAAACTTTGCCTTCCGGCCTCCAAATCCACCGGCACTTCCCCGCCCGTTTCAATGGCGTGTGCGAAACATGCTAATTCGTCGAGAAATAGCTTGTTTCTCGGCAGATCGGGATACACCTGCGACTCGATTATTTCGCCGGCACTGCCGTAGGCAGTCACCGACGATGCACGCAGGTCGACAAGGATTTTGCCCGCGCTGCCGATGATTTCAAGCTGCCGGGTTGGTGGTTGCTGGATATAGTCTTGGTGCAAATGAGCGACCAGCCCGTCGTACCGAAGCAACGTCGAGGCGATGTCTTCAACATCGATTTCGAGGTCGCTGTAGTGTCCGCCCATCGCCATGACTTGCTGCGGCCGGCCGAAGAACCAATACAGACAGTCGAGCTCGTGAATTTGCGACAGCACTACCCCTCCTCCCAAACTTCGCCTCGATGCATACATCGTTCGATAGTCTTCGTACGTGTGCCATCCTGGCAGGTATTCGCCGACAACGGCGCGGCAACCTATCCCGCGCCCGATCGCCCCACCGGTAAAAAGGCGATGTGCCAGTTGCAAACAGGGATGAAAGCGCAATTGATACGCAACCATGCATACAAGTCGGCCATCTCTTATCGTCTCACGGAGCAGATCTATATCATCGAGAGAGTGCGAAAGAGGCTTTTCGATCAGCAAATGGCATCCTGCCTGTGCGGCCCGCAGCGCAACCGACATATGCAAGCTGGTTGGATTGCAGATCAGGGCGGCATCCGGGCCATCCGCGAGCGCCGCGTCCAGATCGGTGAATGAACGAATTCCATAGCGTTCTTCGAGGCCGTCCGCACTGCCTATCTGCAACGCGTCGGTCAGAACCGGACCGTCGCCGCGAACCCGGTACGCGATGATTTCACAACGATGGCCGTACAGCGCTCGCAGATTTCGCGTGTGACGCTGACCTATCCCCCCGAGTCCGACGAGCAGGAACTTCAAGGCGCTCTCAGACATTGAATCATCTGTCGGGCAACGCGCACATTTTTTCGCGCTAGTTCGAGTTCGCCCTCTGTCTCTCCGCGCGCGGCCTGAAGGATGAAATCGCCCGAATAGCGCACAGCCTTGAGAGACTCGAAAACTGCGGTAAAATCGGTATCGCCGGATCCCAGTGGAACGGTTCCAGCGCCCAAACGCCTGTCTTTCAGATGCACGCTGCCGACGCGGCGGCCATACGCCGCGAATTCTTCGAACGGCCTATAGCCGAGCGAAGCGCTGTTACCCGAGTCATAGTTGACTTTGACGTGAGGATGGGGCGTTCGCGCCAGAAGATTGGCGAAATTGGCCGGAGACAGGTCCGTTTCCAGATGCAGCTCTACGTTGCTCCGGTCCATCAGCTCGGATAAGGCGTTCAGCCCTGCGGCGACGGCATCCGAATCGCCCGGTGTTTTGATAGCCGAGCCATCGACGAACGGTATCACAATGCGGTTGATCCCCAGGGAACTGCAACGCAGCATGAGCCACGAGAGACGGTTCCATCTCTCCCGCGCCGCCTCGATGCCGATTCCGACGAGAGGATAGTCCATGAACCAATCCGCACATACGGATTCGACCTGAATTTGATGAGCCGAACAGAGGCGCTCGATTGCACGAATCCCTTCGTCAGTCCCGATCGGATTTAGGTCTTCGCCATAGGCGTCATAAATCCATTCGATGGTGTCCAGGCCGGCAGCCGCCGCGACCGCAAATTCCTCCCTCCAGCGTTCACGCGGGAAGCTCTGAAATCGTTGCGCTTCCGGTGGAACCAATCGTCCTTGCATTATTCCAAGCTTCACGATTCGTCCAGGGGATCGACGATCATGTTCTCGCGGAATTCATCGCGGGCCAAGAATGGCCAAAGGTCTTCCAGTGGCTTCGAATACAAGGAACCATCCGCGCGCTGGGCCGATGACAGGCTGGGTACACGCGCCTCATCGGGGCGGCAGATCACGTCGCAAACCACCGGCCCGGAAAGATCGAGCACGCGCTTGAGCTGGCTCCGGAGATCTTTCTGATCGGATATTCTTACGGTCTTTATCCCGTAGGCCTCGGCAACGCGAACGATATCAGGCAACGTCAATCCGCTCCGTGAATCGGCGCCCGTTTGCCGTCCGAACCATCGTTCCTGGCTGGTACGTATCGACGAGTACCCATCGTTATTGAGAATGAATATTTTGAGTGGAAGCTGAAGCCGCTGAACGGTCGCCAGTTCCTGCACATTCAATTGAAATCCGCCGTCGCCATCGACGAGGACCGTCTGCCGGCCATCGCTGCCGAGACAGGCGCCCAATGCCGCCGGCAATCCGTAGCCCATCGCGCCGAGCGCCGTGGTGTGGTACAGACGCTGACCACGCTTCAAGCGCAATGCATGCTGGAAGATCTCGATCCCGGCACCCGAACTTCCGGACACTATCGGTGTGTCCGCAGGCAGTAATTCTGACAAACAATCTGCGAGGAAATAGGTGCTGACCGGGCCTTCGTCGATCGTATGTTCGGGCAACAGTATCGGATATCGCGCTTTCCACTCGGCGCACCGCTTATGCCAGGCGGCGCGCGCCGGCTGCGGCGCGTTTTCAGTCGCACGAGTCAATTCCCCGATGAAGTCCTTGGCATCGCAACATATTCCCAGATCGAGATATTTGCTGAGTTTGGCGATCTCCGATGGGTCGATATCGACCATGACTTTCTTCGCAGCGCGCGCGAGGCGCTCCGGAGCATAGCCGGTAATGGTGAAATCCAAACGTGCCCCGATGACCAACAGAAAATCGGCGTTTTGCAGCGCAAAATTGACACCGCGCGCCGCAACGGTACCTGGCTTTCCAATCAGATGTTCTTCGTCGTGCGCGAACAGATCGATAGCCAGCCAGGTTAGCAAAACTGGCACCTTCAGTGAGCGCGAGAGAGAACGGAATGACTCCTGTGCGCCCGCCAGTCGCACCCCGTTGCCGGCGAGGATGATCGGACGCTCCGACTCGCGAAGCATTCGAAGAGCAAGAGCGACATCGCCGGATAGACCTTCCGGCAAATTGGCTTTTTTGGGCGTCCGGAAGCGCCGAAGACGAGTCTCATCAATCGTGGCAGCCTGTACATCCAGCGGAATGTCGATCCAAACGGGTCCAGGGCGCCCCGCTCGCGCCAGGTACACGGCCTTTTCCAAGTGAAAGCGAATATCGTTGGGATCCATGACCAATACCGCGTATTTGGTCATTTTTTTCACTACGCTGACGATGTCGACTTCCTGTACGCCCATTTGGCGTACTCCTGATTTGCCCTTGAGGTCCGGCCGCTTGACCTGGCCCGAAATAAATAGGCAGGGAGTCGAGTCGAGCCATGCCCCTGCAACTCCCGTGACGGCATTGGTGCCGCCCGGACCGGTGGTAAACAGCGCTACGCCCAGATTGCCCGTTGCTTTGGCGTAGGTTTCCGCGGCCATGGCACTCGCCTGCTCGTGCAAATTGCTGACGCAGGTAATACTCGTGCTCTGGCCAAGCGAATCGTTGAGATGCATGGCGCCGCCGCCAGGCACCATGAAAACGTGTCGAACGCCTTGTGCTTCTATGAATCGAATTACGTAGTCTGAAAGTTTCATTGCGATGTCGAACCAGCTCATTTGGCCGTGCGCGCGCGCAGGATCATTTCGACCAGTTGTCTCACCGCACCGTCGCCGCCGCTGCGGTCGAGAACTACGGCGACAGCTGCTTTGACGGCGGACTGCGCATTTGCCGGTGCCGCGCTCAAGCCCGCGATCTCAAGAGCGGATAAGTCGTTTAAGTCGTCGCCGATGAACGCAGTGCGCGCCAAAGGAATACCGGACAATTCGGCAAATTCGCGCAGAGCGGCGCCCTTGTCTTTACATCCCTTTGCAACGAAAGCTATGCCGATTTTCGCCGCGAATCGGGCGACAAGCGGACTATCCTCGCCCGAGATCAGGCCAAGCGCCAGTCCCGACTTACGCGCTCGCGAAAGCCCCATGACGTCCTCGAAGCAGAACCGCTTCGATTCCCCACCCGAATCGCTCCACTCGAATGTGCCGTCGGTGAGCACGCCATCGACGTCCATCGCCAATGCATCAATCGAGGCGAACCGATCAAAGTCCGACACGTCGCAATTTCTCCATAATGGGAACTTCCCGATCGAGCAACCGTTTGATTCCGTCGCCAAAAGAGGTTTCGACCAGCCGGATATCGCGCACCAGACGCTGCATGCCGTTCGGCTCGAGCGACGCAGCCTGATCGCTGCCCCACATGGCTCGGTCGAGGGTCAGGTGACGTTCGACCATCGTGGCTCCCAATGCCACGCTCGCTACCGACGAAGCGATTCCAGTTTCGTGCCCGGAGTACCCGATCGGAACATTGAAGCGCATGGCCAATGCCGGAATGACCTTGAGATTGAGCTCGTCATAACTCGCAGGGTAGGTGCTCGTCGCGTGCAATAGGATGAGATCCTGTTGGCCCAGCACTTCGACAGCGTGATCGATTTGCGCCATCGTGCTCATCCCTGTCGACAATATGACCGGCTTCCCCGCGGCGCGGATATGTCGCAACAGGCGGTCGTCGGTCAAGCTCGCCGATGCCACCTTGTGGCACGGCACGTCGAAGTCCTCGAGGAAATCGACCGATGCCTCATCCCAGGGCGATGCAAACCAGGTGATACCGGCATTTTTGCAGTGTGCATCTATCTCCTCGTATTGGTCCTTTCCGAGTTCAAGGGCGCGCTTCAACTCGCCGTTCGTGGTTCCAAACGGACTTTCGCGCGGACGATCAAGTTCGGCGGCGCCATACACGACGTCTACGGTGCGTTTTTGGAACTTCACCGCACTGCAGCCGGATGCGACGGCAACATCGATGAGTCTCTTGGCGATGTTCATGTCGCCGTTGTGGTTGATACCTATTTCGGCGACCACATAACAAGGACTGCCGACCCCGATCGTCTTTCCGGCGATTTGTACGCTCACTATTATCCCCTCGAACGATTTCGTAAATTCATGATGCCACTGACTCGGCGATGCTTGCACGGTACCAAGCCGCAGTTCGGGCGATCGCGGTCTCGAGAGAAACCTCGGGTATGAAACCCAGATCCGCCCTGAGCCGGCCCGTGTCGGGTACGTAGCGATCTGACGAAGCGGAAACAGCCCCCTCGACGACGACGCCGCGTCCCCCGACGACGCGATCGACGCAATTTGCCAGCTCTGCAATGCTGATTGCGGACTCGGACCCGACGTTGTACGGCTTTCCGACCGCACCCGCAACGAGAATGCTCAACAAGGCCCGCATCAAGTCGGTCATATATAAATATGAGCGCTGAGGGCGGCCATCGCTCTTGATGCGTATGGGGCGGCCGTGTACCGCGTCGGCGATGAAGTTGCCAATGGCGAAGTGCCTGTCGAAAGGCATGTGCGGGCCAACGAACGCAAAGCACCTGGCAATGCGAATTGGAACGCCCATTGTTGCCGCGATTGCGCCCAACAGTTCCGCACCCCGTTTGCCTTCGGCGTAAGCGCTCCTGGCAAGGGAGGGATCGGGTCCCCCGCACTCAGTCTCTGAGAATCCCGATTGCCCCGGGCAGGCCGGCCCGTAGACCGCGCCGGAGCTGAGCAGGAGAAGGCTCTTGCACTGCGAACCCGCAGCGGCAATGACGCGCCGGGTGCCGTCGAGGATAGTCTCGAAAAGCTGCAACTGCGCGACAGGCGTGGAGTCGACGCTCGTGTCGGCCGCTCCATGAATGACGTGCGTATAGCCGCTATCGTCGGGCTGCAGACCACGCACGTCCATTGTTATCCATCTGATGCGAGGATCTCCTCTAAAACCGGCGAACTTCTCGAGAAAACGGCCGGGATCGCGCGACATTGCGGAGATCTTGATCCCGAGTTCCAGCGCGTCGTCGGCGACACATAGTGCGTCGAGCAGCCAAAGACCGAACCAGCCGGTGGCGCCCGTAATAAGAATCGATCCGCCGGACAGCGGTTTGAACAGCACTTCATTCCCCAGAATCAAACGCCGCAACTCGTCGCTGTCGAGCCCAGAGCGCGAAAAACCCCTTTGGAGTTGCGTCGCCATTAGATCAAACCCAGCCTCTCTTCCAATGCTTTGCAGAGCATATGCCCGATCGTGATATGCATTTCCTGGATTCTTGCGGTCACGGATGTGGGAATTACGATAAGCGCATCGCAAGCATCGCACATGGCCCCGCCCGTGCCGCCGGACAGCCCTACGGTCTGCATCTCCATGGCCCGCGCCCGTCGCAGCGCGTTTAGCACATTAGCGCTTCTGCCCGAAGTGGAAATACCAAATGCAACGTCCCCTTTTCGGCCGATCGCCTCGATCTGTCGTTCAAATACCGCATCGTAACCCAAGTCGTTTGCACACGCGGTCAGCGTCGACGTATCCGAGGTCAAAGCGACGGCTGCAATCGGACGGCGATCGTTCTTATACCTAACTACCAGTTCGGCCACGATGTGCTGTGCATCGGACGCGCTTCCCCCGTTTCCGAACAACAAGAGCTTGCCGCCGCGGCGCGAACACGCTTCCAAAATCGCCATGACGTCGCAAAATGACTGTCGCAGCCCATGCGCGGTCGCTTCGACAGTTTGACGATGATCTTCGAATTCCTTGCGCCACACTTCTTCGTTCAACTGATCCGCGCTCGCATCTAATTTATTTTTGCCGAACATGGTTGAGACCCTTTTTCTCTATATCCGCCTATATTCCAACGATGACGCAAGGCCTGCGCTAGACCGGACGCGGCGCCAGCAGCGGCGTGTTCGGAGTCAATTTGGCTCGCAGATATGCCAACACCGGTCGCTCGACATATACATAAACGCAGATAGCTGCGAGCGCCGCAGCAAGCATCAACGCGACAATCGATAGGGCCAGCCCTCCCGTCCCCATTGCCGCAGGGTCGAGGATCAGGCGAATGGCGCCGTAAACGATGTAGGGATGGATGAGGTACAAAACGTAGGACGAGTCGCCGAGCAATAAAACCCAGCCGTTCCGTGCCGCGAGTCCGCATTTCCTCTCCAGTAGAACCGCCGCCAGGACAAGAGCCGCAGCAGGAATTCCCGCCCATAGAGCGCGCTCGCCATGGCCGAAGTGTTCCTGCAGCGGAAGACAAGCCGCCGCGACGATCGATGCGATCACAAGAGACGAGCGCAGCGGGACTGAAAGCCATAATGCGGGGCCGGCGCGGGACAGTGCCTTCGCCGTGTAGTACACGATCACGCCCAGACAGAACTCGTACACTATGGGATCTGCATAGAACAGCACGGATTTGTCTTCGATGCTCAGGAATCGAATAGCCGCCACGCCAAGCACGATGAAAAAGCAGGCCACCACGGGCGCAAAGCGCAGCGTGAATATCAAGGCTATGGTGAATAGGAAGTAGAAATACATCTCGTAATTCAAGGTCCAGCCGAGAGCGAGTGTCGGCTGCAGCATTCCGAAGCGGTTTGGATACGGCAAGAAAACCAGAGAGCGGAGAAGGTGGGGCAAGCTCGCGGAGGCGCTTTGAATCATCGTCGGCGCAATCCATGCGATCGCGAATGTCCCTAGAGTGGCAAACCAATACAACGGCAGTATCCGGATGCAGCGCCTTAGAAAGAATTTGCCGGCCGGCATGTTTCCGGCATAGGACATCGTAAAACCGCTTATCACGAAGAATAAATCGACACCATAGTTTCCGAACCCAATGCCGAGATTCAATCCCGCGTCGGAGACGATGTGCAGATACACAACGCTCAAGGCGGCGAATGCACGCAGCAATTGAAGATTGCAAATCACTTTTTGTTCCGGCGCCTCACGCGCTTTGTCCGAAGAACTCGATGATCTTGTCGGCTGAATAATCGAGCATTGCCGCGCTCAGACCCGGGTAGAGGCCGATCCAAAAAGTATCCCTCATCACCCGGTCGGTGTTTTCGAGCGTGCCGCTGACGCGATGCGGGCGTGCGCGGAAATAGGGTTGGCGCGTGAGGTTCCCGCCAAACAGCAACCGCGTGCCGATCTTGTGCTTCTCGAGAAATGCAGTCAACTGTTCGCGGGTTTGCGTCGCGTCGGGCATAAACGTAAGGGCGAACCCAAACCAGGAGGGGTCGCCATGGGCTGTTGCCTCCGGTAAAAGCAGGCGATCTCGCAGCATCGAAAGCCGGTCGTGCAAATGCCGAAAATTTCGCCGACGCGCTTCGATAAATCCATCCAAGCGGTCCAATTGCGCGAGACCGACAGCGGCCTGCATGTCGGTAATCTTGAGGTTGTAGCCCAGATGCGAGTAAGTATATTTGTGGTCATAGCCCGCGGGCATTTCGCCTAACTGCCACTTGAAGCGCTTCCCGCAGGTGTTATCCTTTCCCGGTGCGCAGTAGCAGTCGCGCCCCCAATCGCGGATCGACTCCATGGCCCGCTTCAAATGATCGTCGTCAGTGAAAACCGCGCCGCCCTCGCCCATCGTGATGTGGTGCGCCGGATAGAAGCTCAACGTACCGATGTGGCCGAACGTGCCGACCTTTTGCTCGCGGTACGTCGTACCGAGCGCATCGCAGCAGTCCTCGATTACCCAAAGATCGTGCCTGCGTGCAACGTCCATGATGGCATCGAGGTCGAACGGATTACCGAGCGTGTGTGCGATCATAATCGCACGAGTGCGCGACGATACTGCGGCCTCAATGCGCTCGGGGTCGATGTTATAGGTCGGCAGCGTCACGTCCACAAAAACCGGTACGAGTCCGTTCTGCAGTGCCGGGTTGACGGTCGTCGGAAATCCAGCCGCAACCGTTATGACCTCGTCGCCGGGCCGCAGCGCCCGGTCGCCGAGCAAGTGCGAAGTCAACGCAGTCATGGCAAGAAGATTCGCCGATGAGCCCGAGTTGGTGGTGCGCACATGTCTGCGTCCTAGGTATGCGCTGAGTTTGCGTTCAAACGCATCGTTGAAGCGGCCCGTGGTCAACCACCCGTCCAGGGAGGATTCGACGAGCAACTCGAGCTCACGGGCTCCGATGACCTTCCCAGCCGGGGGAACAGGCGTTCGCCCGGGAATGAAAGTCGGTGCGCGGTGGATGAGATCCGCATAGGTCCGCGCTTCATGCGTGCATAGTGTGCGATGCACACGGCCGAGCGCAGTAGTCTTGAGCGATCCGATAACCTCGGCCTCATCGACACACTGCCAACCCGCGCGATCAAGCCGAAGCCAGCCTTCCTTTCCGCCGGATGTAAAGTCGCCCGCCTCAATCATAAGACCCAAGCCCTGGCCCCGTTCGCCCGGCTGGACGAGCGGAGCGATGCGCAGGTAGCCTTCGGCGTCGGGCGCGCTGAGCGCCAGCAACAGCAGCTCACTTCTTCCTTCGCGGGCGCGCAGAAGATTCCCGGCGAGGACTCTCATTGAGGCGGTGGACGAATGCGCATGGGATTTAATTTGGGACACGATTACTCCGAAATCATCGCGGATTTCCGCCCCACATGAGGTCAAACGCCGGGTTGTCGCAGGATTCCGGGCCCTGTGGACCCAAGTCGAGCCGATGCGGCCGGCGCAATAAATGCGTGATCGCTTCCCCCCGGATTCGGGCGACATAGTGAGGCGCGAAAATTCCGCAGCTCGCGCCAATCAGCGTAGCTCGCGTGTTGATCGGCCACGCGGGGAGCATTGCCGCTCTTGCAAACTCCGCAATCGGAGTCATGGCGCCTACGAGAAGCAAGGCGCCGAGGAGTGCCTTCTTGCGGAGAGTACGCTGGTCGCAATGCCGATCGCCCAACGCAAGACATGCGCCAATGGCCAGTACAGCGAGGCTTGGGATGGAGGCACGCATCACGAGATCATTTCCTGGGCCCAAGTAGGCAAGAGGCAGTAAAGCTAGAATCACCAGGGCGAGAATCACGTCGCTCGACGGGCGAATGGCGAGGATGGCCATTCCGATGAACGCCGCCTCGAGCAGGAAGAATTGCGCCTGGCGAAGCAAGTCCATAGCCGTGTCGCCGATGGATTCATTGCCCACCGCCAGTCCTTTGCGGATGTTGCTCGCATCGAGGCCGATGTAGGCAGCAATCACCAATCCCACGATGAACGCCGGAGCCCACACCAGAGGATGCAAGAGCCGCAACGAACGATCCCGAAACATACCTGCACCCACCTTCCATAGTACGAATGGCGCAACCCCTATGACCGTAAGTGGCGACCAAAGCGCAGCCGCAACCACCAAAATCGGAAGCACGGATTCGAACGGACTGCGGCGGTTGTCCCGATACAGCAGTCCGATCATCAGCCAACCGCCGAGCGCGTGATTGGGAACCCAAAATAATTGAGCCGTCATCGACGAATATTGATAGGTTCCAGCCCACCATTCCAGATGCGTGGTGATATCCCAATCGCTGCGAAAGCGCGGCCCATCGTTCAACAAGCTGCCCACGATGTCCAAGCCGCTGAAGAGCACGATGACGCCCGCCGCCAGCAGCGCAATGCTCCACCGCGAAGGCGTCAGAGACAGTACTTGAAGCAGGAATAGTGTGGCGCCGATCCCGGTCCAGACGGCCAAAGCGGCATGCGCCGCGGAAAGACCCATTGCCTTGCCGACGAGGGCCGCCGGCAGGTAGTAGGCGATGGAGGTTCGGAGCAAAGTCTCGTGTCCGTCCAGCAGGCCATAGCCCACCGGCCACGGCGAGGCGACCAAGTCATGCAGTACCGCGTCTCGGATATGCCAGTCGGCGTTGGCAAAGGCCAGATGATCGGTACCACCGAATATCGTCCATCCGCATCCAACTGCCACGGCAATGCCCACTTGAAGTGGCGCGACCGGCAATCGGGTACCTTGAACCGACTGCTTCGAGATCAAGGGCAGCAGCGCATACGCGGTGCATGCGATCAAGGGCAGCGCCGCCCACCACTCGAACCAACAGCCAAGGAAGATCAGAAGGGGAAGAGCCAGGTATCCCATCGCTGCCCGATCCAGCGGATCGAGCGGTAACACCGGCTCGGATTGAAGGCCAATAGGGCTGAACATGGCCCGAAAATTACCAGATTATGTCGCGCCGTGCCGTGCATGGGTCTCGGAGCAACAGGCGAAACAGCCGCTTTAAATCCGTAATTGTAAGCGCCGGCGTGAATCAGCCAACACTTTCACGGCGCAATATCGTTAATGCCGCTGAGGCCGAGCGCAAAGGCGGATTCGAGGGGAGTTTTGCGCGCAAATACCGGCAACGGCACCGACCGGCAGATATCTGCAAGTCGGTCGTCCGTGAGTTCGTCGCGGATCAACAGGAAACCTGCGCCGCCGGCCGCGGCGGCGATGGCTTGCCCCCGATTGGAACAAAAAACACCCCTCAGTCTACCGTCGGTCGATACTTTCCCGTTGCCGGGAGGAGGACCCTCGACGCCCGCAGCGCCCAGGTGATAGAAGGGTGTCGCCCGGAGAGTCAGCCGCGCCGGCAGGCGCAGTGCCGCGACGATGGGCCCGTCGGCCGGCAGGAGCTGCACCGTGGCCAATTCGTCCAACGTGCACCACTGCAAGGCCTGGCCGTCGAGTCCCCGCGGTTCGCCTTTGTAATTCCTGATGACCCAAATATCCAGAAGGACGTCACATGAAGGGTAGGAGTGGCGGACGCGAATCAGAGGCCGTGCGGTTTCCGTGGCAATGGCAATACCGAGTTCTTCCTGCAGCTCGCGCGCGAGGCCCGCCAAGCGTTCTTCCCCCGGCTCGAGCTTTCCCCCAGGGAACTCCCAACCGTCCGCCATATGCTTGCCCGGCGGCCTCTGCGCGATCAGCACACGCTCCTTGGCGTCGATCACCACGCCGGCGACGACATGGATCGCCTGCTTGGGGCTTTCGGAGGTCAACCGTTGGCTTGCTGCAGAGTGCCGTGGCAATGCTTGAATTTGCGGCCGGAACCGCAAGGACAGGGTTCATTGCGCCCGACCTTCGGCATCTGGCGCACGAAAGGTGCCGCAGAGGGAGCGTCCGAGCGCGGATCGATCTCCATGACATTGCCGCCCGGGCTCGCTGGACCGCCGCCACCCAAATCGCCGGGACCGGGCATGACCTGAATCGGCGAAATGGCTTCGGCATGCTGCGCCTGCAGCGCTCGCGCAAGTCTCTGCTGCCGTTCCAGTTCCTCGCGCTCGATCTCTGCCTGGCTGCGCACCTGAATCTTCGACACGGTGGTCACCGTGTCGAACTTGATGCGATCCAACATTGCCGAAAACAACTCGAAAGCCTCGCGTTTGTATTCCTGCTTCGGATTCTTTTGCGCATAGCTGCGCAGGAAAATGCCCTGGCGCATGTAATCCATTGCAGCCAGATGCTCGCGCCAGTGCTGGTCGAGAGTGCGCAGCATCACCTCTTTCTCGATGTAGCGCATGACCTCCACGCCGACATTGGTCTCCTTGAGCGTATAGGCCTCTTCGAGGGCCGCGATGATTTTGCTGCGCAGGCCGGTGCCGTCGCCCGCTTCCTCTTCCTTCGCCCAGGCGTCGACCGGCAGCAATGGACCGAAATCCCGCTCGATCGCCTGCCCCAGCCCCGCGACGTCCCACTGTTCTTCGGGCGTGCCGCCGGGCACGTATTGATCGACCAGCTGCGCCACCACGTCCTCGCGGATGCCCTTGACCGCCTCGGCGACATCCTCCGCGCTCATGAGATCGGTGCGCTGCTGGTAGATCACCCGCCGCTGATCGTTGGCGACGTCGTCGTATTCCAGCAATTGCTTGCGGGCGTCGAAGTTCTGCTGCTCGACCCGCCGCTGCGCCCGCTCGATTTGCCGGGTCAACATGCCGCTTTCGATCGCTTCTCCGGCCTTCATACCGACCCGGGTCATGAGCGCCTTCATGCGCGTCGGATCGCCGAAAATACGCATGAGATTGTCTTCGAGCGACAGATAAAACCGGCTGGATCCCGGATCGCCTTGGCGGCCGGACCGGCCGCGCAATTGATTGTCGATGCGCCGTGACTCATGGCGCTCGGTTCCAACGATGTGCAAGCCGCCGGCGGCCACCACTTGTTCGTGCCGTATCCGCCAGTCGTCGTGAATCTGCTTGAGTTCGGTCTCGTTGGGATTCTCGACGGCGTCGATCTGGGTCTGCGGACTGCCGCCGAGCACGATGTCCGTGCCGCGGCCTGCCATATTGGTGGCAATCGTGATCGCGCCGGGCCGGCCGGCCTCGGCAACGATGTGCGCCTCGCGCTCATGCTGCTTGGCGTTGAGGACCTCGTGCGGAATCTTCGCGCCCTGCAGCAGCTTGGCGAGTCGTTCCGAAGTCTCGATCGACGTCGTGCCGACCAGCACCGGTTGGCCGCGCTTCACGCAATCCTCGATGTCCTCGAGGATTGCCTGAAACTTATCCTGCTCCGAGAGAAACACCAGATCGGACTTGTCCTTTCGGATCATCGGCTTGTGGGTGGGGATCACCACCACTTCCAGGCCGTAGATCTGCTGGAACTCAAAGGCCTCGGTGTCCGCGGTGCCGGTCATGCCGGACAGTTTCGAATACAACCTGAAGTAATTCTGGAAGGTGATGGACGCGACGGTCTGATTCTCTTCGCGGACCTTGACGCCTTCCTTCGCTTCGACCGCCTGGTGCAGGCCGTCGGACCAGCGCCGCCCCTGCATGGTGCGGCCCGTGAATTCATCGACGATGATCACTTCGCCCTGCCGCACGATGTACTCGACGTCGCGCTTGTACAGCGCGTGCGCGCGCAGCGCCGCATTCAAATGATGCATGAGCCGGATATTGGTGGCGTCGTACAGGCTTTCCCCGTCCCGCAGCAGCCCGATCTCCGCCATCAGCTCCTCGACCTTTTGATGGCCGTCTTCGGTCAGTGTCGCCTGCTTGGTCTTTTCATCCACGGCGTA
>Ga0182013_10003067_pt1 | contig 21207 bp, 20 predicted proteins | sample 612S2MmetaG_FD_120487 | JGI IMG/M metagenome (GOLD analysis project Ga0182013, IMG submission 120487) | Permafrost microbial communities from Stordalen Mire, Sweden - 612S2M metaG | ecosystem: Environmental > Terrestrial > Soil > Wetlands > Permafrost | place: Sweden: Stordalen | collected... | reverse complement strand
GGGCGAGTCGGGATAGAAGTAGTTCTTGCGTGAAAATACGCTGGTCTCGCGGATCTCGCAATGAATCGCTTTGGCGGCTAAGACCGCCAGCTCGACTGCCCGGCGGTTCAGCACCGGCAGCGCTCCCGGCAGGCCCAGGCACGTTGGGCAGACGTGCGTATTCGGCTCGCCGCCATAGCGGTTGACGCAGCCACAGAAGGCCTTCGTCTCGGTCAAAAGCTGGACATGGACCTCCAGCCCAATCACAGGCTGGTACTTGGCAAACACCTCAGGCGAAACTGCGGTCGTGGTGGACATATTCACCTCGATTCTAGCAACACAGCTCAACCTCGACGCTTGACGCTGCGGGCAGAGTCCCCGCCGCCGCTGCTTCGTCTCAAAGGGTAGACTTAACCCAGCAATGATTCTCCCCTTCGTCCGCGAGGTGCTTGCGGACCTGGAAAACTGTGTCCCTTTCGAACGTGTCCGACGCCACCTGAGCGCCGGCAGTGGGCGAAGACGCGTCTCCGGCCTCACCTTCACTGCACGCGCGCTCTATCTCCCGCTCTTTGTTCGCGCCGCCCACGCGCCTTGCGTCATCCTGGTCGCGGACAACAAGGCCGCCGAGGCGCTCCACGCCGCCATTCTCTCCACCTGTGAGCTGACCGGCGCGCTCGACCCCGACTCCGTCCTGCGCTTTCCCGCCCACGATGTCCTGCCGTTCGAGAATCTCTCGCCCCACCCAGAGATTCAGGAGACCCGCGCCTCCACGCTGTGGAAGATCGCCACCGGGGCTACGCGCCTGGTCGTCGCACCCGTCGAAGCCGCCTGCATGAGGCTCTTCCCTCGCGACCACTACGCCGCCCTTGCCTTGCACCTCAAGCGCGGTGAAGAATACCTCCCCGACATGCTGGTCGAGCACCTGCTCTCGGTCGGCTATACCCGCGTCGACGTGGTCGAGATGCCCGGCCAGGTCACCTTGCGCGGCGGCATCCTCGACATCTACTCTCCCGAATCAGACCGTCCCATCCGCGTCGAGTTCTTCGGCGACGAGGTCGAGTCCATCCGTCGCTTCGATCCCGACACCCAGCGCTCCGCATCCATGCTGGACGAGGCGCTGCTGCTGCCGCTCACCGAGACCCCGGTCACCGAGAAGATTCTCATCGCCATCAACGCACGCCTCACACGTTCCGGCTTGGCCGGCGCGGAGCTTGAAGGCGGCGAACTCCCTGCCGAACTGGCAGCCTCCTCGCCAAAGCCGGACTCCACGTACTCCCACGTCATGGAAGCCACCATCTTTCCCGGCTGGGAGTTCTTCGCGCCCGTCGCAGGCGCCAACTCCACCCTGCTCGATCTCCTCGGCTCCGCCACACGCGTTTTCGTCGAGGAGCCGTCCATGGTCAAGAACCAGGGCGAGCGCTGGTGGAACAAGGTCGAGCAGCGCCACGACCGCTCCGGCATCGGCTCGCTCGTCCGCCCTGAGGATATCTACATCTCGCCCTGGGACCTCGACGACCGCCTGCGCAAGTTCTCCGGCCTCGAACTCGACCAGCTTGGCGCTGTCGACATTCTCGACGCCGACCGCAGCGACCTCTCCGAGGTTGACTTTGCCACCCGGCCCACCCAGCGCTTCCACGGCAGCATTCCCGCGCTCATCGAGGCCATCAACGCGCTCACCCAGCAGGATGCCCGCATTCTGATCGCCGCGCCCAACCAGGGAGAGGTCGAGCGCCTCGCCGGCTTGCTGCAGGAGTATCACGTCGCCTACCGTCTCGGCTCGCGCACCCAGGCCCCGGGCAGCGCCAACGTCTACTCCGAGTCCAGCTATCTCGCCGGAGACCTGCGCACTCCCATCATCGTTCGCGCTGCCATCGCGAATGGCGTCCAAGTGCTCGATCTGCGCGACGCGGACGGTCGCGCCACCGCACGCCAGCTCATCCTCTTTGGCGCCAACGACCTTATCGACGACGCCGACGTGCAGGCCCGCCCCGTCACCCGCTCCAAGTCCAAAGCGGCCGCCTTCGTCTCCGACTTCCGCGACCTCGCCGTCGGCGACTACGTCGTCCACGTCGAGCACGGCATCGCGCGCTACTGCGGATTGAGAGTCATTGAAGAGAACGACCAGCCGCCGCTCGAACTCATGATCCTCGAGTTTGCGGATGAGGCCAAGCTCTATGTTCCGCTCACCCGTCTCGACCTCATCCAGAAATATCGTTCGACCGACACCGGCCCCGCGCCCCAGCTCAACAAGCTCGGCACTCAGGCCTGGCAGAAGACCAAGGCGCGGGTCAAGAAGGCCATGGCCGACATGTCCGGCGAGCTGCTGAAGCTCTACGCGCAGCGCCGCGCCGCGGTCGGCACCGCCTTCTCGCCCGACACCAACATGCAGCGCGAGTTTGAGGATGCCTTCGACTTCAACGAGACCGACGATCAGATCACCGCCATCGCCGACATCAAGCGCGATATGGAATCGCCCCAGCCCATGGACCGCCTGCTCTGCGGCGACGTGGGCTACGGCAAGACCGAAGTTGCCATGCGCGCGGCCTTCAAGGCGATGCAGGATGGCAAGCAGGTCGCCGTGCTCACTCCCACCACCGTCCTCGCATTTCAGCACTACGAGTCGTTCAAGCGCCGCTTCGCCAACTTTCCAGTCAACGTCGAGATGATCTCGCGCTTCCGCAGCGCCAAGGAGCAGAAAGAGATATTGGAGAAGGTCGCTGCGGGCAAAGTTGACATCCTCATCGGCACCCATCGCGTGCTCTCCAAGGACCTCAAATTCCAGGACCTCGGCCTGCTCGTCGTCGACGAGGAGCAGCGCTTCGGTGTGCGCCACAAGGAGCGCCTGAAGCAGATGCGCGCGCAGATCGACGTGCTCGCCATGTCTGCCACGCCCATTCCGCGTACCCTGCACATGTCGCTGATCGGCCTGCGCGACATGTCCGTCATCGAGACTCCGCCCAAGGACCGCATGGCCATCCAGACCATCGTCGCCAAGTTCGACGAGAAGCTGGTGCGCACCGCCATCGAAATGGAGTTGGAGCGCGGCGGGCAGACCTACTTCGTCCACAACCGCGTCGAGACCATCTACGAACTCGCCACCAAGATCCGCGAACTCGTACCCCAGGCGCGTATCGTCATCGGCCACGGCCAGCTTCCCGAGGCCGAGCTGGAACGGGTCATGCTCGCCTTCATGAATCACGAATATGACGTGCTGGTCGCGACCTCCATCATCGAAAATGGCCTCGATATCCCACTCGCCAACACCATCGTCATCAACCGCGCCGATCGCCACGGCCTCAGCGAGCTGTATCAGCTTCGCGGCCGGGTCGGACGCTCCAATCGCCGCGCCTACGCGTATCTTCTGATTCCGCCCGAGACCGAACTCACCGAGATCGCCCGCCGCCGCCTGGCCGCGCTCAAGGAGTTCTCCGACCTCGGCGCCGGCTTCAAGATCGCCGCGCTCGACCTCGAACTCCGCGGGGCCGGCAACATGCTCGGCGGCGAGCAGTCCGGCCACATCGAGGCGGTCGGCTTCGAGCTCTATACCACCATGCTCGAGGAAGCCGTACGCAAGATCAAAGGCGAGGAAGAGAAGCCCGCCCACGCCGGCGTCTCTATCAATCTCGGCATCTCAGTGCGTATCGATTCCAGTTATATACCCGAAGAGAACCAGCGCCTGCGCATGTACAAGCGCATCGCCGGCGCGGAGTCCCAGCCGGAACTCGCAGACGTTCTGGCTGAATTGAAAGACCGCTACGGCGATCCTCCTGAGTCCGTGCTCAACCTGCTTACCGCCGCCGAACTTCGCCTGCTCTGCGAGCGGCTCGGCATCGCCCAGCTCGACCGCAAACGCACTCAGATCGAAGTGCCCGCCCCCACCTCCGGCCCGCAGCAGACGATGCTCTCGCGCCGCGCACCACCACCCAGACCCGCCAAGACCTTCGTCGAGATGCTCCACATCCGCTTCGCCGCCGCCGCAGCCGACAGCTCGCAACAAGCCGGCGAGTCGCTGGCGCGCACCGCGGTCGACCCCGGCAAAATGATGAAGCTCGTCTCCCGCAACGCCAAACGCGGCGCCCAGTTCACCCCGCAGGGCGTCCTCCGCTGGCCGCTCACCTCTGCCAAAGCGGACGTCGTCCTGGCCGAGACCCGCACCCTGCTCGAGTCGCTCAGCTCCGAATCGCATTAGCGTCAAGCGGAGTCCCGGGGCTTCCGGCTGCCGTTACAGGCTATGCAGGTAGGCAATCACATGCTCGATCTGCTCCGGCGTCAGGATGTCCTTGAACGGGGGCATCTTGCCCTTGCCGTCATGCAACTGCACCCGTATCTGGGCCGCGGTCTTCGCCTTGGGCCCCTTCATCACGCCAAAGAGGCTCGGCCCCACCCGCACCTCGCCCTTATTGACCGAGTGGCATTGGAAGCACTTGTCCAGAAACACCTGCTCCCCGGCCTGAACATTGGCCGCGGAGTACGCTTTGGCGGAAGGTTGCTGGGCCGAAGCAGCGGTAAACGCGCAGACCGCACTCATCGCCGTGATTCCAACCAGAAGCGCCAGGATGAGCGATCGAAGACACCTGTTCATGTTTTCCCCGAGAGGTTGAGCAAACCGTGGATTTTGAAATCGCTCCGTGATGCAAACTTCAGCCCTGACACCCAGATGCGATGGTAGGCAATCTTTGGACGCGGTCCTGCGTCGACAACAAATGAGCACACTGACAGGTTAATTTTTATTGAATGCAGGATGTTTTGCAAGTTCAAACGCATCCGTTTCGATTGGTCTTCAGTCACCCACCGGACATACGCTCGCCCCGCCTGGGGTGCATTGGCCGGGACGGTGCCCAACTCAAGCTCCGCAGTCAGAAGGGATCGCTGCTGCATCGAATCGCATCTGAACACTAGAGGTGATCCCGATGAAAGCGGTCGTTCTGCATGAATATGGTGGTCCAGAGAAGCTGAAGGTTGAAGATGTGCCCGATCCGGTCGCCGGTCCGGGCGAGGTGCTTGTCCGGGTCGCGGCCAGCAGTGTCAATCCCATCGACTTCAAACTCCGCGGCGGGTCGTATCGGGAATATTTTCCTCTGCAACTGCCCGCCATCCTGGGGCGCGATATCTCCGGAACCGTGCGCGCCATCGGTTCGGGCGTCACCGGCTTCGCGCCGGGCGATCGCGTCATGGCGCTCGGCGACAAGGCCTACGCCGAGTTGGCTGTCGTCAAAGCGGAAGATCTTGCCCACGTCCCCGAGGGGCTGGACCTGGTTGAGGCCGCTGCCCTTCCGCTGGTGACGCTCACTGGCGAGCAATTGATCTCGCGCGGAGTCAATATCCAGCGCGGCCAGACCGTGCTCGTCACCGGCGCGATCGGGGGCGTGGGACGAACCGCAGTCTATGTGGCGAAAAAAGCCGGAGCAGTCGTCTTGGCCGGTGTCCGCAAACGCCAATTGAAGCAGGCCACCGAACTTGGCGCCGACGAGGTCCTCGCGCTCGATGACCCAGCCGCGATGCAGAAACTCGGCTTCATCGACGCCGTCGCCGACACCATTGGCCACGAGACCGGCGCAAATCTCCTGACCAAGGTCAAGCCGGGAGGGGTCTTCGCCTCCGTGCTCGGCCCTCCGGACAACGCCAAACTGCATCCCACGGTCCGTATCGCTCCCGTGATGGTGGTCCCGGACGCATCCATGCTCAGGACGCTGGCCGAAGACGTCGTCGCAGGCCGCTTCAAGATCCCCATCGATCGTATGGTTCCACTCGCGGATGCGGCAGAGGCCCAGGCAGCCGCCGAGAAAGGCGGCATCGGCAAGGTGCTCCTGCTGGCTTAGGTGCCGTCGGCTCTATCGATGGCGAAAGGTGTCGCGAATGCGATCGGGCCGGTGCTCGGGCTGCCGCGCAGCCATCGCTGAGGAGGGTTCGGCGCCTGCGGGATAGAGCACCACAAAGCGCCCCGCACCTTCGCCGCTGGATGCGGTGGGCAGACCCGACTCGCTCAGGATCAGGTGAAGCATTCTGCGCTCGCGCGAGCTCATTGCCGGGAAGGGGTGGGGTCTGCCCGTAGCCCGCACATGCTCGAGCGCAGCCGCAGCCGACTCCCGCAACTGGCGATCGCGATTCGCCTTGAAATGATCGGCGTCGAACGATACCTGGTCGTGTTCCTCCGGCTCCAGCCGCAGAATCTTCGTCGCAATGTGCTCCAGCGCATTCAGCACCTCGCCGTTGTGCCCGGTCAGCACATAGGTGTCGGGGCCGCTAAACTCCACATACAGACTGCGCGAGCCGCCATTTGCAGCGCCTTCCGCTGGCCGATCGGGCCCCTCCGCACTCTCTCCATCGCTCGGCTTCGCGCCGCGCAGCTTGACGCGGAAACGCAGCCGCAGTCCGCCACTCGTGGTGAAGGTCTGAAGGAATCTTCCTATTGTCTGGGCTGCTTGGGCCAGATCTTCCATGGATGCTTTTGAACCTTACGAATAAAGCTTATACCACGCTCTTGTATCGCGAGCGTGACTGGGGTCACTCCCGCGCCGCCGACGTCCGGAACTCCGTCTTCTTACTTGCCGGTAATCTCGGCTTTGGCGTCGGGTTCCGGGAAGTCGGTGTCGTTGTCCTTCAGCATCTCGTCCTGGTCGCGATGCCCCAATTGCGCAGTAAATCGCCGGGTTTGCCCTCCGTCGTTCGCGTCGCTCAGCGATGCATCGTCTTCCAGTGCGCCCTTAAACATCGCTTCGTCATGACGAGGCTTCGCAGTGTAATTCATAGGATTCTCCTGTCTTGGCGTCGACGCGCCCTTGGTCGATCATTATAGGCGCACGTCCGCCTCGCGAACTGCGCGGCCATCTTCGCTCCCATCTTCGGACCGCCGCATTTCTTCGTACCGTATGCTGAGAGGCATGGATCCCATCACCCACTTGATGACTGGCGCCTGCTTGGCGCGGGCGGGATGCAACCGCAAAGCCGCGTACGCAACCCTGGCCATGACGCTCGCCGCCGAGGCGCCCGACCTGGACATCCTGTGGTCCACCGAAGGGCCTGTCGCCGGCTTCCAGCACCATCGCGGAATCACCCACACCCTGATCGGACTGCCCTTTGAAGGCCTGGTCGTGCTCGGAGTGGTCTGGCTGGTGCATCGCTGGCGAGTGCGCCGCGCGGGCACCCGCGCAGATGCGCCGAACCAACAAGCAACAACTGGCAACCGGCAGCCGTCTTTAACCGCAGCCCCGGTGCGCTGGCTCCTGCTCTATGGCTTTGTCCTGATCGCGCTGCTCAGCCACATTCTGCTCGACTGGACCAACAACTACGGCGTGCGTCCATTCTTCCCGTTCAATCCGCGCTGGTATGCCGGCTCCATTGTCTTCATCTTTGAGCCGATGGTCTTTGCCGTGTTGCTGCTGGCGCTGGTCGCTCCTCCGCTCTTCGGCCTCATCGGCAGCGAGGTAGGTGCGCGCCGACCGGTCTTCCACGGACGGGCCTGGGCCATCTTCGCGCTGCTCGCCATGGTCGCGCTTTGGGGCTGGCGCCTGGTGGAGCACGATGCCGCGGTACAGCTTGCCTCCACCGCCTCTTATGGGCCGGCCGGCTCGGTCGGCGCGGAGGTCCTGCGCGTCACCGCCAGCCCCTTCCCTGGCAATCCCTACCGCTGGCACACCGTCGCCGAGACGCCCGGCTTCTACCAACTCGCCGCGGTCGATTCCTTCCGGCAAACCGTCACCACCAATCCCGAGCACGACCTCTTCTACAAGCCTTCCCCCACGCCGGCTACCCTGGTGGCTGAGCGCAGTTGGCTTGGCCAGGTATACCTCGACTGGTCCAGTTGGCCGCTAATCGCCGAGGTCGGCCCCAGTGTTCCCAGAGACGCCCAGCCGGGCTCGCCCGAGTTGACTGCCGTCAGCTTTGTCGACCTGCGCTTCCTTTACGACACATCCTTGCTGCAGGGCCGCCACAATCCGCCGCTCTCCGGGATGGTCTACGTGGACGCTGGCAGCCACGTCGCAGAGATGAACCTGGGCGGCAAAGTGCAGCACTAGACTCGCGAAACCAAGAAACTGCGGGAGCAAAGTTGGTAATCCTAAAGTCTTCTTTTGCCAGATCGCGAATACGTCGAAACGCTGGGGTCGGCATACTCTAGGAGTTGCATCGGACACCGCGGCGGCTTAGCTGCCAGAGGGAGACTTGAGGATGACGGATTACCGGGTCGTGAAGGGGCAAGCAACTGAAGACCAGCTTACGGCGGCGATCGAAAAGTTCACCGCCCAAATTCCATCCAGCGCCTATCTCGCCGGAGCAGTGGCTTCCATGGTGATATCGCTGGGCCTGAAGGCAGCCAAAAAGGACCACAGCGCGCTCTTCATCGGGCAGTGGGCCGCGCCGTTCCTGCTATTGGGAATCTATAACAAGCTGGTCAAGCTGCATGGGTCGGATGCAACCGCCGTGGTGGTGGACTCCGAAGAAGCCCTCGGCATCTAGACGCTCGCTTGCGGCCGGGTCTGCGCGCTTGCGGCGAGCCACTCCTCCCACGCCGCCAGCGCTCGCTCGCACTGCAGCCGGTGACGTTCCTTCTTGTCGCGGATACGCCGGCGCACCTCTTCTTCGAGCGGTGGCAGCAGGTCGAAGGTAATATTCGCCGGCTGGAAGCGCTTGCTCTCCGCGTGGGTGATGTAGTGGGTCAGGCTGCCGTTGGCGGACGCGCGCGGCGCGATCGTTGGCTCGACCCCGTGGGCCAGCGCTGCCGCGTACCGGCCCGCCAGCATTCCCGATGCGATCGATTCGGTATAACCCTCCACGCCGCTGAGCTGCCCCGCAATCAGGATCGACGGGTGCGCGCGGAGTTGCAGCGTCTCCCGCAGCAACGTGGGCGCGTTGATATACGTGTTGCGGTGGATCTGCCCAAAGCGCAGGAAGGCCGCGTTCTCCAGGCCGGGAATCAGCCGCAGCACCCGCGCCTGCTCGCCGAACTTCAGGTGGTTCTGGAAACCGACCAGGTTGTAGCTGTCCGCCCGGAGGTTCTCCTGGCGCAGTTGCACCACCGCGTACGGCCATTTGCCCGTCTTCGGATCGGTCAGGCCGACCGGCTTCATCGGTCCAAAGCGCAGCGTATCGCGCCCGCGCCGCGCCGTCTCTTCGATGGGCAGGCAGCCCTCGAAGTAGTGAACAGGTTCAAGGTTCGAAGTTCCAGATCCAGGAGATGAGGGAATCTGCTCCCAGGATTTTACGGGGACGGCCTCGGCTGTCGTCAACGCGTCTAGAAAGCGCTCGTACTCCTCCCTGGTAAACGGACAGTTGATGTAGTCGGCTGTGCCTTTGTCATAGCGCGCGGCGAAGTAAACCTTGGTCATGTCGATCGTGCTGGCATCCACGATCGGCGAGATCGAGTCGTAGAAGGCCAGGTGCTCCGAGCCGGTCAGGCGCTGCAACTCCGCCGCCAACGCGGGCGAGGTCAGCGGCCCGGTGGCGAGGATGGTGATGCCATCCGGCTCATCCGGGTTGAGCGCAGTCACCTCCTCGCGATGGACCCTGATGCTTGGCTCGGCCGCAATGCGCGCGTCCACGCGCTGCGAGAACTCGACCCGGTCTACGGCAAGCGCATGGCCGGCCGGCACGGCCGAGGCGTCCGCCTCCGCCAGCAGCACCGACCCTGCACGGCGCATCTCCTGCTTCAGCAGCCAGGGCGCGGTATTCTCCGACTCCGACTTCAGCGAGTTGGAGCAGACCAGCTCGGCGAAGTCGGCCGTCTGGTGCGCCTCGGTGGAGCGCGCCGGCCGCATCTCGTAGAGGTCCACCGCGCAGCCGAAGCGCGCGGCCTGGAGTGCGGCCTCCGGCCCAGCCAACCCTCCACCAATGACCTTGATTTTCCTGGCGGCGGTCATCGGTGACGATTCCGCTCGGAAGCGGGAGACCGGATCGAATTTACTTGCGGCATCGGCACCCCCCTCCCCCCTATCGATTTTGCGCATGATCTTCCAAACAAACGACTTACAGAATCGGTGGATTTGTATGACGCTGAAAACAAAGGATATATTTTGCAAGATCTTCCAAGCAAAGGAGTTATGGTTCTCCGGAGCTTAATCGAGACACAAGCCTGAGGGCCGGTGGATTCTGTCTCTTTACACCTAATTATACGCGGGGTGTCAAGAGGCGAGATTGACGGATCGGCTCGGTTGGCGGCGGTCCAGCGGGCTAAGGTTGACCGATGTATCTTTGTCGATTGAACTTCTGGACGGGCGCTGCGTAAACTGAGGCATGCGGACGTAGGCTTCTGGAAACCCGCACTGAGGTTCTTATGCTCTGCCTGATCCTGCTGGTTCTGCTGTTTTCGCGGCGGCGGTATTGGTACGGCTACTATCCGTACGGCTATGGCTATTACCCGCAACCGTATCCGTATGGAGCGTATACGCCGTATGACCCCTACTGGCGGGCGCGGTGCTACGGATATGGATATGGTTATCGCGGGGGCTACTGGTAGCTGGGCGACGCGGCGAGGTTGGCTGGCCCGATCGTGGTTCCACTCTTTGAGTGGGCCACATGCCAGCAGCATGGGTCTGACGATGCGCTGGCGGGCCCGGGACGCGGTTAGCAACTGCTATTTGTCGGCTGATTGCGCGAGCTGGCGCAGCGCTTCGCCGGAGACGCGCATGATGGTCCACTCCGACAGCGGCTCCGCCCCAAGCGATTTGTAAAAATCAATGGCTGGTGTGTTCCAGTCGAGCACCGCCCACTCCAGCCGCGGACATCCTTCGGCGACGGCGATCTCGGCAACCCGCTTCAGCAGCGCCCTGCCAATGCCTCGTCCGCGAAACGCCGGGCGCACGAACAGGTCTTCCACGTAGATCCCCGCATGGCCGCGCCAGGTGGAGTAGTTGTAGAAGTAAAGCGCAAACCCAGCGGGAAGGAAGTTGTCAGTTGCTGGTTGCAGGTTGTCAGTTGAAGGCGCCTCAGCGATCAGGCAGTGGAAGCGCGGCGTTGGGCCGAAGCCATCGCGCAGCAGATCGGCCTCATTGGCAACGGCCGAGGCAGGCTCGCGCTCGTACTCCGCCAGCTCGCGAACGAAGGCAAGCATGTCGGGAATGTCGGCGGGCGTCGCGGGACGAATGGTCAGCATGGGGTTGTTGGTTGTTCGTTGTTGGTTGTTCGTTGTTCAATGGGGGACGCGATCGGTTGGCCTTAACTTCTCGTGCAAGGTAATTCGACAGTCCAGCCAGCATTCCGCCAATCTGGGTGCAGATCGTCTCGATTTCATCTGGATTTCGTCCATCTGCGTAGCCGAGCCGTTTGGCAATCAGGATCTGTGTCTGCAACTCGGCGTTGCTTCCCTGAGCCTGTTTGACGAACTGCCGGAAGTCGCTTCGGGTACCACGAGCCGATCCTTCCGCAATATTGCTTGCAATGGACACGGCGGCCCTCCGCATCTGCGAACTCAAGCCATAGATCTCCTGTTTTGGAAAAGTCGCCGTGAAGTTGTATACGAGCGTTGTTAGATCGATGGATTTGTTCCAGACTTCAAGATCGCGAAAGGATTTGGGCAATATATTTCTCCGGAATGCCTCCATGAGTCTAGGTCTTTCAACCAACAACCAACAACAAACAACCAACATCCTTACCGCCTCGGGTGGTTCGAGGGCGCGTTAGGATTAGCCGCCAGCCACTTGTTGAATGGCACCGTGAATGCGAACAACTCCTTCGTCCCGTCCAGCGTGTGGATCATCTTCACGTAGAGCTGGGCGCCCTTCAGCGCTGGGTCGTCGAGGTCCTTGATGTCATAGAACAGGTAGCCGGCCAGCGTGCTGTGCGGCTCGACCGTGGTCGATTTGAAGCCGAAGTCGTCATCATCCTCTGAGACTTTCTTGTCGATCGGCGTGCGCTTGATCGGGAACGGGTCCAGCGGAATATGGATGGGCTGGGTGCTGTGCAGGGTAAAGATGCGTCGGTTGATGTCGTCCTCGGTGGCGGCGGGGATCTTGTCGTTATCCGCGGTGATGAACTGCATGCGCGCATCTTCGAGCGACAGCGGCCGGTCGCTGTCGTTGGTGATCACCACGCGGATGGGCAGCAGGCCGTGCTGGAGGTAGGGCAGGCGAAAAAAGCTGCACAGCTTGGGATCGTCGCACGGGTCGGCGGCGATAGTGACGTGCTCATCGGGGTGGGTATCGTTGGCGGCGTACTCGGCTGCCAGCTTGGCGGGCGGCGCAGTCTTGTGGTCCGCGGCCAGCAGCGCCGTGGACGCCAGGCAAAGCAGAATAGCCAAACGAGTAATCGCTCTGCCTCTGCCCCTCTGCCGTGACGCAGCAAAGGAGGGAGTGCCGTGGATTCGTTGGTTGCGCGGGTTCCGGTCAGGGCTCATGCAGGCTTGATTATCGTCTTCGCTGATACCGTGGTAAAGCGAAGGAGTTCGCGGAACGTGGTCCAGTCTGTGGTGATGGCGCTGTACAGCTTGCTGCTGATGGCCGTGCTGGTGGTCGGCGCGCCGTACTGGCTTGCGCGCATGTTTCTTCCCGGCAAGGACCGCGGGCGGTATCGCGCCGGGTTGCGGCAGCGGCTGGGGCGCGTGCCTGCGCAGCTGAGCGCGGCAGTCGCCGGCCGCAAGGTGGTGTGGGTCCACGCGGTCAGCGTGGGCGAGGTGCTGGCCGCCACGCGGCTGGTTGCGGATCTTGAAACGGCGCTGGACGAGGGCTGGATCATCGTCGTGTCTACGACGACCGCCATCGGCCAGGCGTTAGCAAAGCAGCGCTTCGGCGCGGAAAATGCAGGCCGCGTCTTCTACTACCCGCTGGACTTCGCCTGGGCGGTGCGGGCGTATCTGCGCGCGTTGCGCCCCAGGCTGCTCGTCCTGATGGAGAGCGAGCTGTGGCCGCGCATGTTGGTGGAGTGCGGCCGGCGCGGCATCCCGGTCGCCGTGGTCAACGCCCGCGTCAGCGACCGCAGCTTCACGCGTGGGATGCGGGTGCGGGCCGTTTGGGGCAACGTGCTGCGGATGGTCACGCTCTTCCTGGCGCAGGGCGAGGAAGACGCTCGCCGCGTGGTCGCGCTGGGCGCACGGCCAGACGCCGTCCGCGCAATCGGCAACCTGAAGTACGACGTGCGTGCTCCCAAGGCCAGCCGCGTCGCGGAGTTGATTCGCGAAGCCGCCGCCGGCCGGCCGATCATCGTGGCGGGCAGTACTGTGGATGATCGATACTCGCCAGAAGAACAGCTGTTCTTGCAGGCGGCGATGGGGCCAGTGTGGCAGAGCTATCCTGACACGTTGTTGATCCTAGCTCCGCGCCACCCTCAGAGATTCGATGAGGTTGCCGAGTTGGCGTCTGATTTTGGATCGTCAATCCGAGCGACTGAGCTACTGCGGCGAAGCGATATCACTGCCCTCACTGAGAAGATTGTCGTGTTGGACACGATTGGAGACTTGGCGGCGGCGTATGGTATCGCAGACGCAGCGTTTGTTGGTGGAAGTCTTGTCGGTCGTGGCGGCCACAATCCGTTGGAGCCAGCTCGATTTGGCGTGCCGGTCGTGATGGGCCCGTCATTCGAAAACTTCCGCGACATCGTTGCGAAGATGCAAGCTGCAAAGGGTATCGGGATTGTGCCGGACGCCGCAGGGCTGAAGGCGGAGATGATGAGACTCCTCAACGACCGCGAAGCTGCCCAAGCGATGGGCCAGCGCGGTCGCAAGGTCTTCGAGGCGCAGAGCGGCGCCACAGCGCGTGCGGTTGAGGCTCTCCTCAGGCTGGTGAAGCAGTGAGCGCCCGGCGGGCTGGATCGAAGAGAACTTGGGCGTGGCCGCTGGTGCCGCTCTACGCGGCTGGTTTGGCGCTGAAAAACAGCCTGCGCACAGCAGGAGTCTTGCCCATAAAGAAGCTCCAGTGGCCGGTCGTCAGCGTCGGCAGCCTGTCCGCGGGTGGGGCAGGGAAGACCCCGGTTGTCATTGCCCTGGCCGAGTTGCTCAAAGCGCGCGGATGGCACGTCGATGTGCTTACCCGCGGATATGCGCGCACGGGTACTGGTGTCGAGCGGGTCGATCCCACTGCACCCGACGCGCCGCGTCGTTACGGCGATGAGCCGGCTCTGATCGCGCGCAAGACCGGCGTCCCCGTCTGGGTCGGTGCGAATCGCTTCGAGTCGGGAACCATCGCGGAGCGACAACCCACCTCACCCAGCGAACAGAAGAGCCTGCATCTGCTCGACGATGGCTTCCAGCACCGCCAACTCGCACGCACCCTCGACATTGTGCTCATCACCGAACAGGACCTCCACGACGTCCTGCTGCCGGCAGGCAATCTGCGTGAGCCGCTGTCCTCGCTGCGCCGCGCGGATGTCGTTGTGCTGCGCGAGCCGGAGCGCGCAAGTACAGAAGCCGGTGTCCGCGGGCTGATGCGCCCAGACGCCCTGCTGTGGACCGTCCGTCGCGAGCTGCGGCTCCCCAATGCGATCAACCCAGGACCCAAGCCTCTGGCCTTCTGCGCGATCGCACGCCCCGATGGATTCTGGGCAATGCTCGCGCAGGCGGACTGCGAGTTTGTAGATCAGGTTGCGTTCCCCGATCATCAACCCTATGACATGGTCGATATGGATCGCCTGGTCGCAACCGCAACCGAGCGCCGCGCGACCGGGTTTCTGACTACGGAGAAGGATGCGGTGAAGCTTTCCGGCCTTATGCTGCAGCGGCTGCAATCCATCGGCCCGGTCTGCGTGGCCGCGCTCGCCGCGACCTTCACCGATGAGTCCGAAGTCGTCCGCGAGCTGGAGGCGCGCTGCCGATGAGGGTGCTGATTGTGCGCATCGGGGCCATGGGCGACGTCCTCCACGCAATGCCTGCGGTTGCGGCCCTGCGTGCGCTTCATCCCGACTGGTTCATCGGCTGGGCGATTGAGCCGCGCTGGAGCGATCTGCTGCAGATCGCCGGCGACCCTAACGATCTCTCCCAGGGAGTGGGGCGCTTCGCTGGCCACGCCCTGGTGAACCGCTGGTACCGGGTGGCCGCGGGCGAGTGGAAGCGCAGCCCCTTTTCGCGGCGTACCCGGCGGGACATCTTCGGCCTGCGCGACCTGCTTCGCAGCCAGTGCTTCGACGTATGCGTGGACATGCAGGGAGCCTTGAAGTCGGCGGTGGTCGGGCGCATGGCAGCGGCCAGGCTGCTCTGCGGGCCGGCGGAGCCCAGAGAACGGTTAGCCCGCTGGTTCTACACCCAGAAGGTCCCTGTCACCGCGACCCATGTGGTGGAGCAGGGTTGCGAGCTGCTCGGCGCGGCCGTCGGCGAGTCGCTGAGCCCGGCACGGGTAACCCTGCCCATCGATGAGACAGACGAGCGCTGGGCGGATGGCATCGTCGGCCGCCAGCGGTTCTCCCTGATCTCGCCCGGTGGGGGGTGGGGCGCGAAGATCTGGCCGGCGGAGCGGTACGGGCGGGTCGCGGCGGAGTTGGGGCGTGCTGGCGTACCCACGCTGGTCAACACTTCCTTCCCCGGCTCTCGCGAGGCGGATCGCGTCGTTGAGACCAGCGAGGGTTCGGCGCGTGCAGTCGCGTGTACCGTAGGCCAGTTGATCGCGCTGACCCGGCGTGCCGCGGTGGTTATCGCCGGGGACACTGGGCCGCTGCATCTGGCCGCAGCGCTGGAGCGGCCGGTGGTGGGAATCTTCGGGCCCACCGACCCGGCGCGCAATGGCCCCTACGGCACCCGTTCGTGCGTGTTGCGCGACGCCGCCAGCTTGACCAGCCACAAACGCGCCGGCGAGCCAGAGCCCGGTATGTTGCAAATCCAGGTGGATGAAGTGGTGCGGGCCGCGCTCGAGATGCTGGGGTAGTTGCCGGCTGTTGGTCGCCGCTTGCCGGTTGTGAATTTGCGGCGCGAATCGGGTTTTCCTGTTGATGCGTGTAGCATAACGCGCTACAGTAATTCCAGTGATCCGGTCGTTTGAGCACGCGGGGCTGGAGGAATTCTTCAGGACAGGCTCGAAGGCCGGGATCCAGCCGAGTCATGCCAGGAAGTTGCGCGTTCTGCTAACAGCTTTGGACGCGGCCTCGAACCCGCTTGAAATGAATGGCCAGGGCTGGGGTTTTCACGCCTTGAGCGGCTCCCTGAAGGGGTACTGGGCAATTTCCGTGAACGGAAATTGGCGCGTTACGTTCACTTTCAGAGGCGAGGACGCCGAGGTTGTGAATTATCTGGACTATCACTAAGGAGATTGGCGATGCCTATGTACAACCCAGCCCACCCCGGAGAAGTGCTTCGAGATTATCTCGGTAAGATGGACGTGACCTCTCTGGCCCAGCGCCTGAGGGTTGCGCGCACGACACTGTCGCGGATTCTGAACGGTCATGCCGGCATCTCGGCGTCGATGGCGATCCGGCTGTCCGAGGTGCTGCCCAGCACCAGCCCCGAATTCTGGCTGAAGATGCAGATGAACTACGATCTGTGGGAAGCGCGGAAGGGGATGAAGCGCTCGGCGAAACGGGTTGTCGAAAAGACCATGGCCATAGCCTCCAGTATGTAATCGATCGGAGCTAAGGGCAACAAGGCTGTCGGAACCCGATTTAGGGATGTGTTATCGCTCGCCTGAAGCCCGATGGGTGAGAAAATCGTCTAGTGCAGGGAGAGGTTTGCGGGCGAGCGTGAGCGGGCAGACGGATTGGCAGAGGATTGCGCGGCGCATACGGGTGCCGACCGGCTTTGTGTTTGCCGCGGTTTTTCTGTGGCTCGCGCGGCCCAGTTGGCGCACCATGCTGGCCAGTCTGGTGCTGGTCGTGCCCGGCCTGTGGTTGCGTGCCTACGCGTCCGGCTACGTGCGCAAGAATGCCGAGCTCACCACCACCGGCCCGTATGCGTACACCCGCAATCCGCTCTATCTGGGGTCGATGCTCATCGCGTTCGGCTTTGCCGCGGCCGCATGGAATCTGGCGATTTTGATAACGCTGGCCGCGCTCTTTGTGGCGATCTACATCCCCACCATCCACAGCGAGGAGGAGTATCTGCGCGGGCACTTTGCCGGCTTCGATGCCTACGCGCACCAGGTCCCCCGGCTGTTGCCCAAGCTCACAGCTGCCCGGCCCGCAATCCCAGCCGAGAACGGCGAGCGCGGCGGGTTTTCGCCGGCGCTCTATCGCAAACACCGCGAGTACAATGCTCTGATGGGCGTTGGTGCAATCTATCTGGCGCTGACGTTGATCCTGGTTGAGCACCACCTCTCTCGTGCGGGTCTCGGCAAACCATCCTGGTGGCCGTGAGCCGCCCCCAACTCAACTGCCGGGGAAGCCTTTTGCCCAAAGCTCTACGCCTGTTCCGTCGTTCTCTTCTATGCTGCTGGACGCTCGCGATGGCCGGCGGCTCGGCGCGCGCTCAGTTGCTGGGACTCGGCAAGCCCGCGCCCCCGGTGGTGATTCCCACCCTCCAGCCGCCCATTCCGGGCTACGTATTTCCCGCGCGGCAGACGCTGACCTTCACCGTCGATTGGCGTGTGTTCACTGGCGGCACGGCGGTCTTTCACCTGGAGCAGCAGGGCGATCAGCTCAAGATCGCGGCCACCGCCGACACCGCCGGCGCGGTCAATATGCTCTTTCCCGTGGTCGACCGCTTCCAGTCGGCGATGGATATCCGGACTGGCTGCTCGCAGGGCTTCTCCAAGCAGACCCAGGAGGGACGGCGCAAGGTCTCCACCGACCTAACCCTCGACTACAACGCAGGCAAGCAGACCCAGATTGAGAAGAATCTGGTCAAGGGCACGCAGAGACAAGTCAGCAGTTCGATTCCCGCCTGCGTGACCGACTCGCTTTCGGGAATCTTCTATGCGGCGTCGCAGCGATTAACCGTGGGACAGGACTTCGGATTTCCCCTGGCCGACGCCATGCGCACCGTCACCGTGACCATGAAGGTGGAGGCGCGCGAGGAGATCAAGACGCCGGCCGGGACCTTTCAGACTATCCGCGTACAGCCCACCGCCGAGGAGGGCGTGGTCAAGAACCGCGGCAATATCTGGATCTGGTACACCGACGACGCGCGCCACCTGCCGGTGCAGATCCGCGCCCGGCTCTTCTGGGGGACGATCACCTTCCACCTGCAGAGCATCGAAGCGAAGTGACCCCTGGGGGCGAATTGACGGAGAGGAGCAAAGCCATGTTCCTGGATGGAGATACCGATCCGACGCCGCCAGAAGGTCTGGTGATCGTCGGCCGCTTTGAAAGCCCGGTCGAGGCCCAGATCGCCAAGGGGATGCTGGAATCGGCCGGCATCGAATGCTTCCTGGTAGGCGAGAACGCGAATAACCTTCTGGCCGCGGCGTTCCGCGTGCGCTTGCAGGTGCGGGTGGAGGATGAGGCTGCCGCGCGCGAGCTGCTGGCCCAACCCGCCGGCGCCGACCCGGTCGGGAACACCGGCGAAGCTTGAACTCGCAACCGTATTCGCTTCGATCTGGAGCGGGCAGGACTGGGGAGATCCAGCCGGGAGTTGAATTGCGCGCGCTGTTGCATGTAAGTTGGTGATGCCGCTCCTGCGAGCCGGATTTGGCGCTGTGCGCGCGGGCAGGTCCCACGGCCGGGGCGTTTGCGTGGCTCGTCCGCGCGGCATGTGATGGCCGATACTGCCGCATCTGTGGCACGTCGCGTGCAATAGCTTATGGAATGGATTGAGCGACTTCCGGGACCGAAGAGACGGGTTCGCAGAGGGCCGAGGCAAGAGCGCGAAGAGAGGGTTGGAGTGAAAGCGATGAAAATTTTCGGAATCAAGACCTCAGGTACGTTGGCGGTATGTCTGTTGGGTTTGCTGGCGCTGGCCCAGCCGGGACGGATCGTGGCTCAGGCAACGGCCAGCATTCACGGTCACGTGCAGAACGCCATCGGCATACCGGTCACCGCCGGCGAAGTCAGGTTGACGACCGACCGCAATCCCGCCGCCAGCAACCGGAAGTTCGAGTACACCTTCCCCCTCGACAGCAGCGGCAACTACAAAGGCGACGGCATCAAGCCGGGCAACTATGCTGCCGGGCTCTATGTCAGCAACAATCATGTGGATGAGGTTCCTGCGCCGCTTGCCGCGGGAGAGGACAAGACCGTTGACCTCGACATGAGCCGCAAGGAGTACATCGACAAGATGAGTCCGGCGGAGCGCGAGCAGATGGAGGAGGTCAAGAAGGCCAACGCCACGGCCATGGCAGCTAACGCCAAGATTGAAAACCTGAATGCGCTGCTGAAGGCGTCGCAAGCCGCCAATCGGGCGGGCAACTTCGACGTCGCGGCGAAGAACATGACCGATGCCACCGCGGCCAAGCCGGACGAGCCGATTCTGTGGGACGTGCTGGGCGATGCCCAACTCGGCCAGGCGAACGCCGCCGCCAAGACTGCCCACGACAACAAGACGACCGACGCCTCGGTGCCGGATAAGTATGCGGCGGCCATCGCCTCCTACCAGAAGGCGCTTACCCTGAACGCAGCTTCGGCTAAGCCCAGCACCGATACTGCCGGGGTGGTCAACAATCAGCTTGGACAAGCGCTGGGCAAGCTGGCCCTGCTCGGGCAGCCGGACAAGTTGAAGGATTCGTCCGCGGCGTACGAAGCCGCGGCCAAGGCCGACCCCACCAAGGCCGCAACCTACTACTTCAACGAGGGCGCGACCCTCTTCAATGCGAATGCGATGGATGACGCCGCAGTTGCTGCGGACAAGGCCATTGCGGCCGATCCAACCAAGGCGGACGCATACTACATCAAGGGGCAGGCGTTGATCCAAAAGGCCACGGTGGATCCGAAGACCAACAAGATCACCGCCCCGCCGGAGTGTATCGCCGCATACCAGAAGTATCTCGCGCTGGCCCCCACCGGCCCGCACGCCGACGAGATCAAGGGCATCTTGCAGGGCATCGGCGAATCGGTGACGACAACCTACAAGGCGCCCAAGAAGTAGGCGCGCAAGCAGAAGGGAACAGGCCCTGGGCGGCATCAGCCTGGGGCCTTTTTCGTGGAATCAAGCAGGCGGCGAAAGATGAGCCGCTTTGGCTGAGGAGCTTCGATGAGCGGTGCGCAGGTGCAGGTGCTCGGCTTTGCGGAGGCGCTGGCCCTCGTGCTGCGCCACGCGGCACAGGTGCGCTTGCCCGGCTCGGAGCGGGTTGCGCTGCTTGCCTGCGCCGGTCGCGTGTTGGCCGAAGAAGTGTTGGCGGACCGCGACCAGCCGCCCTTCGACCGCGCCACTCGCGATGGCTTTGCCGTGCGCGCGGAGGAGCTCTCCGCCGGCAGGCGGCTGCGCACCGCAGGCCAGGTGCGTGCCGGTGAGGCGTGGGTCGGTGGAGAGCTGGCGTCCGGGTCCGCGATTGAGATCATGACCGGGGCGCCGGTGCCGCGCGGTGCGGACGCGGTGGCGATGCTGGAGCACGTCGAGCAGGCCGGCGGCGAGGTCTGGGCCGCGCCCGGGCGAAGCCTTCAAGCTGAGGAGAATATCGTCCGCTGCGGCAGCGAGGCCCGCCAGGGCGACCTCCTGCTGGCCGCCGGCACCACCATCGGTGCTGCGGAGATCGCGTTGGCCGCTTCCTGCGGGCGCGCGGAGATCGCCGTGCGGCTGCGACCCTCTGTGGCCATCGTCGCTACCGGCGACGAGTTGGTCGAGCTGGACCAGACACCGCAGACCCACCAGATTCGCAACTCCAACAGCTACGCGCTGGCCGCAATGGTGCAGGCGGCAGGCGGGCGCGCCCAGAGGCTCGTCATTGCGCGCGACACCCGGCAGGATGTGCGGGAGCGGATCGTCGAAGGCCTCCGCAGCGACCTGTTGTTGCTCTCCGGCGGCGTCTCGGCCGGCAAGTACGATCTGGTCGAAGACGTGCTGGCCGAGTTTGGCGCGGAGTTCTTCTTCACCGGAGTCCAGATGCAGCCCGGCAAACCCGTAGTCTTTGGTCGCCTAAGGGCGAGCGAGCAGGGCAGCGAGGCGGCGAGACAGCGAGTTGGGGGGACTTTGAAGGGGACGGGCTTTAGCCCGTCCGCAAGCAGCGAAAAGTCACAGGGGGCTTTAGCCCCTCAGGGAACCGCGAGCGAGTGGACTTACTTCTTCGGCCTGCCCGGCAATCCCGTCTCCACCCAGGTCACCTTCCACTGCTTCGTCGAACCGCTCCTGCGCGCACTCTGCGGCGCGGGCGTGGCCGGACCGCGGTTTGTGCAGGCCACGCTGGCCGAAGAGGTCCGCGCCAGGGCCGGACTCACGCGCCTTCTTCCCGCATCGCTGACCCATGATCTGGCCCAGCCCCAGGTGCGGCTGGTGGGTTGGCAAGGCTCCGGCGACCT
>Ga0182013_10003065_pt1 | contig 21212 bp, 17 predicted proteins | sample 612S2MmetaG_FD_120487 | JGI IMG/M metagenome (GOLD analysis project Ga0182013, IMG submission 120487) | Permafrost microbial communities from Stordalen Mire, Sweden - 612S2M metaG | ecosystem: Environmental > Terrestrial > Soil > Wetlands > Permafrost | place: Sweden: Stordalen | collected... | reverse complement strand
TGTGAACACTAAGGATTTAACTGTCTACAGCGATTTAGACGAGAGACCAAAAACGCAGTTTATGTGACTGAAAAGATTGGTCGGGGAGAGAGGATTTGAACCTCCGACCCCCTGGTCCCGAACTTGGGGGAAGGAAACCAATTTCGTTGCTACTCAATCATTTGAGTGGTGCTTCAACCGTCTAATTCTTGCTCAATCACGCCAGTTTTGGCGTAATGTAAACCCTCAATTGCAACCCTAGCCAGTGGTTCATGGGGCTCGATAACTGAAGGTGGCACGTGCGGCTCTAACCTACGAGTCGCCGTTTTCTTGATGACTTCTGGCTGCGGGCATATAGAGCGGACGCCGTCATGAAGAGACCAAGCTTGAAGCAGCAGATCGTACCAACGTAGGTCGAGAGGATTTCATTCTGCAACGGAGCACGTTCAGCTGAGTTCAGCACCTCCTCTGAAGTTTGGCCGTCGAGACGTTCGATTTCAAGGAACTCCGCTGCAAGTCGATATTTCTTCCAAACGCTGATCGAGTCATCTCGAAATTCAACCAACCTGTCGCGGGCAAGCCGATCAAAAGCTTCACGCTCCTCTGCTGGATTTGTTGCGCGTGCAATCTCGGTTGAGACTCGCACCAGAGCTGCGTTCCCTAGCAAACCGGCGGCGCAGGCCGCCAAGAGGAGCGCGCCCGCCCATGCTAGGCGTTTCGCTGACGCGAGACCATCATGGGCGAAGTGAGGCGAATACACATGGGACGCTACTAGAAAGATGCAACCAGCAAGTCCAACTAGAGTCAACCCAGACGTGAGCGCCGTAGCGGTTCCCAGGTCGACTTGGTAAACGGCGAGGAGTCGCTCCGGAACAATGGGATAGCGCACTGCATAAAGCGTCGCGAGTGCGGCCAAGAAGACCGCGAAGAACTTAGTCATTTGTTTGAATATGCGCCCCATGTCCTGCCTCGTTTCTTCATCGCTGTTGCGCAGTGTTTGCCTCACACTCTGAAGCGCGGACAACGTCCAGAGAAAGCGAACTTTCCTGCGCACTTGGCCACGCTCCCGAGGGATGTCCGACACTTAAGGGTTCCTGAAGGCGTCCCAGCACGCGAAATTCGTACATCACACCACAGTCAGAGAACGGCCTACCCGCAATGACAACACCACTAAAGCTCCCGTCGTTCGTAGCCTGGATGCACGGATTAGCCCAATATTCATCGTTGACCCGGACAACTGGGCACAACATTTCTCCAGGCGTAGCGCCGTCGCCCTGGAACGGCACGTAACGGCTGACATGTGCCCCTTGGCGTGGCGAAATGATGCGCAAGGTCGTGTTCGATGTCACAGGTCCGTTTTCTGGCTCATCGATATCGCCAACAGTAGGTTGCGCATTGGCTACTTCGCGGTTGCGCCGGTGCGTCATTTGCGTACCACAGGGATGGATCGTAAGGCCTGCTGAAACTACGTTAGAGCTTCCCTTCGAGACAATTTCCGTGAGCGTCTCAGCGCCCACGACGGGAACAATCGCCACGTGGGGAAAGGACATGCCGATGCGCTTCTCTTGTTGTGCGAGAGCACATTCATTATTCTCCTCACTTGTGCCTGTTCCAGGGGCCAGCATGATAACCAATTTGCGATCATGCGGCACCTGAAAGCGGATTCGTGGCCCCGAGCATGTCTTGTCACCGAGTACCAGCAGCGTGATTGAGGCTGGTCCGTTTGCGATTTCCTGTGTGATTTGCAGTAGATGCGTGCAGGGCCCAGAATCGGCTTTGATGTTCTTGAGGTAGTTGTCGAAGCTGGACAGCGCAGCGGCGAGGCGCTTTGCCTGCTCCGCCTCGCGTTCGCGGTCGCCTCCCCCATGGAATATGCCGGCGATTGAAGGATGAAAATCATCCAGTCCCATGCGTAATGGTGGCGTCCAGTCGTCGGCAACGCTGGTATCAAATACCCGTGCCCTTACGTTGAATCGAAGCTGAAGCGCGGTACGCAACGCCGCACCCATTGCCAGCTTCAGTGTTGCCCTCTCGACCCGAGGGTCAAAGAAGATCCGCATGGTCCCTTGCTGATCCGTTTGGCTTGCGCGGCTTGGCGGCTGGCTGATCAGCATCAGGCCTAGCATGAGAATCGGTTGAAACATCCTGAGAGTCGTCATTGGAACTGTCCTCACTTTCAAGCTGCCTCAGGCAGGCAATGATTTTTGTATCGAGTATCTGAATTTCACCTTGAGTCTCGCGAAATGCTTTTTGGAACTTTTCGGTCCAGCCGTATACTGGTTTCAATTCGAAAGCAGCAGCGACAAAACACATCGTACCCAGCTCAAAAACCATCGAGATGAATGGGAGCACAACTCCTGTGTACGGATTCGCTGCGAACCTGAGAAAGCAAAACACCGCCAGACTTGAGATGGCCGAGAGACCACCAACAATAAGGAGCCACTTTGCGCGCCCAATGCTGCCTGTCTCCAGGATGTTCACTTCAGCAATTTGTGCGACCGTGCACTGGGCAACCATGCCGATCAATAGAGCAAACAACAGGCTGCCCGAGATGATTACTACTGGGGGTCCTTCCAATGACACATAGTTCAGTGTGGCGAAGACGCACGTTGCCAAAATAGCGCCCGCCCATGTCCCAAGGACAAGCGTGCGCGCTTTTCGCGAATACGAGACGATGCGCGTCGGCTGATCGGAAGGTGGACAGATCCCGTGATTCGCGCAGAACAGGCTGAAGTCGTGGCAAATGTGTGCCGCACGATCCAGAAGACGGCTTCTATCTTGCCGGGCCTTTTCCAGACATGCGCGGATAGAATCCTTACGAACACGGAGTCTTATCACGGGTCGTCCTCCGTAGTGCCGAGATATGAGCTTAATTACTGCGGATCAGTTTAGGGTAGTGCTTAGGGAAGATGGCAAATCGGAGGCATATTTAGGGTAAGTCATTCGTGCTGGAGGGTTTGCGATTTACATTTTTTGTAACGTTTTGTGCGCTATAGCGACGGCCTTTGGAACCTTCTCAACCAACGATCAAGGCGCGGCCTACTGATGCCAAGAGCTGACGCTATCTCTTGTTTTCTCCCGTAACGTAGTCTTGCCTGCGCTACCAGAAACCGCCGAAGGCGCTCGTCGTGAAAACGATATTTCAAACCGTCTTGCGCTGCATCAACGGTCAGCTTTTGCATTCGATCAATCTTCTTGGAAATTTCTTTCGCCATATCACGCACCCAGACATGTTCCACCATCGCGCTGACCTTTTCCCATTCGGCGAAACTGACCAGTGCAATGTCTTTCCGATCCTGTGACAAGAAGACCTGTGCCAGATGTAAATGGCAGACTGCATGTACCTTTGGATTGGCGAAAGTACCAGCCGTTCGTTGGTTCAAATCCAGCGCTCTGTTGAGATCCTCGATCGCCAGGCTTTGTTTATCTCGGCCTTGAAGGCGATACACTTCGCTTCGCGCAATAAGAGCGTCAATCTGTGCAAGTTGATTTCTGCGTTTTCTAGCAAGATCAAGCGCTTCCGAGGCAACTTTTATTGCCGCACTGTACTTGCCCCTACCTCTATGCCGAAGTAGCCTGCTACGAGCAACCTTTGCACTGCAGATCCATCGATCATTACCTTCGGCATGGGAAGCTTCACATTCTCGCAGATGAGAAGTAGCCTTCTTGATGTGGCCTAACAAAGATTCGATGAGCGCAAGCTCAAGAGTGGCCCCCGCCTGGTAGTGCCTATGGTTGTAATGTTTGAACACTTGTTGCGCATTCGTCACGAGTTCGCGTGCATATTCCAGCATACTGATGTCCTTCTTCCGTGCAAGCGCCCTCGAAGCCGAGGCAAACACAACGTCAGCGTATGCCTTGTTGAGCACATCTCCAGACTTGTTTAACAACATCCGAGCAGGAATAAGATTACCTTGAATAGCTGCGCTGAGCGCACCACGCGTGTAATTGCACCAAGCGACACCTAGCGTTACGATAGTGGCGATTTTGTGGGTGGAGAACGCTTCTTCCTCTTTAATGTTCTTCTTACCGATTCGATGTTTTGCGATGAAGGCAAGGCGGTCGCTGTATTCTCTTATCGCCGTATTAAATTCATCGAGCGCTGAGCTGAATCGTTCTTCTTGGCGGTAGACACGGCCCAGCGTATACGCAATTTCGCCCAAAGTTCCGTGGTTTGGAAAGGTCGGCGTCGCGATGTATTCCGTCACATATTCCCGACACTCAAGGAGTAATGTTTCTGCTGCGGCAAGCGCACCACGTCTGTACATGCTTCGCGCATACGCTACGGCGAGACGCACTTTTGCTTGACTAAGTTCGTCCCGAGCTGTTCTACGTTTGAGCATATTGGGCAGGATGTCCTTGCCCAACTGTGAATATCGAAACGCCTCCTTGAATTTGCCGTAATAATCAAAACACTCGCTCAGTAAGACCAATGCCTTGATCTGCAGTTCGTCACGGAAGTTAATCCGCGTAAGCGTGGGTAGTCCCTTCCGAAGGTCCTCCGCAACGACAAGGACAGTACGTCCGGTTGATATGAGATTCTCGTCATACTGCGCCTTCCTGACGAGTTCTCTAAGCTCTAGATAGTAGGTCTGCAGTGCCATTTCAAAAAAGCCTCAAAGGTCTGTGCTTCAACAACCCTGTGTGTTTGTGAATCGCGAGGCAACAATAATTTGTGCACCGGGGCCGGAGCAAAGGGTTCGGGCTGCATGTTCGCAAAATCAGGCAACCCAGTCTTTGCACAACAATTCCGCTTGGGCCAAGACAGTGAGCGTCGCCTGTTCCTGCTTGTCCGGGGGATATCCGTGCGCACGTAGGATGCGTTTGACGATGGCTCGCATCTTGGCACGAACGCTCTCCTTTACCGTCCAGTCAATCGACGCGTTCTTCCTCACGGCGTCTACCAGTTCCAAAGCAATCTGCCGCAATGTTTCATCACCGAGGACCTTCACGGCACTGTCGTTCACTTCGAGCGCGTCATAGAAGGCGATTTCCTCATCGCTCATCTTGAGCTTGTCACCCCGGCTCTGGGCCTCCCGCATGTTCTTGGCCAGGTTCACCAGCTCGGCAATTATTTCCGCCGTGTCCAATGAGCGATTCTGGTATTTCTGAATTGTTTTTTGCAGCATGTCTGAGAAAAGTCGCGACTGCACCAAGTTCTTCTTCGATTGGGTTTTTAGTTGGTCGTTCAACAGCTTGCGCAAGGCTTCAATCGCTAGATTCTTTTGGGGCAGTCGCCGAACTTCTTCCAGGAATTCATCGGACAAAATGGAAATGTCTGGCCTACCCAAACCCGCCACAGAGAAGATGTCGATCACTTCGTCAGAGGCGACGGAACGGGAGACGATCTGGCGCACAGCAGACTCCACGACTTCCGGGTTTTTCTGCTCGTCTTCGGTGAGCGTTGTCTTAATCAGCGTTCCCCGCACGGTCTGAAAGAAGCCTATTTCCTCGCGGAGGGACATCGCTTTCTCGTGGGGCACTGAAAGCGCAAAGGCGCGAGAGAGAGCGGAGACCGACGATAAATAGCGGGACTTTCCGTTTTCTTGCGGAATGATGTAGTCCGCTGCATTTTTCACCAGTTGCACTCGCTCAGCCGGCTTGCCAGCAAGGTGCTTGGAATAGTCGAACCCATGCAAGATGCTCTTTACCACGTCAAAGTGCTCCAGCATCTTGCGCACTGCGGCGTCCTGGTCAAACGTGGGCTGGCCCTTGCCACCGGCTTGCGTGTAGTTGGCCATGGCCTTCTTGAGCTGGTCAGCCAAACCCAAGTAGTCCACGATCAGACCGCCTTCTTTGTCTTTGAATACGCGGTTTACACGCGCAATGGCTTGCATCAATCCGTGGCCCTGCATGGGCTTGTCTACATACATCGTGTGCAGGCAGGGTACGTCAAACCCTGTGAGCCACATGTCGCGGACAATCACCAGCTTCATGGGATCAGAGTTGTTCTTGAAGCGCTTGGCCAACGCCTCGCGGCGCTGCTTGTTGCGAATGTGCGGCTGTAGCTTGGCATCATCGGCGGCGGAGCCGGTCATCACGACCTTGATTAGGCCCTTGTCATCATCGTCGTGGTGCCACGAGGGACGCAGCTTCACAATGGCTGCGTACAAGTCAGCGCAAATGCGTCGGCTCATGGCGACAATCATGGCCTTACCTTCCATTACATCGAAGCGTTTCTCCACATGGTCAATCAGGTCTTTGGCCACGAGTTCAATACGGTTGTCGGTGCCGACCATCGCTTCAAGGCGAGCCCATTTGGTCTTGAGTTTCTCCTTCTTCTCGACTTCCTCGCCTTCGGTGGCTTCCTCGAAGTCTGGATCGATCTTGGGTCGTTCGTCAGCCTTGAGCTCCAGCTTGGCCAGACGGCCTTCGTAGTAGATGCGGACCGTGACCTCGTCTTCCACGGCGCGTTGAATGTCATAAACGTCGATGTAGTCGCCAAAGACCGCAGGAGTACTGCGGTCGCCGCTCTCGATGGGAGTCCCCGTAAAGCCGATGAATGACGCATTGGGCAGCGCGTCACGCATGTGCTTCGCGAAGCCGTCAATAAAGTCGTACTGGCTGCGATGGGCTTCGTCGGCAATCACCACAATGTTGCGGCGGTCTGAAAGCACGGGATATTTCTGACCCTTGTTCTCTGGGAAAAACTTCTGGATGGTCGTAAAGACCACTCCTCCCGACGAGCGCAGCAGAGCGGACTTGAGATCGTCACGGCTGTCTGCCTGCTCCGGCGTTTGACGAAGAACGTGTTCGCAGCGAGAAAACGTCCCAAAAAGCTGTCCATCCAGGTCAATGCGGTCGGTCAGAACGACAATGGTCGGGTTCTCCAGTTTGGGATGCCGGATCAGTTTGCCGGAATAGAAGACCATTGAAAGGCTCTTGCCACTGCCCTGGGTGTGCCAGACCACTCCCGCTCGGCGGTCGCCACGTAACGCGGCTGCCCTGAGAGTGCTGTCCACCGCTTTATTCACCGCATGAAACTGGTGATATCCAGCCATTTTCTTGGCGAGCTGCCCGCCGTCATTTTCAAAGACGATGAAATTGCGCACCAAATCGAGAAAGCGGTTCTTTTCAAAAATGCCCTTGATGAGCACGTCCAGCTGCAATGCGCCTTTTGGAGCTATATCTTTGCCGTCCACCGTACGCCAGGGCATATAGCGTTCCCAGTCGGAGGTGAGCGTGCCAGCCTTGGCATTAATGCCGTCTGAAATCACAGCAAGCTCGTTGTAGGCAAAGAGCGTAGGAACGTCACTCTTGTAGGTGTTGATCTGGTTGAATGCACCCCGAACCGTGGCGTTCTCGTCGCCAATGTTTTTGAGTTCGATCACCCCGAGCGGCAAGCCGTTGATGAAGACCAAAATGTCGGGACGGCGGTTGGCCTTGTTCTCAATGACGGTGAACTGGTTGATAGCCGCCCAGTCGTTGTTTTCTAGACTGTCGAAATCAATCAGCTTGACCAGATCGCCAGCAATGGAACCGTCGTCTCGGCGGTATTCCACGGGGACGCCTTCCACTAGCATTTGGTGAAAGCGTCGGTTGTTCTCTATTAGGCTGGCAGTCTCGGGATGCAGCACGCGCCGGATCGCCTCGTCTATTGCCTCCGCAGGAATGTCGGGATTGATACGCTGAAGCGCCTCGCGCAAGCGTTTTACCACAACAACATCGCCGTAGCCTTCGCGCTCGGCAAAGAGTTCGCCCGGCGCGATGTCTGGGCCGTGGACTATGGTGTAGCCCAGGTCTTCAAACCACGAGAGGGCAGCTTCCTCAACCGTGGATTCGGCAACGCCAGCGCTCATGCGCGTGCCTCGACGATCTTTTTCCCTTGGCTCAGCCGAATCTCGCCGGACATGAGTTTCGGAAGAAGCGTGTCCCGCAAACCAACCAATGTCTCGTTTTCACCTTGGTTCAACAAAATTCGATCGAAAAGCGGGCGAGCAAGTTGCTCATATGCAACCAACAAACCGTCGGGTGGCTGTATGGCCTCAATGGAGTCAAACGTAGACCGCGTGATGGTCTCGAAAACTGACCCGTGCGTGTTAGCTCGTAAATTTGCAAGCTGATGCCGGACTTGGTAAAGCAAAAATAGCTGTCCCATTTGTCCCTTAGCTCTTAATCCATAACAGGACTGATTCATCGCCATAAGTCCAGCTGTCAATGCCGTGTTTCCTACTGTTCCACGGGCGGTAATGACAATCGTTTCTACGGGAAGCAACTGCGCCGCACTTTGTTCTACGCCAGCGTTTGTGATCCTTTTCTCTGTACGCGTTATATATGGGCCTGGTGCCGTGTCTGCGACAGATATCCATGGAACTGTTCCATTCCAATATTCTGGCTGCGTCGTCTTCGGTGTTCCTCCGCCGAGGATGTCCATTTGTCCCGACAATCGCGTCGAATTCCAGCCGAATGGAATTTCACCTAACACCGAATCCTGAAAAGTATCCGGAAAGAGTGCTGCGATGTCATAACCAATGCCCAGCACCTTACGCCCTTGCATTTTTGTGCGAACGGGATCAAACTCCACGAACCATGATTTGAAGATCGCGCGCGCAATTGCTTCCAGCGTCTCGTTCATGCGCCGGTTCAGCTCGATCTTGTCGTCCAACGTACTGAGGATGTGGGCAATCGCGCGTTGTTCGGGCAATGGTGGAAGCGGCAGCACATAGTTGGACAACACCCGCACAGACAAGTTGGGTTGAGCAGATCCATTGTCGTGCTGGGTAACCAGTTTCTGTCCCAACGGGCTTGTCAGGCAGAAGTACAAGTACTCCTGACAGCAGTGCTCTTTTGCTCGAACAATTACTAGAGAAGATGCGATTGCTCCCTCTGCAAAGTGATTTCGCGCCGTCTTTCCTATCGTGGAACCACGCAGGCAGTAGACGATGTCGCCTTGTCTGACCATTCCGCTGCGCAACCGATTGAACGACTCCCTCGTGATGTATTCCATTCCAGTCGTTGTCAGGCGCCCGGTAGGCTCTATGTGCCCAGTGTTAATAAAAGGAACACCGGACTGAGCGCGGTCGGCTTGCGTCGGGTAGTTCTCGCTACGGTCGCCGTTGATGAAGTTCGCAACCGCTCCCAGCGCCGTCAGCTTCCAACCGGCAGGTAGAGCCTTATCCACCATACCCAAGCTCCTTCAAGTTGGCGGCGATGCCAACGTCGAGCTTTGCAGAGTCGGCCTGCTGCTCGCGCAGCGTCGCGGCAAGCCGTTTCATCTTCTCTTCAAACGGCTCATCGTTATCCTCGACCTCCTCCGCACCGACATAAGGTCCCGGTGTCAGTACGAAGTCTTGATGTTTGACATCGTCAGACGCCGCGGATTTGCAGAACCCCGGCAAATCTTCGTACTTACCGGTTTCCTTCTCACCGCGCCATGCGTGATACGTGCTGGCAATCTTCGCGACCTCCTCTGCCGACAGTTCACGGTGCGTGCGGTCTACCAGCGACCCGAGCTTCCGTGCATTGATGAACAGCGTCTTTCCTCGCCGATCCTGAAACCTGCCGTTCTTCTTATTGCGCGTGAGGAACCACAGGCAGGCCGGAATCGGAGTGCCGTAAAAGAGCTGACTGGGCAGGGCGATCATGCAGTCCACCAGATCAGCCTCAACCAGGTTCTTGCGGATCTCGCCTTCGCCGGACTGGTTGGAGCTCATTGATCCATTGGCCAGAACAAACCCGGCAACCCCATTCGGCGCAAGATGATGAACCATGTGCTGCACCCATGCGAAGTTCGCGTTGCTGGCAGGCGGTACTCCGTATTTCCAGCGGACATCCTCTTTCAGATTCTCGCCTCCCCAGTCGCTCATGTTGAACGGTGGATTAGCCAGGATGAAGTCGGCGCGCAGGTCTTTGTGCAGGTCGTTGCGGAAGGTGTCGGCGTGGTGTGACCCCAAGTTGGCCTCAATCCCTCGCAGGGCCAGATTCATCTTGGCTAGCTTCCAGGTCGTCGGGTTTGATTCTTGCCCGTAAATGGAAAGGTCGCCGATGCGCCCGCCGTGCCTCTCAATAAATTCTTCGCTCTGCACGAACATGCCCGACGACCCGCAGCATGGATCGTAGACTCGGCCCTTGTACGGCTCAATCATCTCCACTAGCAGCCTAACGACGCAGCGGGGCGTATAAAACTCACCGCCTTTCTTGCCTTCCGCGCTGGCAAACTGCCCGAGGAAGTATTCGTAGACTCGGCCAAGAATGTCCTTCGAGCGATTCTCTTTGTCGCCGAGACCAATGGTTCCAACGAGGTCAATTAGCTCACCGAGGCGCTGCTTGTCCAGGGCCGGACGCGCGTAGTCCTTGGAAAGCACTCCCTTGAGTTGTGGGTTGTCTTTCTCAATAGCCAGCATCGCCTCATCGATGGTCTTGCCAATTTCAGCCTGTTTGGCGCTGGCCTGAAGATGCGGCCAGCGGGCCTTCTTGGGTACCCAGAAGACGTTGGCTCCGGCGTACTCGTCACGGTCCTCGGGATCGGCGTGCTTCTCCTTCTGCAACTCAGCGTGGCGTTCTTCAAAAGCGTCAGAAATGTACTTGAGAAAGATCAGCCCAAGGACGACGTGTTTGTACTCGGAAGCGTCCATGTGGCCGCGCAGCTTGTCTGCGGCGGCCCATAACTTTTGCTCGAATCCGAGATTCGCTCCGTTTGAAGACTTCGCGGAATTAGTGCGCTGTTTGGCCATAACTTGATGATGCAGAGTAGTTTACTACCGCTTAGCGCGTGCGGACAGTGTTATGGTTGAGCGCTGGCGGTTTGGTTTCTTTGAACTTGGGGAGCACGAGGGAGCGAACCATGCGAGCTCCCGCATGAAAGGTAGAATAAATGCGACCGAGGGAAGAATGGCCGACAAGATTGCTTTGATCGTTGCTGTGGAACATTACAGCGACCCCAGAATTCAACCCGTTCAATACGCCGAAGCCGACGCCAAAAGCTTCGAAGCAGCCGTAGGCTCGCACGGATACAAGATCCAGACAATGCTCCTGAGCTCTAAAGCGACAAAAAGCAGCATGGAATCCAACCTTCGTCGTGGATTGAGCCGGCTCCGAGCTGATGATGAATTCATGTTCTATTACGCCGGCCACGGGTTCTCGAAGAGCGGGCACAACTACATCACGTGTTTCGACACTGATCCGGACGATCTGGAAGGCACGAGTGTGAGCCTGCAGCTGCTATTTGATCTGGTCCACAAATGTGTCAGTGAGCGGGTCGCCATATTCTTGGATTCCTGCGAAAGCGGCATTACGAAGATCGCCAAAGGACGAGCGATGTACACGACCATGTCCGAGGGAGAGTTGGATGCTTTCTTCCGTGACGCTGAGTACCGAGTTTGCTTTTCGGCCTGCAAAACATCGGAGTCCTCGTATTCGTCCGGCACTTTGAAGCATGGCATTTGGACCTACCATCTTATTGAAGCTCTGAATGGCGATGCACCTAAGGCGCTAGAAAAAGGTCATCGCTTGACCGCAATGTCGCTTCAAAACTATCTATCGACCGAAGTGCCCCGAACACTACGAAAGGTCTTTTCGGACCCGAAGGTACAAACCCCGTGGAAGTACGGAGGAGAAAGCCGCGATTTTCAGATCGCCGATTTGACCGAAATACTCCAAAAAAGGGCGGAGGTTAAGCCAGGGTACGAGCAACTGAAGCGAGTATTTTTGCGCGAAGTCGATTCGGTTCACATTTCATCGCTCAGCGGTTTCGTCAAGCGGCGCCACCACGTTCCCGATTATGTTTCTTCTTCCACTCAAAGCTTCGTTGAGTCAATCGCGACAAAGGAGATCGACGAGCGTCTAGACAAGGTTTTTGAAGCGATCAAGAAAAACTTGAAATACAAGAGGCGTGACATTCTCTCGGAGGCGGGACGAATTGTCACCCCCGATTTTGAGTACGCCGTTTTCTGTACTCAAGATGAGGAAGACCCAGAAGACGCGTTGATCACCGAAGAGCTGATGAATATTTCGCCCTCTGTCATCGAAAGCGACGAGTTCAATCGCGTCTTTGACAAGCGGTTCTCCAATGTCGTGTTTGAATTCAAGAAGAAGATCGATGTGTCGAAGCTGATTGGCGACATCGAGGACTTGGATCGTGACGACATCACTGTTGATTACGACAAAAGTGGGTCGTGGTGTGAAGTTTCATTTGACGGTTCACAATTCACCGTAAGACTTGAAGCAGGTGTGATGACTTTCGAAAGCCCTCACATGGATAGCCCTCGCGGACTGCTGAAAGGTTTCTTCGAGGTCCAAAAGCTGCTGGCCGGAACACCCGTCGCTCTCGCTTTGAAAGCTTGAAGAACTGAGTGCCTGGCCTCCTATTGAATCCGGTTCTGCAGGCCGGGGGAGCACGAGGGGCGCGGCCAGAGCGCCCCTCGAAGCATAGTCGCCGTTGACTCTAGACAAGTACCGAGCCGTCACGTTAGTGGTGATCTGCGTCAGGGGCGAGGTTGGTTGTTGACACATCAATCTGCCCTGGTTGAAGTGTTGCGACGAAGAACCCGTTGGCCGACGTTGCCTGAACCACTTTGTTTTGGTCTGCTGGAACCGCGATGTGGATAGTGTCCAAGACTTGGGCGCAACCCTTCCTTGTAATCTGGATGTCAACACTTGTTAATGCCAATACCGTTTCGCTGGGTATCGAAATATGCGTGGGGTTGACGTGGACAACAGACCTTTCGTCATGGAATGGGGTCGTCTGCAACTTGTCGACGACATATGTCCCAAAAAGGTGGAGATTTCCGTGCCCACCACCCGGACAGTTGCAAATGTTGAATGGGCCGCACTGTTTGTGCAAACCATAGATCGTGCCAGAGGCAGTTGCAGTTGTTCCAGTTGAAGCCGGCGTCGAATTGTTCTCCCTGACGTTGTTGGTGTTGATCCATTCAGATCGTGGGTTAATCTGTTTGGCTTCAGCCGGACCGCTCCATTGAATGGCTGTGGACGTGGAAGCATCACAATCAACCTGTTGCTCGCCCGAGGCCACCGAAAAATCTGACTGCACGGGCTGAAGAGCCGTTCTGGCACCGTCTATGAAGACCTTCATGGCGTACAGCCGCTCGCCCGGAGACACATTCGCATTGAAGTCAAAGGTACGGTCAAGATTGACCAGACCGTAGGCGACCGGACTCTTGTAGTAAACCGTGCCTGTGAGGTGAAAGAGTCTCATCGGTTCGCACGGCAGGTTGTCAATACGTATTGCCTTCTTGAGGTCTTCCGGCAATGTGATCTGGATTTTGTTGAACTGGACCGCGATGTCTTCGGGATGGTCCTTTGAAATGTTGTACGTCTTCCCGGCGACGGCAATCTGAATGTCGGGTTTCTTGTTACCAAGACGTTGATCAACCAAATGATAGCCGGAGATAACGATATCGTTGGGCTGCGGATCGAAGCTGGCAAGAACGTCTCTTGTCTGGACGCCAAAATAGACTGGCGATTTATCGGTCAACGGCATCCGATCCATCAGTTGATTCGCTGCGTCCTGGGTGTTGGTCACTATTTGGTTCAGGTCGCTCGCCGTTCGGTTTTCTAGTTTTGAAGCATCCTGCAAGGTCAACTGCAACCGCTTAAAGGCGTTCCCCTGTTGAGTTTCCAGACCATCAAAGGTCTTGTCCATCGACCCCTTATAGGCCTCCTGCAGTTGCCTTATCGTACCCTGAAGCGTTCCAGCCAAGAGAAGCTGCTGCTGAGCTGCAATGGCGTTGCCTTGTTCCAAGAGCGAATGAGCACTAGCCTCTAGCGTTTGGATGAAGGCCTGCATGGACTGAATGAACTGCCCAATTGTGAGAGCCGTGGTTGCCGCCCCCACCTGAGCAGCCTCTACTCTGGGCGGGAGTGAAAGACCAGTTATCAGGAGGCTGCAAAATAGCCCGCAAAGCAGCGCTCGTATTGCACGTGTGTACATGGTTGTTCCTCTCTTCATATAGAAGTCATGGGGAGAAACTGGAAAAAAGGCGATCTCAAGTCTGACTCCCCTGTTTTCAAATACGAGAGCGCGAGGCGAATTCCTTTTTGGGGTTGGTTCCCCTCAACTCAGGGGCATTTAGCGGGTGGTTAATACAAATGTGATTTTCGGCCGTCGCTTGGCCTGGGGGAGCACGAGGGGCGCGGCCAGAGCGCCCCTCGAAAACTTTGGGCAAAGAAAATGCCCGGACGGTGCCGGGCATTTCGAGAATCTGGCGTGAATGTTGGTCTTAGGTATCGCCCTTCTGCTGTCTGACGAAGGCTTCCAGAAAGCCTTGCGCTTTCAGGTTGGCATCCCAAATATGAGCAAAGGCGCTGTGCTCGCGCCTTAGCTTGGCATTCAAGAGAGTTCGCCCCTCTCGAACAAACGCGGAATACTGCTCGATGCCCGCATAGTCATTTCGGCAGTAATAAGGCACTAGATTCATTTGCTTGCCGGACTCCTCGGCTTCAAAGATCATTTCAGGATCGCGCATCAAGTCGCCGTTCTGTTCTCCGTAGTGAGCCACGGAGATTGCCGGCAGACCGTTCGGGCCACGTTCCTGCGTGTCTTCGATGACCAGAGTCATCCACGGTTCGTTTTCAATGCGGATGTGAAATCCAGCTTGAAGAGGGGCGGCAAGTTCCAAGATCATGGCTACGGTTTTCATTGCAGCACCTCCGTCGTTGCTGGGGCGCTTACCGCATCCTTGGGGCTGATCGCCCCAAGGATAACGGTGGACGTGCGCTGCACTACTTCAAGACTCTCTTTCAGCAGACTCGCGTCCCCGTGATAAAGCTGGATGTAGTCACTTGAACCTGATCCGGTCTCAAGTCCCAAAGCGTGACACACGACAAAGGCCACGGCTTCGGCTTCGGTTTCCCGCACGGTCTTGGTTGTCAGTGTGCGACGCTCTGCCCTGTGTAACATCTCGTGCGCCAGCTCATGCACAAACGTTGCCAGTGTTTCAGACGGCTCCATGTCTGGCAGAATGCGAATCAAGCCGCCATAAGACATGCCCCTCGCAGGTGCAATCTTGTCGGAGTATTCCAGCTTGATTCCCTGGGCGGTGGTAAAGTCGGCCAACTTGTCCAGCTTGTCGCCCACTTCTCCCTTGAACGTGCTCCCGAGTTCTGGCAGTTCTGCGCCTTCGGTCTGTCGAACACGTACACGGCACGAAAGCCCACTAGACGCGGCTCTGGTTTGTCGGTTCTGGCATCGCTCTGTTGGATTTGGTCGCTGTCGCCAGCGCTGCGCCTGTAGCCAATCATCGGGGCAAAGATCATGATTCCCTTTTCCCCGCGTTTCACTGTCCGGCCCAACTCATTCCATGAGCGAATACCTGCAACTCTGGTAGCGGTCGGGCGCTGGCTGGCAATCAAGAGAATGTTCTGAAAACTGTAATTGTGAAACTGCGACATTGCGGTGAGATAGGCAGAGAGTGCGTCACTGTGTCCACCCTCCAAAGCCTTGACCAGTGCATCAATGCTGGCCTTAACGAGTTCCTGATTGTTTTTGGTTCTGCTTGAATCCTTCAATAACATTTTTAATCCCCTGTTCCGCCGGGTAGGCTGTTTTTGTCTTTCACTTGAGCGGCAGCGAGACAAAAACAGATACCGGCGGACACGGGGAAAAACGCAGCGCAGCGAGGGGTGGCAGGGCGCGAGAGTCGGCGCGGTGAGTGCCAAAATGCGGTTGGGTTTTGTTTTGGCGCGAAAGCGGCGCTTAGACCTCGTGACCGTCCGAGCCGTGGCCGAACGGCGTCCACCTGAGCGCAGCGGAGTGAACGAAAAGACGCGTAGCCTACCGCATTGGCTAAAAGGAGTTGAACATGGGGAAAGTGGTGTTGTTGACCGGCGCTCCTGGTGTTGGCAAGAGTACGTTGCGCAGTGCGCTTTCTCGCCGGGTGCCGGGACTACAGGCATTCGATTACGGCGAACTTCTGCTTGAACGCAAGGCGGCAGAAGGCGTCCAGATCGAGTATCAGGAGCTTCGAGAGAAGTCTTCGGGCCTTATCAGCCCGGCTGACGTTGGAAGTGTTGACGACTGGGTGATCAAAAGAATAAGTGAGCTGCGGCAACATTCAGATGTTGTCTTAGATTCACATGCCCTCACCGCAGAGACTTACGGCCTTCGAGCCGTCCCGTTTTCGGCGGGTCAGTTACAGAGGCTGAAACTTGATGCAGTCCTAGTCCTGCGGAGCGACCCAGCGGTTCTTTTGCGGCGGGCTCAGCAAAAGCCGGACGGACGACGAGATGTTCCTGAAGACTTGATGCGGGAATTGCAGATCCTCCAGTCGAGCGTCGGCATTTCGTACGCAATAGCTTGCGGCTGCCCGATATTCTTTATCGATACTACTCAGAGAGGACAGGAAGAAGTCGTGGAAGTAGCAATGGCCGTGCTTGCGACTGTGGGCCTAGGAGGATTAGCTAGGGCGAGCTAACAAGGTGCTAATAGAAATGTTGGCGAAGCGCGCATGTTCCTCTATCATTCCGATATGGCTGAGGACGCTGATATTGATCTTCGCGCCGCTTTTAATGCTATCTCCGATGTGGTCCAGAACAGGCCCAGACCACTGAGGGTATTTGACCAGATCTATATGAAGGCTGGCGACATGGTCCTTCAGAGTGAACTGGTGGCGCGATGGGCAAACGGCAAAAAACTCGCATTCATCGGAGATGGCGATGCAATCAGTGTTTGTGTGGCTTATTTACATAAACGGGAGATTATCAATTACGGGCCTTCCGAGATCGCAGTTTTTGACTTTGATGAAAGAATCTGTGGCGCGGTGACACGGTTTGCGGACAACGAGCGCCTCGATCAAATTCGCGCGGAGTTGTATAACTGCCTAGATAGGTTCCCAGGCCCGACAGATTTTGACTGCTTCTATACGAACCCGCCATGGGGTGCCAGCAACGACGGCGAAAGCGTCAAGGTGTTTCTTCAGCGGGGCCTGGAGGCAACCGGGTACGTTGGCGAAGGCATGGTCGTGATCGCGGATGATCCGGATTTGGACTGGCCAAAGCGTGTGCTTTCCAATGTTCAGACTTTCGCCATTCAGTCGGGTTTTTTTGTACAGAGGATGATGCCGCAGTTGCACTACTATCACCTCGATGATGCCCCCAATCTTCGCTCCTGCAATCTGATATTCAGGGCTCTGCCCGGTAATCGGGTGCCGGGGCCAAGCCGAGGGATCAGTGATTCTGCCCGGTTGGCGCACTTCTACGGGCGCGACAATCCGCCGCGGGTGCGGTATGTGCGCGAGAAGGAACGGTTGGATTACGGTAAGGCGCACGAAGATGAGTATTCTCTCGAACTGTTGGAGGACAGCCATGGCACCGATCATTAAGCCTGGTGAGGGTCTGTTGTACATGAAGGTAGGAACTCACGCGCAAGAGACGCTCGAAGACATTATCGAGCGCAAGAGGAAAGAAATAGAGGACGCCGGATTCGCATTGTGGGGCTACGGAGGTAATACGTGCCATCCGGTCAGCATGGTCCAACCTTTTGCACGCAACTATGAGCGAAAGGCTGGCGTTCTTTATTTGTGCATGCAGCAGATGAACTCCAAGCATTTTGCTACTCCAATCCGAGCGACGGAGATGTCACTTGATGGGTTTACGTGGGAAAAGATTCCGACTGCAATCAACGTCAAAGGCTCCCGGTACGCCCTCGCAATCAAAAACTTGCGCCTAGATGATTTTGACCTTGCATTAGCAAGAACGAAGGTAGCAATAGGAAATAGCATGGGGCGGATTGGCAGTCAGTATGTCGCTGGTAGGGTTGACAAGGCTTGCTTAGAGGTCAGCGAGGAGGGGGTTACCCAACCCCACGACGAGCCGATTGTGCACATAGGCTTGATCGCTGAAATCATCTCCCCATACGCTGTGTTCGTTCGCGACTAGCGTCAGCTTGCAAGGACGCGTGTGGCGGCAGAACGGAGTGCCCTGATGTAACTGCCCAGTCCTTCGAGCACCGTTTCGCGTTGCGTATTTGAGCTGCTGCAACCAAAGCAGATTGTAAGGGTTTTATCTACGGCCGGCTCCATGCAAATGGCTGCCCTAAGTGTTTCCAGGTCTTTTCGATCAAGAACGCAAAGGACCGCCTGTTCTAGGCATCTGACTTTCCCACACAGATCATGAAGTCGCTGTACCGTATCGAGCAAGCGCTCCATTGCGGTTATCGCGCGCTTGTCGCCGGTTAGCAAAACCTGGATGACTCTTTCAATCGCAATCGCACACAGTTGGCTCTCTCCAGCGTCGAGGTTGACCCCGAGTTGCTGCGCCGCAGACTCAAGGTCGGCAGCAAGGTTTTGTTCGCCGTCCGTCGGTTCTAATTGGACTGCGGCTGAGAGAAATTGCCTAAGTTCTTGTATCGCGAGTCCATCAGTCCGCCTCAGGGTCGCCTTGTGAAGTTTCTTCGCGACGACGAAGCGTGCCGCTCCAAGCACTCCGACGGTCCCGGCGCTACCGTTGTAAGCATGAGCAATGTCGTGGAGTACTCCATAGCACGCTCCTTTGTACAGGACGTCATTGTCGATCACAACATTCATGCCCGTTCGGTTCCTAAGACCGCGTTTAGATAATCGACGGAATCATCTGGAACGCGATCCAACACGAGTTGGGATTGCGCCAGATTGTTCACTTCATTCCAAACATCTTTTGGGGCGGAGTAGATGCGCTGCAACGATGCGTTAGCGGTCGCCCAGTCATTCGTTGAATAGCCGAAACAAAGAGCCAATGTGCCAGGCTCGACTTTCAGTTCTTCTGCCGAAGCTAGCGCCACGCGCGCGAGTTCACGGGCACTGTACCGTGCACCTGCCGGGAGAACGACTGGCGTCGCATCGCCCGTAAGCAATTCCAGCGCGAACTGGTCTGCGGCAGCCTCTTCTTTGTCATCTTCGTCCAGTGTGGGCGTTTGCGGTTCAAGATCAACTATCACCCGGTCAGACGTGAGATGGGAAAGGGAAATGTGTCCGAGTTCATGCGCAAGGTAGAAGGCGATCTGGGCAGGGTACATCGAGTCCTTGCCCAAGAGAATCGCAAAGCGATCTTTCACTTGGACTGTCATAGCGGCCATGCGCTTCTGTGGCCATGGAAAGACCCTGAGGTGCACGACTGGAATGCCTGTGGACCAGCAGAGCGAGAGCAGATCGACGAGGCGCACGTAGGGCTGCTTGTCACTGAGGATGGCCTGGCGCAGTTCTTGAGCACTTGCACCCGTTATTGGGACGGCGGCGGGAGACGCGGAGATTAGAACGGAACCTATTGCCTTGCCAAACGAAGTTATGGCCGACTGCTCGATGTCAGTCTCGCCCGACAGGTGTTTGAATCGCGCCTCGTCTCGCCAAACAAACCTTGGCTGTTGTTGGTCGTCCAGAAGCGAATGAGGGTCCAACCCAAGTTTTCTTGCCAATGAAAAACGGAGCTCCACGCGCGCCGATGCAGAACTATCGGCTTCATCGCTCCACCATCGCGGCCATGCTGCCTTGACCGCTAGGTCGCTGAGACCCAGCTTCTTCAAACGTGACCGGAGCTGATTCGTGTTTTCTCTCGTGCTCAACGCAAGTCATCCCCGTTTCTTCTTTGCAGGTTTGAGATCTTCCAATGCATCAATTATCTTTGCAACTGCATTTGCGTGGTCTTCTGTTCCATCCCAAATCCGCTTGAACGCCGTCATTACTCGCTGTGGCCCCTTTTTTGGCGGCATCTGCTGGTTTGGGTCTTCTAATTGTGCATAAGTGAATAACTTTGATCGAGCACGACCATGCTTCAGCGGAGCGCCACTCAGGGCGCGTGACACTGTAGACTGGCTTACGCCAGCCTCGCGGGCCAGTTCTACTTGGCCGAGATGCCTCTCCTCCATGTAGGCTTTTAGCGCTTCCGAATCGCTTGGCACAAAGTGAATAATAATGCATAATTCAACAAGATGGCGAACTATATGAATCTTCCAGAGTACTTTTGTTGGACGCGATTTGGCACCGAGGCCGGCCAAGGAATCGAGCAGATTCTTCGGCGTAAAGACGAGGAGCGTGTTGCCAACAAGGGCGTCTTCTTGTGGGGAATCGGGAACTCGGTGGGAGCGGCGATGGCCGAGCTTGTGCGCCGGTGTGGAAGTCCAGAAGTCCTATTCAGTCCGATCAAGAGCTCCGCCCGCCCAGCAGATGCTGCACCGGAGTCGGTTGTCGCGTGGACAAAAGCTGAGACAGTCCATGGTGAGGAATTCTTGCTCCCGGCCCATTCTTTGGTGACGAGTCGGCAGAGTGTTTCATCCCCAAAGCTTATTCACTATGCACTTGTATGCTTTAGTGAAACGCCGCTCATGCTCGCCGGGTCACCCCTTGCATTCTCGTTCCGTGCGGTGCGGAACATGGTGAGTGGCAATCCGGTTGGTGCTTCCCAGGTAACTGCCGTTGTCAAGGCGAATGCCGGTTGCGTAGGGGAAGGAGGCATGTACGAGGTTCCGCTTCGTGCCAAGCTTGCACCTCCCTACTTTATTCGTCTTCGAGAACCAAGGCGGATTCCAGAATCGGGCGGACCCACCCGTGATTGGGCAGTCACCGTCCAGGATGCTTGGCAGCAGCGGATCAATTTTGCATGAGTGCGACAACGCACGCGTGTTTGAGTAACGCAGGAGGGAGTGTCAGAGAACATCCCGCAGTTCTAGAAACCGCGCCTGCACGGCGGCCCATGTGGGATGAGCCGTGAAACAAAGCATTCTGCATTGATCTTCGTACTCTGGCCCGATGGCCGCTGCGAGTTCTGGGGGTGGAAAGAGAGCATCGCTGTTGGCGAAAGTCATTGCTTCCGGGAAGAAGTAGCTCCGGGAAAAGTGAGCGCGGCTAATCCTGTCGTAATCGGTCTTGATCTCGGCATATTCGGCGGAACGGAGCATGTTCGTGACTTCGGGGTGTCCTGATAGTTGAAAGATGTCGTAATAGTGCCGAGCATAGCTGCCGAGGGGTTGTTTGTCCCGTTTGAACAGCTCAATTTTGCTGTGAATCGCGAACATCTTCTCAACGAAGGTCCTCCGAAAATGGAGCAGCCGCATGGAGAACCGCCCTTCGTCCTCTGCGCCCAAAGATTGTTTTTTCTCTTCCAGGTATTGGCTTAAATATGAACGCAATTCCACGATGGCGGATGGTTCGCGCCCGCTGGCGGTGCCAGCTTCTAAGAGAACGCGGTTGGCGACTTCGCCTGGCCCACCGAATCGCTGGATATAGGAGAAGCGGTCGTTCCGACCGAATCCGCCGATCGTTTGGCTCTCCGCTTCAACAAACGACAATGCCGGATGCTGTGCTACGCCA
>Ga0182013_10003064_pt1 | contig 21215 bp, 17 predicted proteins | sample 612S2MmetaG_FD_120487 | JGI IMG/M metagenome (GOLD analysis project Ga0182013, IMG submission 120487) | Permafrost microbial communities from Stordalen Mire, Sweden - 612S2M metaG | ecosystem: Environmental > Terrestrial > Soil > Wetlands > Permafrost | place: Sweden: Stordalen | collected... | reverse complement strand
TGTGCCTCATTCAGATACGGCGAGGCATCGCCAGTCTGGGCCAGCTCAAAGGCCATGCTCCGCAGGTGTTCGCTGGCAGCCATGCGGTCCACCGCCGATGCTACCTCGGCGGAGCGATGCTGGAACTCGCGCTGAAACTGGCTGACAAAGAGCGCGGTCTCCTCCTGGTCGTGCCGCTCAAAGACCTGTCGAATGCGGACGAGAACTGTCCACGCCACCGCAGCCACGGCGGCCGCCACGGTGAGCGAAAAGAGCAACAGCAGCTTTTGGCGCAGGCTCATGGCGCATCCTCAAGCGAAGCGTCGGCCAGCAACGGTGTGCCATCCGGGCTCAATCGCAAATCGCGCACGCGGCCACCCACTGCATAGGCGCGGGGAAGATAGAGCAGCGGAATCAGCGTGTTGGTCTCAAGGAATTCATGCTCCACGCGAAAGAGGCCGGCAGGGGTGTTTTCGAGCACCGGGTTTGCTACGCCCACGCCGCGCAGCAGCGACTCCAGCGCGGCCTGCGGCTGGTTCGACTCCAGCGGCAGCCTCAGCAACACAAGATCGTCATGCTGCTGCTTTCCCGTTCCGGTCACCTGCACGTTGAATCCCGCCTCACGCAGATTGAGCGCGATGCGCTGCGCCGCCAACTGCATCGCCGCGCCGCCGTCTGTGCTGAGCGTCAGTGGCGGAGGCGTGAGCCCACCGCGCAGTTCGCGAGCTTTATTCACGTCGCGGTCGGCGGGAAAGAGAAACGCGTAGCCGGTGAGCGCCGAGGGCAGCAGACTGGCAGTGATCTCGCCCTGCTTTTGAAAGATGACGTTCGAGAGCGCGCTGCGATCGACGGCCAGGGCAATGGCCGCCCTCAGGTGAGGATCGCCGAGAACACCGCCGTCGGCCACGGCCAGCGCCAGCAGCGAAACTGGCGGCGAGGCCGCTACGGTGAGATGCTGCTCCCGGGCCTGGCGTAGCTGTTCGGCTGGAACCTCGACCAGATCGGCGCGGCCCACGCTCAGATCGAGCCACTGGTCGCGAATGGATTTGTGGCCGACGATCTCGATCTTATCGACGAAGGGCCGGCCCTGCCATGAGCTTTCATTAGCCTCGAACGTCTCTGCGCCGTTTTGGTATCCAATGGAATGAAATGGACCCGTACCGACGGAGCCGGGCAGAGCTTTCCCATCAGCCCCCTCGGCTTGTTCGATCAAATACTCATCGCCAGCCAGCAGTGCTGGAAGGTTGGGCATGGGAGAATCGCTGGTAAAGACCACCGACGAGCCGACCGCATGAATTGCGCTCCACGGGCAACCAGAATCTGCGCGGCAAGCCCCAGACAAAGAAAGCACCACCGTCGAGGACTTGAGCGGCCAGCCGCTGTGGAATTGCACACCGGGCCGGAGCCAGAATTGCCAGCGGTGATTGTCATTCTGAGATTCCCAGCGCACGGCCAGTGCTGGACGAACAGTTCCGTCATGATCAATGCGCGTAAGTCCATCATGGACGAGACGCCATGCGATGCCATCAGGCACCTTCCACGGGTCGCCCTCGACCTCAACGCGCAGCGTGCCACCATAATGCGGGCGGGTGCGCGCCGCCACGGGCAGCGCCAACGAGAGCAGCAGACAGCTAATTGCAGCTTGCCGTAACACGGTCCACCTCATATTCGTCTGCTGTGCTGCGCACCACTGCGTAAATGCTCTTGCCGTCAGGCGCGGTCCACAGCGCCGTCACTGTGCCATCCATGGCCAGCGGCGCGCTCGCTGGAACAGCTTCCAATGCGGGCAATTCATAAGCGCGCAGGCTGTCGGCGGCCGCTTCGCCGGAGCCGGAAGCAACCACCTGCGCGCCCGCCCCGCAGCCGGAGTTGAGCGCGGCGAAGTCGCTGCCCCAGTCGCGGGTACCGCTCACGGGCTTGAGCGGCGCGCTTTCAAGAATTTGCACCTTGCCGTCAATGCCGCCGATTAGCAATCCAGTTCTATCGTGACGGGGAAGCACGGCAGCCGCATAAAACGGGGGCAGGTCCAGATCGACGCTAGGGGTAACGACCCCTGTGAAATAGTTGCGGGCGGCGTTGTAGAAGGCCTTCAGGGATATTGCGGTATCTGGCGGTGCAGTCTGCCTGGGCGCTTGAACGATAGGCCACGGATCGTCGCTTTCCCGGCAGCGCACCTTCCACTCTCCTGTGGGCTGTCCGGGCTGGAAGCTGCCGCTACAAGCCATTCCTGCAATGGATGCCTCGAAACCCTCGCCGTCCACTGACGGAAGAATCGCGCCGCGAGGGTCACGCGCCAACGGCCTTGTCTGGCCGATGCCTAAGCGTTTCACTTCACGCCAGCCGTCGGCCGTGTGGTTGTAAATCACGATCTGCTCCAGTTCCAAGGTCACCAATCCGTCCGCAGTCTCCAGCGCTGCCAGCACCTGTTCCTTCGAGGTGAGGACGCTCTGCTTACGCAGCGTAACTCCGCCGCCGTCCCGCGTCTGCTGCTGAGCGCCCGGCTCCACATGCACCATCGCCACACGCGTTTCGCTGCCCTCGATCACCTCGGCTACCCACAGGCGCTCCCGTGTGTTTTCGCTTAACGTCACGCGGATAGCGTTGGCGCTCTCGGCTCCAGAGGCCAGCACGCCATGAGTCTTCAAGTCCTGCTCCAGCAGCCGCCGGATTGCGGGGATTTCGCCGTTGGAAATTGTGGAAAGGTTGCGAATGGTGAGATGCGCCTGACCGGGACCGAGAATCCCGGCGATCTCTTCGGCCAGGCTCGCCGCGGGCTGTTCCCATGGGCTGGACGCGGCGTTTGGCATCTGCGCCGACAGGCCACTAAGCCCACTCATCACCACCGCAATCAGCCAGACCAGCTTCATTGTTCTCCTCGTCCGCCCCACATTAAACATGCCACCATCAAGGTAAAATGCCACCGATCTGAGTTGGTGAGCCTTCGCGCAGCACGGACAGGCAATAGTTGATATAGAAAACAGAAAATAGGCTCGTCCAAAGCAGTTTGATTTCAGGATCAAAACCCTCCGTGTCTCGCAGATACCGTTTGATTTCCCTGCGCAGCACAAATCCGGCTGCTATCCAAACAACCGCGACGAAAGTGCCGATGTCCTCCCATGGAATACTCATGGGAAAAAACCTGTTTGGGATCAGCGAGACAGCGAGGGACACAGTAATAAGGAGGTAGAGAAAGAGAGCAATCCCGGTCTTTCTTCTCTCCCAAACCCAATAGGAAAGATAGAGGCCCAGCAGGATCAGCGCTGCTCCCGATGTGAGGGAGCAAAGCAGAATGACCCAAGACCAATGAAACTTGGCGGTCAATGGCAAGTGGTCTCTAGGCTCGGGTTCCATGGTTCTCCCGTGATCTCTGAGCATATCGGAGTGAGTTTCAGAGATATTTCCTTTGCGCGGATTATATCGCTTGCAGCTTAAAGGCTCAGCCGGGACGAACTACCAGCCCCGGCTGAGCTATTTATTAATGCCCAGGCGCGGGCGCAGGCTCGTCCTGGCTGTCCATCTCCTGCTTCACCACAGGACTGTTCGCCATGCCCTTGAAGACATCGTTGGCAAAGAAGAACTTGCCGTCCGATGGCACCATGAGCACCTGGATCTTGTCCGAGAGCCGCTCGGCAACGATCTTGTTGATGAGCAGAGGGGACTTGTTCAGCAACTCCGCCTCGCTGGTCATGCGCTCGGCATTTGCCTTGGCCATCAGCCGCACGCGGTTGGCCTCGGCATCGGCAAACAGGTTGCGCCGCTCCAGCTCGGCCTTGCTGTCGATGACCTTGGCCTGTGCGTCCGCCTCCGCATTCTGGATGGTCGCTTCCTTGCGCGCCTCAGCCTCAAGCTTGCTCTGCTCAATCTGCTTCTCTTTCAGCGGCAGCGTGTATTGCATGGCATCGGCCTCGCCCTTGGCCTCGACCACCTTGGACTGCGCTTCGCCCTCGGCCTGCTTCACCTTTTGCCCCGCCTCGCCTTCTGCTTGGAGTTCAGAAATCTTCACCTGCTTCTGCTGAATGTCCGTCAGCACGCCCATCTGATCGTCTTCCTGCTCCTTAAGCAGCAAGCCCTCAAGACCCTTGGCGTACTCTTCGGGCAGTTGAATATCGGACAGCATCACCTCTTCCACCACAATGCCGTCTTCGTTCAGTTTGCGAGTGATGATGCTTGCCGCTTTTTGCCGCACCTCTTCGCGCTTGGTGCTGAAGATTTCGCGCACTGTGTATTGCGGCGCAAGTTCGCGCCACGCGCTGGCAACAACCGGCGGCACCAGTTCCTTGTCAACAGGCTGCGGCATGTGCGCCTGTACGCTGTCGAGCTTGTTGGGATCGAGGCGATAGCGGACCGTCACGGCCAAACCGATGTTAAGGCCTTCGAGCGACTGCACGGTAAGGCTGCCCTTCTGCGTAGCGGCCTTCTCGCCCGCTTCCACAACGCCTGCCGTGAAGAGGTGATCGCGCAGGTCGAAGGTTTCAATGTTCTCGACAAACGGCGTGACAAAATGCACGCCCGGATAGAGCGTTCCCGGAATGGTGCCGCCGATCTGGCTGACGCGCACGCCGCCCATCCCGCTGGGCACCACCACGATGCTGGCAGCCACCAGCAGCGGCAGGCAGGCCACCAACATCAGCGCCAGCGGGCCGCGCCACGGAATCTCTTCCGGTTCAACTTCGGCCTTACCCAATTCGGTTTGGCCCGATTCAAGCTCGCTCCCAGCCTTGCGGCGCGCGCTGAGGATGCGGATCACAAGTTTGTACAGTGGAATTCCCAACGCGGCAGCCAGCAGCAGCACTCCCGCAACCGTCAGCAACATCTTTAACGCGATCATTGTCCTTCTCCTCTTCGGTGATTTCGCTCAGGTCGTTTCCCGATCTCCGGCCGTGGAGCAAGCAGCAGCCGGACCAGTCCTCCGAACGTCAACTCCTCAAGCAGCAGCGCCGCCACCACCGGCAGCAGCGCTGCCCCCAAACCATTCATGGCTTCTGTCAGCAGATTCATGGACGCGCCTCCCTACAGTGCCGCCGGCAGGGTTGCCACTGCCGCAGTTGCCGGATCGGCCTTCTTGGTGTTCGCTGCATCCAGAACCGGGCTCTGCACCGGGACCTGCGCCGCAGTAACGGTCTGACCGGCTGCCGGTGTGGTCAATGCCGCCTGCACCGGTTGCGCTGCTGCTGGATTCTGCCCATCGCCAAAGAGTTGCGCCGTCTCCTCATTGCGCTCGCCAACCAGCTCCACCGTGTCGCCCACAGCAACCAACCCGTAGAACTCTTCCAGGTCGGCCTGGGCCATCCGGATGCATCCATGGGAAGCGGCCTTGCCGATGGACTTGGGTTCGTTGGTCCCGTGGATTCCGTAACCGTGCTTGCTCAGCCCCATCCAGCGCGTTCCCACCGGATTGCCCGGCCCCGGCAGGACGGTCTTGCCATTGTGGCGATAGGTCGGGTTGGCCACGCGGCGCTCAATAGTGAAGGTGCCCACCGGGCTGGGCGTTGAGGGCTTGCCCACCGCAACGGTATAGACCCTCATCACCTGGCCGTCTTCCACCAGGGCCAGCTTGCGATCTTCAAGGCTGACCACGATCAACCGCTTCGCCTCGTTCTGCGCTGACAATTGAACCGCCAGCACCATTGCCATCCCCGCCGCCATCGCCATTCTGCTGAGTTTCAAAGCCGTCATCGCGTCCCCCGGTTTCGCTTTCAAATTGCCTGCGCCCATACCAAGTGCAAGCCGACAGCCAAAGGCTTTCCATTGAAAACAAACATGTTACTGGTTGGTTGGGCGCGAGGAACGTGTCAGCTCACACACACTGTGCGCGAACTGACACGAGACAAAGCAAGGCGTTCAGGCAAGGAGTGAAATCGCGAGGCAGCATGGAAGATGCTTGCGGGGTTCAATCGCTCAAAGCTGCGGCAAGCGCATTAAGATCTTCTCTTTTGCGCGACGGCCAAAATCGGTGTGCGCGGCGATCTCGACAGGGTCGTGAATAAGCCGATGGGAACCAGTCGGCTCCCCATATGAATCATGAATTTACGGACTCGGATGCGCCAACCGGCGCAAACTGCAGCCAGGGGGAATACACTCTCTTCATGCAGCCCCGAACCGCAGCTCGCGTGAGCCTGACCGCGCTGCTCGGCACTCCTGTGACCGATGCGCAGGGACACGTGCGCGGGCGGCTCAAGGATATTGCGGTGGCCACAGGGCCAGATGCAGGCAAGGTGGCAGGCCTCGTGCTCAAGACCCGCGCCGGTCTTTTCATTGTGCCCTCGCAGGATGTGATGGAGACGCCGGCCGGCACACTGGAACTGCGGTCTTCAGGAGCCATGGCGCCCCTGAAGGACGAGGGCAACTACCTCTACTTGCAGCAGGACCTGGTGGACCGCCAGATCATCGACATCCATGGCCGCAAAGTGGTCCGCGTGAACGATGTGGACCTGGAGTGGCTGGGGCGGGGCGCGGCGCACCTATTGCGTGTCGCCGAGGTTGAGGTGGGCCTTCGCGGGGCCTTTCGCAGGGTTTTCAAAGGGTTTTTGCCACGCGCAACCCTTGACGCCCTCTCGCGCAAATTCGGGGCCAGCGGCATTCCCTGGCAGTTTGTCGATGTGATCGAAGTCGATCCCGCGCGCCGGGTGAAGCTGCGCATCGAGTATGAGCGGCTGGCTGAGATGCACCCCTCCGACCTGGCCGAGATTCTGGAAGACCTGGCCCCGGCCGAGCGCGAGGCTGTATTTACATCGCTGGATGAAGAAGTGGCCGCCGAGGCGCTCGAAGAGGTCGATCCCAAGATGCAAAAAGCCCTGCTGGAGAAGCTGGGCGAGGAGCGGATCGCCGATATTGTCGAAGAGATGGACCCCGGCGCGGCTGCCGACCTGCTTGCCGAGCTCTCCGAGGAGCAGTCAGACGCCATCCTCGAGGAGATGGAGCCTGAAGAGCGGCAGGAAGTGGAAGAACTGCTCGAGTTCGACGAGGACTCAGCCGCCGGCTGCATGACCACAGACTTCATTTACTTGAGCAAGGAGTCTACGGTCGCTCAGGCGGTGCTGGCATTGCGCAATTTCGACGGCGACCCGGAAAGCGTGACCGAGATCTACCTGCTGGACGAACGCCGTGTGCTGCGGGGCGCAATCTCCCTGGCGCGGCTGGTGATGGCCCTGCCGGAGGCGCGGCTGGCGGTGCTGGCCGAGCCCCGCGTGCTCTCTTGCCCGGCCGATCTGCATCAGGACGAGCTGGCTGAGATGTTCGACAAGTACAATTTACACGCGCTGCCGGTGGTGGACTTGCAGGGCCGCATGGTGGGCGTGGTGCAAGCCGACCACGTGATCAGCTTCCTGCGCGAGAAGCTATAACTTTCGAGGTCCAGAATGGGAGCCGGCCTGACTTCGCGGTGTTGAGAGCCGGCCTCTGCTTGTCTTGAACCCGTCAGAGGTCGTGCTCCCCGGCATCCTCGTCACCCGGTCTGCGGGCTGTCGCGGTCCAGAGGCGGGCAGATCCGGGGTAGGCAGATCGGGAAAGCCGGCAAGAAACACAGGCGAAGATCGCGCAAAAGACCCAATTCTGGCCGTTGTGTGCTAAATAGCACACAAATCTTTTGGCAATGCGCCTATTCTGCGAGAAAATCTCCGGAAAAATCCGGATTTGTGAAAGAATCCAGAGATGATGCAGTTTCCCAAGATCATTCAGGGCGGCATGGGCGTGGGCGTCTCGAATTGGCGTCTGGCTCAGACGGTCTCAAAACTCGGCCAGCTGGGTGTGGTTTCCGGCACGGCGCTCGATCAGCTCTTTGTGCGTAGGCTCGCCGACGGCGACCAGGACGGCGACATGCGCCGCGGGGTCGAGGCCTTTCCCTTTCCCGAAATGGCCAGGCGCATCTGGCAGGAGTACTTTGTTCCCGGCGGCAAACCCAGCGGAGCGCCCTATCCCACAGTGCCGATGCACCAGCGCAAGGATACGCGCAAGCTGATCGAGCTGTGCATGGTGAGCAACTTTGTCGAGGTTTTTCTGGCCAGGGAGGGTCACAAGAATCCGGTGGGGATCAATTTTCTTGAGAAAGTGCAAATGCCCCATCTGTCGTCGATTTACGGAGCGATGCTCGCCGGTGTGGGCTATGTGCTGATGGGCGCGGGCATTCCGCTGCACATCCCGGGGGTGCTGGACGCGTTTGCGATGCACCATCCGGCTGAGTACAAGTTGGCGGTGACCGGCGCGCTGGCTGGCCAGGATACGCAGATGCGCCTGGATCCGGCCGAGTTCGCAGAGGGTCCCATTCCGTTTCTCCACCGGCCCAGGTTCCTTGCCATCGTCTCGTCCAACACACTCGCGACCACCATGCTGCGGCGGGCGAGTGGGCGGGTGGACGGATTGGTGATCGAAAGCCCGACGGCGGGTGGGCACAATGCTCCTCCGCGCGGCAAGCTCCAGTTGAATGAAGCCGGGGAACCGATCTACGGTGAGCGGGATCGGGTCAATATTCAAGATTTGGTGGCGCTGGGGGTTCCTTTCTGGCTCGCGGGCGGATACGGGAACGCGGAGAAACTGCGGGAAGCCCTGGAGCAAGGCGCAGCGGGCGTACAGGTTGGAACGGCTTTTGCATTCAGCCGGGAATCGGGTATGCGTCTCGACCTGAAGAAGAGCCTGATGGCCCAGGCGATGACCGGCTCGGGCGAGGTGTTTACCGATCCGCTGGCCTCGCCGACGGGATTTCCGTTCAAGGTGGCGCAGTTGCAAGGCTCGTATTCCGATCCGGAGGTCGCAAAGTCGCGGCAGCGTATCTGCGATTTGGGTTACTTGAGGGATCCCTATGTCGCGCCCAGTGGCAACATTGGCTACCGCTGCTCAGCCGAGCCGGTGGACATTTATGTGTCCAAGGGCGGCAAGATCGAGGACACGGTGGGAAGAAAATGCCTTTGCAATGCCCTCATGGCCAATGTCGGTCATCAGCAGACGCGCAAGAATGGAACAATCGAGCCGCCCTTGGTCACCATTGGCGACGATCTGAATACCGTGGCGCAGTTTCTGGCTCCGGGGCGTGACTCCTACGGCGCCGCGGATGTGGTGGAGTCTCTGCTTAGTTTGAGCCGGGATTTTGGCGTTGACAATTCATCGGTTCTTGCCGAGGAGCCGGTTTTGGCTTCCGCATAAACTTAAATTCGCAGGTCTGGCTGAAAGTCGAGGGTGGGTTCTTCCGGTAAGGAAGAATTCACCCTTTTCGTTTGATGCGGGACAAGATCGACATGCAGGGCCTATCAGTTACACTGAGACCGCATGGTGCGCGTCGGCATAGTTTGCAAGCCGTTGAAAGAAGAGCTGGTCCGGCTCCTGCCGGAGTTGATCGGCTGGCTGCGCGAGCGCGGCTTCGAACCTCTCCTTGACCTGGAGGGCGGCAACTATACAAAGGCCGCGCCCGCCGTGGACCGCGCTGAAATGCCCGCCTGGTCGCCGCAACTGGTGATTGTTTTGGGTGGGGACGGTACTCTGTTGTCGGTTGCGCGCATCTTTGCCGCCACAGGCACTCCGATACTGAGCGTTAATCTGGGCAATCTGGGCTTCTTGACCGAGGTTCGCCTCGCCGACCTCTATTCCACCCTGGATGGCTGGCGCGACAATCGCCACGTCCTGGATGCGCGGATCATGCTGCACGCGGAGCTGTGGCGCGATGGCGCAAAGCAATCGACATTCCGGGCGCTCAATGAAGTCGTAGTCTCCAAGGGCGATATCGCCCGCATGGGCGAATTCACGGTGGAACTGGAGGGCAAGAAGGTTGCCCGCTTCCGCGCCGACGGCGTTATCGTTTCGACCCCCACTGGTTCCACCGCATATACACTGGCTGCCAACGGTCCCATCCTCACCCCGGACGTGGATGCGATGGTGGTCACGCCCGTCTGCCCGCATCTGCTGACCCTGCGGCCGATTGTGGTCCGGGGCGACGCCTCGCTCACAGTACGGGTCGAGGCTGTACCGAATCAGGCGCTGCTGACCGTTGACGGACAGCAGGCGGTGGCCATGCATCTGGGGGACGAAGTGCGTTGCAGGCGTTCCCACCACACCGTCAATCTCGTTCGCATGAGCGAAAGCGGATTCTTTGAGGCGTTGCGCAGCAAGCTGAGCTGGGGAGAGCGGTAGACCGGTGGTCAGTTGTCGGTGATCGGCAGTGCCGGTGTGGATTTAGCTTCGAGGTTTCCCATGTCTCAAAATCCAGACCCAACCCGCCTGGCAAGGACCTTGAGGGAGGGAATCGAATGAGCGGGCTGCGGCTGAGCTCCGAAACCGAATTGCGAATCTCGTTCCTCTTTCCTCCGGATCGCCGGGAACAGGCGCGTGCCTTGTTGCAGGAAGAGTGCGGAAACAACCTTCCTTTTTGTCAGAGCAAAGACGAAACGGAGATGGAGCGTATCCGCTTCGCCGCACTCAAGCTGAGCGGTGGCGATTGGGGCAAGCTTCAGAAGGCGATTTGGCTGGCGAAGACCGATTGGCGTGATTTGCTGGTTGCCGCAGGCTTTGCCGACCATACAACAGCTCACCGCTCGTGGATCCCAGACCACTCTTGATGAACACTCGGCAACTGGCAACGAACAGCCGATCTTTTCAGCCTCCGGCCAGTTCGCTTAATAGCACCTTGGCTTTGGCGGCCAGGGTGTGGGCGCCATCCACATCGCCGGAAGCAAGCGCCAGCCGGGCCTGCCTCAGGAACTCCCTGATATCCGCCGCCGTCTTCCGCTCCTGATCGCTCAGCGCGCGGCCGATCCCATTCAAACCCCGTTCGGTAGCCGCGATCGAGTCTGCCGTCTCGCGGCGCAGATCGGAGGGATCGCCGGAAGAGAGCTGGCCGATGGCGCTAACAGCGGGGCTTTCGGCTGCGGCTTGAGGGCCGCCGTTCATCGCTTGCGGCGCGGCGCTGGCAACTTGCTGAGTATTCTTGTCCGCGGACTTTCTGTGCTTGACGCGCGGTTTGCGCGCCTGCTGAAGTTGCGCGTCATTTGCAAGCGGCTGGCTCGGTATGGTCGTAGCCGAGGGGGGGAGCTCGACAGCCGTAGTCGAAGGCTTCGGAACGGTGCTAAGAGGCGGAGAATAGGGTTGCTTTGACGATGAATGGGTCTTGTGGAAGCAGGCCGTGAGCAAGAACGGCAAGAGCCACGCGACACTTTTGGCACGCAACTTCATCCCGCTAACCCTTCCTTAGTCTAATCGCTCGCCGGCTGTAGCTGCCGGCGTCCCCTGTCCATGGCGGCGAGTGGAATGCGCAACTGAAACTCCGTTCCACTGTCTCGATTCGATTGTAATTCGACACTGCCGTAGTGCAGTTGCAGAATTCGGTAAGTCATAGCGAGACCAATACCGCTGCCCCCGCTTTTCGTGGTGAAATAGAGATCGAAAATCTTCTCCCGAATCTCGTTGGGGATACCGATCCCCTCATCGGCAATTCGAAGCACCGCAAACTTTCGATCCTCCTCCAGGACGACTTCCAGCTTGCCGCCCTCCGGCATGGCCTGTGCGCCGTTCTGAATCACGTTCAGCACGGCCTGTTTCAACAGGTCGGCGTCGCAGTGGGCTACCAGCGGTTTTAACGGCATTCGACTTACGAGGGCGATTTTGTGCGTCGCAAGCTCTTCCGCGGCCAGTGCCAGCACATCGCCAATGACCGAACGCAGGTCCTGCTCGCGGAGCTGAAGCTCCACCGGGCGAGAGAAGTCTACCAGCGTTTGCACGACGCGATCAAGACGATGAATCTCCGCGTCGATTACTTCCAGGTGACGGGATGCAGCAGCGCCTCCGTCTCCCAGCTTGGTCTTCAGCAATTCCAGATGCACGACGATGGCGTTGATGGGGTTCTTCACTTCGTGGCCGACGCCTGAGGTGAGCCTTCCAATGGCTGCCATCCGGCGCGAGAGTTCCAGCTCCGATTCGATCTGCTCCACCGATTCGAGGTCGTGGAGGGTCACAAGAGCGCCCAGCCCCTGCTTGGTCTGGTCGTCGTGGATAAAGTCGAGGGATACCTCAATCCTGCGCCACGTCTCCGTGGTCACCGCTTCTTTCACCAAAGGAACGTGGGCGTCGAAAGCGTCATTGAGCTTCCTGCCCAGGACTGTCGAGCTGTCAAAGATGTCCTGCGCGTGCTTTCCGATCAGGCTGCCCCGTTCAACGTTGAGCAGCCGCCGCGCCGCCTCTGAAACCAGCACAGCGCGCCCGTCCCCTGTAAAGAGCAGGATTCCGTCTTCCAGATTGGCCAGGATCTGGTCCATGTTCTCCATCAATGCGGAGAAGACTTCCTCGACGTTTCTCATGCGCTTTCCAATGCGCTCGATCTTGCTCGAAACGCGGGCGGCCATATCCTGATTGTCATGGTCGTCCGGCCTGCCGGGCATGTCGGGAATGTCGAGTTCATCGCCCTCGCCCGCCCTGCCGGTCCTGTCGCCAAGGGCCGTCCAGTAGTCGAGCTGCTTGCTGATCCTCTCCATGGGCCGGAGGGCCAGGTTGCTCAGCAGAAATGCCGCGACAAGGGCCGTTCCCAGCGCGAGACCCATGAGCGTGAACGCCGAGGCTAGCCAAGGGGCATAGAATGCGCGCAATAGCGAAGTTCGAACCCCGACATGGACTGCAATAAACGGCTCGCCATTGCGAACCAGCGGCACCACCACGTCAAATACCCTGGGTGGACCGTAGACCGTGGCCATCAACTGAAGCGGATTGGCGTCCAGCAGCTGTTTCAAGTCAGGCCGGACTGGCAGCGGCTTGTCTTCATTGTCGGGATTGGTGCTCAGCAAGGTGACGGACTGCCTGTCGCCGATATTGATGTCGTAAACCGTAAGGGAATAGCGGTTCACCGAGTCGACGACTACCTGTAGCGCCTCATTGTTGCGAACTGCCTCTGCCTCCAGATTGCGCAACTGTGCGGGATTATTGGGATCGACCGTCTGATCCTTAAGCTCGGTCTCAAGAGCGTTGCGCAGCGCAAACTGGATTTGGTTGGCAACCATCCTGTTTGTGTCGTAGGACTGCTGCACGGCTGAGTGGAGAAGCTGGCTCACATAGACCAAAGAAAGCAGCCCGGAAAGGAGGAATACCAGGATGGTAATGGCCAGAACGAGTTTGGTCTTCAGGCGCATGGGTCAGCCCAATGGTTCGTCTTGTGCGCGGCCGTACTCCTTGAGCTTATTGTGCAGTGTTTTCAGGCTCACGCCCAGAATTTCAGCGGCTCGTGTCTTGTTCTGCCCAGTAGCCTCAAGGGTGCGCCGGATCAGGAGCCGTTCTGCTTCACCCACCGTAGATCCTACGCGCACCGCCAATACGCCGGCATCCAAACCCGGCGTTGCCTTTGTCTGCGACTTCCCAAAGCCCGGCGGCAGGTGGCAGGCATCCAGCGGAGCGCCATCCGGGCACAGGATCACAGCGCGCTCGACCGTATTGCGCAGTTCGCGCCCGTTGCCCGGCCAGTCATAGGCCATCATCCGGTCAAGCATCGATGGAGCAAGGCCTGACACCCGGCGGCTGTGCTTCCGGTTCATCTCGTCGAGCATGGCTTCGGCCATGGGCTGTACGTCTTCAAGGTGCTCCCTGAGCGGCGGCATGGCGATGTTGAATACGTTGAGCCGGTAGTAAAGGTCGGGGCGCAACTGTCCCTGGGCGACAGCTTCGCCAGGGTCGCGGTTGGTGGCGGCCAGCACCCGCACGTCCACATCCTGCTCAGTGCGCGCGCCCAGCCGTCGGAGTTTGCGCTCCTCCAGCACGCGCAGCAGCTTTGCCTGGGTGCCCGCCGGCATTTCACCAATCTCATCCAGCAATAGCGTTCCGCCCGAGGCCAGTTCAAAGCAGCCGGCCCGCCGCTCCGCCGCGCCGGTGAAGGCGCCTTTTTCGTGGCCAAATATCTCGCTCTCGATCAGCGTTTCGGGTATAGCCGCGCAGTTGACGGCTACGAAAGGCTTGGCTTTGCGCGGACTGAGATCGTGCAATGTGCGGGCAACCAGTTCCTTGCCCGTGCCGCTCTCGCCGGTGATGAGGACGGAGACGTTCGAGGGTGCAATCTGCTCGATTGTGCCAAAGATCTCCCGCATCGATTTGGAACTGCCTACCAGTCTGCCCAGGACGCCGGTTTCGCGCAGCCGCCGCCGCGCCACTTCCAGCTCGATTGCAGTCTCGCGCTGCCGCGTGGCATTGGACAGGATGGTCCGCAGGCGGGTGGAGTCCACGGGCTTCTGCAAGAAGTCGTACGCGCCCAGCTTCATGGCGTCCACGGCCAGTTGGACAGAACCCATCGCGGTAAGCACGACCACGGCGAGGTTGGCGTTCAGGCCTGAACCTTCTTCCGTCAGCTTGGTCAGCAGGCCAATGCCGTCGAGGCGGGGCATTTTGAGGTCGGTGACCACGATGGCCGGGTCAAAGACGAGCGCCTTCTCCCAGCCTTCGAGGCCGTCGCGCGCGGTCTCAGTGCGATATCCCCAGCCAGAGATGAGCTCCGCCAGCCCCATCAGCGCGTGGGGTTCGTCTTCGACTATCAGGACCTTGACGGCGCTTTCCATTGAAATCTCCTGCGTGCCTTGTAACTTACCTTTCTACCATGCAGGAGCGGGATGGAGGAGCGCCCCGCCACCGGAGCGCCCTTTTCAGGCTCACTGTGCTGGAGCAAGCGAGACGATATGCGGATCGCCGTAGAGCTTGCGCAGAGCCTCGGCGTGCGCATCGGAGCTGGCGGCTGGAGTGGTCAAGAACCAAGCCCATCCAGCACGGTCAGTAAAGGATTCAGGCGACGGGGGCTCGCCGGTCAGCTCGACTCCAAGGGGCTTTCCGGCGGAGATCTGCTCCAAGAGGCGGCTGGCCTGAAAGTAAGGATCGAACCGGTTTAAACGGATCTTGATAGCGTCAGTGAAGAGCAGGCCAGGGTAGAAATCGCTGAGCACTCCTGGTCCTCCCGACCTGAAATCGGGCGCCGCGGCCTCCCACACCCAGACAAGATTGTGCAACCCATTGTGGTTCACCATGCGGTCGAACAGTTGGCGATAAAGCTCCGCCGAACCGTGAATGCCTTTGCGGCCGGCCCACCAGAAATCCTTGCCGTTGGATTCGGGGTAGGGATTCCAAAGCATCGGGATTCCCTCCTTGTCCAGTTCCTTGAGCGCCGCCGCCACTTCATCCACCTGTGCGCACCAGCGGCTATTGAGGCCGCTGCCGGGCGTCAGCAGCTCATTCCACTCGAAGTCGGTCAGAGTGCCGTGCCCACTGGCTGCCGCGCCGTCTGTAGGCCGGGCCGGACGCCAGCTCAGGCTGACAACAGCGTGGCTCGCATGGGCTGCGATGGCCGCCTTTACGGTAGCCTGGTTAGCATCCGCAACGCTCGATCCGGCGGGCGCGCTGCCAAGATTCGATGCGTAGATAGCCGGCTGCTTTCCCGTTGCTTGAACCACTAAAGCGCTGGCGACGTTCGGTGCTGTGGGGTCGTTAATCTGACCGCTCAACACTCCCTGTCCAGGTGCGGCAACCAGGCGCGCCAGCAGGGCCTTGGCCTCGGCGGTCGCATTTGGGCTCACTGGGCCGGCGTCAACCTTGCCGGATATGCGTGCGGCTGTCGCCTTGCGGATGGCCTCCATGGGCCCGGCCAGGCGCGGATCGTCGCGATTCAGCGCTTGTGGGAGGTGGTAGACCGCATTGACCTGGTCAAGCGAGTTTGAGGTGCGGATGATTTCGCTCCAGCACATGAAGTAGGTCCAGCGCGGCTGCCGTTCCAGGACCGCTGGGCTGGGCAGGGCGCCCACCTCGGCCAACGCGATGGGTTTGCCGGCAGCCAGCGCGACCACGCTGTCGTAGTAATCCTGCTTGAACTCGCCATAGATATCCATCGTGACGACGTCCGCGTATTGCGGGCCGGGATAGTACTCGGCAATCGGAACCCAGCCGGGATTTGGGGCGTTTACATTCCAGACCCAAACCAGGTTGTCCAGATGATGGACGTTGACGAATCGATCGTAGATCTGGCGATACAGCGCCGCGGAGCCATCCTTGCCCGGCCGCCCGCCCCACCAGAACCAGCCGCCGTTCATCTCGTGATAGGCACGGAAGAGCACCGGCACATGCGCGTCGCGCAACTGGCTCAGATAGCCGGCGATCACGTCTACCTGGGCGCACCAGCGGTTGTAGAGCGGAGTGCCGGGGGTGAGGAGTTGCTGCCACTCGTAATCTGTCAGATGGCCTTGCACGCTGTCGTGGAAGGTGACCGGCTCGTCGTCGGTGGGCTTCACTTCATGCCAGGTGAGAGCGATCACCGCGCCGTTCTGGTACTGCCGCTTGACCTCTTCGATCATGGCGGGACGGGAGAGCACGGAATCCTTGTCTTCGCCGGCGGAAAAGCCGAAATCCTGGCCGAAAAGCCCCGGATATTTGGCCGTCAAGTCGTAGGCGAGATCGGTCCAGCGCGAACCCTCGTTGGGATAGTTGTGCTGGCCGGTAAGGATGGCTTTGCCTGAAATGGAACCGAGATAGGCGAGCAAGGCGCGCGCCTCAGGCGTTGCGTGGGGGTTCACGGGCTCTTGCGCCGCCTGCGCCCAACCGCTTAGCCCCAATGTTGTAATCAGAACGCCCACCGCAATCTGAATCATACCCAACGTGTTCATTCGCATCTTCAGGGTCCATCCTCTCCAGGGGCGAATTATAATCGCCAGCGCCGCTCCGCGGGAGCGGGCGAGTCAGATTCCGCAGTTCAGTGAGTTGCGGGCAACAGGATGCGCAATGCGTTGGGAAGAATGGAAACCTTGAAGGGAATGTGACCCAGCCATTCGCCATCCGCCTGAAAGTTCGGGGCTGGAACTGCGATTGGCCGGCAAGTGAACTCAGTTACGTTCACCGTATGAAGCAGCGGATTGAATCTGGTGAGGTTGAGCCAGCCAGTGACGAACCAGAGTGGCAGCGAGAGCGCAGCCGGCGGACGCACGAGAATGAGCCGCAAATGCGCATCGCGGATGGAGGCCCGGCGGCCGGTCAGACCGCTGAAAAGTCCGCCGAGGTCGTTGACGCGAACCGCGATGGCGCTGACGGCTCGCAGTGTGGTGGTGACGCCCGACTCCGCTTCGATGTATTCCACCTCGAATGGGCCGAATCGGAGCGAGGTGAAGAGGCCTGCGGCGTGAACGTAGTAGGCCAGCCGCCCAAGGCTGGATTTCTGGGCTGGCAGGAGACTGTATGCAAGAGCGCCGTCTGGACCCGCTCCGGCCATGACGGCAAAGTAACGAACCTGGTCGCAATATGTGAGCTGGCCAGCGGGTATCGTGAGCGGAGCGCCTTGGAGTTGCTGGAGTGCGGCCTTCACGGGGTCGAGCGAGAGACGCAAGTGACGCGCCAGCGCGTTTGCGCTGCCCAGCGGGATGATTCCGAGAGCGGCGGTAGGCTTGCCGGTTTTAGACGCGAGACCCTGGAGAACCTCATGGATGGTGCCATCGCCTCCACAGGCAAACACAATGTCTGCTCCCCCGCGGGCGGCGTCTTGCGCATGCTGGGTTGCCGAGCCGGGCGCTGAGGTGGCGATCAATTCAACGCTATGCTCGAGAGCCGAGAGAGCCACCGCGACTTGGCGGACTTGAGCTAAACGGCGAAGCCGGTTGCGGCCCGCGGCAGGATTGTAGATGAGCACACAGCGCACGTAATCATCTTACGGCGAGACCTCGTGAACTGACCTACCCGGCCTTCTCCGTCAGCTCTGCCCAGCGCGCATATAGCGCGTCGTTCTCATGCTGCGCCGCGTCCAACTCCAGCAACGCCTCCTGGAGGGCCGTGGCGTTGCTGGCAATCTCCGGGTGCTCCACGCGGTCGCGGCCTGCGGCCAGGCGGGCGTCCGATTCCTCAACCTTCAATTCGATGGCGGCGAACTCGCGGGCTTCGAGGTAGGAGAGCTTCTTCTTCGCGCCGGAACCGGATGCCGCCTCTGTTCCCGTGCGCTGCGTGGAGCTTGACCCGTCGGCCCTGCGCCCTGACTTGGCCAGGTCCAGCTCGCCCTGTTCGGCCTGATCCTGTTCTACGAGCCAATCTTCCCACTGCGCATAGTCGGCAAAGCGCCCGGTGTTGCCGCGGCCGTCTAGGCCCAGCACGGTTGAGGCCACGCGATTGAGCAGATAGCGGTCGTGCGTGACCAGCACCAGCGCGCCGGGGAAGTCGAGCAGATTCTCTTCCAGGATTTCAAGCGTGGGAATATCCAGGTCGTTGGTGGGCTCGTCGAGCAGCAGAACGTCCGCCGGCTCGAGCATCAGCTTGGCGATCAGCACGCGAGCCCGCTCGCCGCCGGAGAGGTTGCGCACCGGCTGATTGAGCTGCTCGCTGGTGAACAAGAACCGCGCTGCCCAACTGGCTACGTGTACCACCCGTCCCTGATGGAGGATGGAGTCGCCCTCCGGCGCCAGGGCGCGACGCAGCGTCAGGCTCTCATCCAGTTCGCGCATCTGGCTGAAGTAAACCAGCTTGAGCGCCTCGGCGCGGCGAATAGCGCCCTCGGCAGGCTCGATCTCGCCGCGCAGCAGGCGCAGAAACGTGGTTTTGCCGCTGCCATTTGGCCCCACCAGGCCCACTTTCATTCCCGCGGTCAAGACAAAGTTCAGGCCAGTGAAGAGGCGGCGGCCGGGGGCTTCTTCGCTGCTCGGCACATCGCAGGCTACATCGGTGAACTCCACCAGCCGCTTGGTCTTGCGCAGGCTGGCGTCAAAGTCGATGCCGGCGGTGTTGACGGTGGTGCGCGAGTCCATGGCCGCCAATTGGCCGATCATGGCGTTGGCGGTGTCGATGCGTGCCTTGGACTTGGTGGTGCGAGCCTTGGGGCCGCGCCGCAGCCATTCGATCTCCGTTTTGACCTGGTTGCGCAGGCTCTCCTGCTGGCGGCTCTGCGATTCCAGATAGGCCTGCTTCTCCTCAAGAAAGCGGCTGAATTTGCCCTTGACGCGCAGCAGGCCGTCGGCAAAGACGCGATTCAGCTCGATGATCTCGCTCGAAGTGCTTTCAAGGAAGTAACGATCATGGCTGACCGTGACTGCGGCGAAGGACGAGTTGGTGAGCAGCGCCTCAAGCCATTCGATTCCGGCCAGATCAAGGTGGTTGGTAGGCTCGTCCAGCAGCATCACCTCAGGCTCCGAGACCAGCGCTTCGGTAATGGCCAGCCGCTTGCGCCATCCGCCGCTGAGCGCTGCCGCCTCCGCGTTTAGATCGGCAAAACCGGCGCGGCCCGAGAGTTCGCGCAGGCGGCCCTCGCGTTCCGATTCGTTGACGTGGGCGGCGGCCAGCGCCGCCTCAAGCACCTGGCGGATGGTGAGGCCGGGAGCAAAGCGCGAGTCCTGCGGCACGTAGGCGGCGCGGGCGCGCTTGCGCACGGCCAGCTCGCCCGAGTCGGGTTCGACCTGGCCAGCCAACACGGCAAGCAGCGTGGATTTGCCCGCGCCATTGGGGCCGATCAGGCCGATGCGGTCGCCGTCTTCGACTGTAAGGGAAATATTGCGAAACAGCGGCGTGGCGCCGAACTGCTTGGTCACGGATTGCAAATTGAGAATTGGGGGCATTTTGCTATAAACCTGTCTAGGAACTTGGTTTTCGTGAAAGATACGGGCCTTTCCGGTTGCGGAAAAACTCGAAATTGAGTCAGCTCTGTGTCAGGGCACGACTTCAGTCGTGCCGGAACGGGCCATCATAGATTCCGGCTTTAGCCGCTGCGGAATTGCAAATAGCTGAAAACAAATACAACAGGGGCTAAAGAGGCTGCGGAAAAACTCGGCATTTCGGATGAAAGTCGCAAAAAACGTCCCTCCGCGGCTAAAGCCGACGTTGATTCTGTTGGCTTTATGCGGGGGTTGAAACCCCCGCCTCCCTCCGGATCGAGTTTTTCCGCAGCCTGTAAAGCCCTACACTTTCTCGTCGTCTTTTCGGCACGACTGAAGTCGTGCCCTGATACAAAGCACTTCCTAACATGAGTTCTGTCGTAGCTTGTATAGCGCGCCCCTTTTAGCACTTCCAATTCCTGAACATGCAACAAGAGAGACTTTCAGAAATCAACGCGGTCAGCTTGCCTGATTCCTGTTCGGAAGCAGCGAATCGAGTAGCAGCAGGCATGCGCCGGTTACGACCGACGAGTCGGCTACATTAAAGTCCGGCCAGTGATAGCTGAAGATGTGAACCTCGATGAAGTCCACCACCGAGCCGTAGAGGATGCGGTCGTGAACGTTGCCCAGCGCCCCGGCAAAAACCAGCGCCAGGGCGATGGTGGTGAGGGTGAAACGGTCGCCCAGCCGAACCATTGCGATCAATACCGCTACCGCCGCCAGCAGCGAAAATCCGATCAATACCCATCGGACCAGGTGTGGCGAGGCCGTGTCGGCGAAAAGAGAGAAGGCCGCGCCGTCGTTGGTCCAGTGGGTGATGCGCAGTACGCGCGGTATGACGGGAATGGCGCCGCCCATGGGGATGTGGGCCGCGACCCAGATTTTGGTGAGGCGGTCGGCCAGAATGATTACAGCGGAGATCGCGAGCAGCCAGGGCAGGCGGCGAGGAATGGTAAGGCTCACTGGACTACCTCAGCGCGAAAAGGAAGGCGGTTTGGAATCGAGGTATCCCAGGTCCGAGAATCCGGACCTGGGGCACCCAACATTGTGGGGTGGTTGAGAGAGTTTCCGGGATGATGGGGGTTCGTGCTATCCCACCCTAGCCGCAAAGACAAGAACGCGGCAAGGGTGGGGCACCCAGTTTTGTATCTCACTGGGCGGCCTCCGGTTGGGGCGGCGGGATGCCCATTTCGGTCAGCGCGCCTTGGCAGCGGGTGCAGACGTTCTGCCAGATGCCGTAGTCGGAGACTTCAGGCATGAAGTTCCAGCAGCGGGCGCATTTGTGGCCGGTGGCGGGGGAGACTCCGATTTCATACTCGCTAAATCGCTTCAAGCTCATCTTCCTGCCATACGAGGTTGATATTCCATCGGTTGGCTCCTCCGCCTCAATGACTGTAACTGTGGAGACATTGAAGACTTCTTTGAGTCCAGTCAGATGGCGTTGCATGAGCGAATATTGAGGGCCCGAGGCAATGATCGTTATATCTGCTTCGAGCGCTTTGCCAATCGTCTTAGCCTGACGGGATTCTTCAAGCATCACCAGAGCTTGATCGCGTACGGCGAGGATTCTCTTCCACTCACTCAAAATCGATTCAGGGTCTTCGGAGAAGACCTCTTCGGGTTTGGGGAATTGCGCGAGGTGGACGCTAGCCTCGCGGCCTTCAACCGCGGGCAGATGCTCCCACACCT
>Ga0182013_10003062_pt1 | contig 21220 bp, 17 predicted proteins | sample 612S2MmetaG_FD_120487 | JGI IMG/M metagenome (GOLD analysis project Ga0182013, IMG submission 120487) | Permafrost microbial communities from Stordalen Mire, Sweden - 612S2M metaG | ecosystem: Environmental > Terrestrial > Soil > Wetlands > Permafrost | place: Sweden: Stordalen | collected... | reverse complement strand
GCGCTGGTCACGCGCTGGGCGATGATCTCGAGGAATCCGGGAAACTCCCACCATGCGCCTATCGCGATGAACGTCACGTCGTCGCCGAGTGCCTCGCGCGCGCGCGACATGTACTGGTCGGTGGACATCGAGGAGGAGTGCGGCGCAAGGACGAGTCCAACGACGCGGGTGAAGCCCTCGTCTCGAAACGATGTCGCGGTGGTCTCGAGGAGTGGCGGTTCGTACTTCGATCCAAATCGAACGTCGAATTCGCCGGGCGCGACGTGATCGAGGACGCGGGCGATGCCCGCAACCTGGTCGGCGGTACGTTGCGCGAGGGGAGAGGTGCCACCGATCGCGTCATAACGACGGGTGAGGTCGGCGAGGAGCTCGGGCGTGGGAGCGCGACCGTGACGAATCCTCGTGTAGTACGCCTCGACGTCATCTCGGGTCGTGGGAGTGCCGTAGGCCATGACGAGGACGCCGGTCTTCATCGCACGCCAGCCAATCCCTCATCGTGCACCACCCGTACCACCGCTTCGAGGCACTTGGGATCGGTTGACGGCAGTACGCCATGTCCGAGATTGAAGATGTGGCCCGCCTCGGTGCCGGCTTTCACCAATACCTCGCGCGCGGCATCGACCGCCAGGTCGATCCCGCCGAGGCAGCGCGCGGGATCGAGATTGCCCTGGACCGCCCGGTCGCCGACCCGTCGGCGGCCCTCGTCTAAGTCCACGTGCCAGTCGATGCCCATCACCGTGCTCTGGGCGTCGCACATCAGGTCGAGCAGTTCACCGGTGCCGACGCCGAAAAGGATGGTCGGCACTCCGAGGTCGGCCACGCCGGCGATCACGCGCTGCGTGGCGGGAAGGGCGAAGCGTCGATATTCGTCACGGGTGAGCGCCCCCGCCCACGAATCAAAGAGCTGCAGGGCGCGAGCGCCGTGCGCCACTTGGGCGCGAAGGAAGGTGATGGTGATCTGGCAGAGTCGGTCCAACAAGAGGTCGAAGAGCAGCGGCTCGCGGTGCATCATGGTCTTGATCACCGCGAAGTCGCGCGTTGGTGCACCCTCGACGAGGTAGCTCGCGATGGTGAAGGGTGCGCCGGCGAAGCCGATGAGTGGCGTGTTCGACGCCGCGAGTTCCTTCACGACGAGATCGACGGTCTGGGTGACGTGCGCGATGTCCGCGTCGGTGAGGTCTCTCAGTCGCTCGAGATCGGCGGCGCTCGCGAATGGTCGCTCGATAACGGGTCCACGTCCGGGCACGAGCTCCACACCGAATCCGAGCGAGTGCAGCGGCACGACGATGTCGGAGAAGAGGATCGCAGCGTCGACCCCGTAGCGACGAACGGGCTGCAGAGTGATTTCACAGGCGAGCGCCGGATCGGCGATGGCGTCGAGAATTGAACCTTCGCCGCGCAGTTCGCGATACTCGGGAAGGGATCGTCCGGCCTGGCGCATGAACCAGACAGGTACGTGCTCTACGCTTTCGCCGCGACAGGCCCGAAGGAACACCGGCTCGCTCACACCACTCCTTATTCTCAACTTCAATCTACGTGGAATGCGCAGAATGTCGTTTTGAGTCATTCGCTCGGACGTGCCCTAGACTTGAAATTTCTCAATTTTGAGAGTGTGAGAGGACGCAATGGCGCACGAGCGTGAGATCAAGGACGAACAGGTATTCCTCGATCTCGCCTTGCGGGCACTCGATCACATGCGTGACGAGGCCCGCTCCCTTCGCGACAGTGCCGCCGTGGCGAATATGCGCGGGGCCGGTGACCTCGTTGAACGTGACGTCGTCATGGGGACGGCGCTGCATCGCCTCGATCAACTCGCCATCGGGGACCAACCATTGTTCTTCGGGCGCATCGACTACACGCCCAATGAGATGGGACAGAGCGACAACTATCACGTGGGTCGCTTGGCCGTGTCGGATGACGAACTGAACCCGCTCGTCATCGACTGGCGGGCGCCCGTGGCCGAGGCGTTCTACCGCGCGACCGGCGTGGAACCGCTCGGACTCTCGCGTCGTCGCCACGTCGCGATTCGAGGCCACGACGTCACCGGCGTGGAGGACGAATACTTCGCCGACGCCAACGGCGAGCTCTCGTTACCCGACGATGAGGTTCGCTCTTCGACCGACGAGGGTCTCGTCGATGGCGGCCTCGCACTGGGTGGACCGGGCGCACTGCTCGCGGCCCTCGGACGCGCGCGCACCGGGCGAATGGGTGACATCGTCGCCACGATCCAAGGCGAACAGGACCGCATCATCCGCAATCCCCTCGCCGGCGTCCTGCTCGTACAGGGCGGCCCGGGAACGGGTAAGACCGCGGTTGCCCTGCACCGCGCGGCCTACCTCCTCTTTACCCACCGGGCCACATTGGAACGTCAAGGTGTTCTCGTCGTTGGCCCGAATCCACTCTTCTTGAACTACATCGAGAACGTCCTGCCCTCGTTGGGCGAATCGGGTGTCACCCTTTCGACGATCTCGGGGCTCGTCACCAACGTCGAGATCCGCGGCCGCGACGCCGAGCCCGTCGACCAGCTGAAGGGTGACCTGCGCATGGCCCGACTGCTGGCGCGGGCCCTGCGCACTCGTCAGCGTCCGCTGAAGGAGGACGTCGAGATACCGGTGGGACGCGCCATCATCCTCTTGCGCGCGAAGTACACCCAAGAGACGGTCGATCGAGCCCGGCGACGCCCCGGCAACCACAACCAGCGCCGATCCGCCGTCGGACGAGAACTGGCGAACCGACTCGCGAATGAGTACTACGAGCGCTTCGTGCGCGAGGGTATTGACGAGGTCAATGCCGTGGGCGAGTTGGCCGACCTCATTCGTTCGACCTCGCAGTTCAAGTACGTCCTCGAGAGGATCTGGCCGCGACTGTCGGGACAGGAACTACTCCACGACCTCTTCGGCGCCCCCGCCCTCCTTCGCGCGGCCGGTCAGGGTTTCTTGAGCGACGAGGAACTTGAGCTGTTGTATCGACCCCGCTCGGCCTCGCTCGACGACGTGAAGTGGACCAAGGCCGACGCCGCGCTGATCGACGAGGCCCGGGTTCTCCTTGGGCCACTGCGTCGACCCCGGCCGGTCGTGAAGCTCGCGGAATCGGGAATCCTCGACGGCATCGACCTCGACGCCTACGCCGGGGACGTTCGCGCGGCCGCTCTGCGCGAAGCGCAGCGTCTCGCGCCGACCCAAAGCACTGAACTGGACGAGGCCGAGTTCGTGACCTACGGCCACATCGTGATCGACGAAGCCCAGGACCTTTCGCCGATGGAACTACGGGTCCTCAAGCGCCGGGACCTGACCGGATCGATGACCATCGTCGGTGACATGGGTCAGGCCACCACCGCCTCTTCGTCCGCGTCGTGGAATGCGGTCCTCGAGGTCCTCGAACCACGCCGAACGCCCACCCGCGTTGACTTGACGGTGAGTTACCGCACTCCCGAAGAGGTCCTGGACTTCGCCGCGCCCACGCTCTTCGCCGCGGCGCCCGAGATCGAGCCGCCGCGCCCCGTTCGCCGAGCGGGCCACGTGCCGACCATCGATCAGGTGAGTGCCAGTGAGTTCGCGGCGACGCTGGTGGACATCACGCGTCGCGAGGTCGATTCGGTGACGCCGGGTCGTGTCGCGGTGATCGTCACTGGCGAGCGGGTCGAGGAGATCGTGGCGATCTTGCGCTCCAAGGGTCTTGACGCGATTGACCCGAGGGACCAGGAGTCCAGGGGCCTGGGCGCCGACCTGGTGGTCCTGGCGGCCGAGGGCGCCAATGGCCTGGAGTTCGACGCCGTCGTGGTCGTGGAACCCTGCCAGATTGCGAGTCGCGGAGCGAAGGGCTGCCCGTCGGTCACGCCGCGCGGACTGCGCACCCTCTACGTCGCCATGACGCGTCCGACGCGTCGGCTCGCGATCGTCGCCTCCGAGGAGCTGCCCGACACACTCGGCTGAGGCTTTTCCTCCACCTTGACGCACCGGGGTCTCGATTTCCGCTAGAAATGTAGCCGTGAGTCAGGCGATTTCCCCCAATAGCCTGGCGAAGCAAGAGAAGATCGTTCACGATCGTCCTCCAATGTTGGCTATTGGAGTCATGATCTGGCTCGGCAGCGAGCTGATGTTCTTCTCGGGACTCTTCGCCGCATTATTTACCATTCGCGCCCACCTGGCGTCGTGGCCTCCCGTCGGCACGCACCTCGACGTCTTGCAATCGGGCATCTTCACGATCATCCTCATCGCGTCATCGTTCACCATGCAGTACGCGGTGTGGTTGATCGAGCATCGACGCCGCGCCGAAGCGCGTCGCTGGATCATCATCACGATCGTCATGGGAACGCTGTTCGTCTCCAACCAGGCCTACGAGTGGACGCACCTGGCGACGCGTTGGTACACGAACTCCTACGGCTCGGTCTTCTTCATCACCACCGGTCTGCACGGACTGCACGTCATCTTGGGTCTCGTGGCGATGTCGTTCCTGCTCTTTCGCATGCGCGGGACCGAAGGCGACCCCGGTGAGTTGTCCACGTTCCAAGGGGTGAGCTACTACTGGCACTTCGTCGACGTCGTATGGATTGGGCTGTACTCGGCCCTCTTCTTGCTGAAGTAGGACGAGGAGATGTCCACCCTCTTCAAGCGCTGCTGCGCACTCGGCGTCGTGAGTATTTTCGCCTTCGGGCCGGCGGTCCTCTTCGTTGGTGGCGCGCAGGCGTCGTCGAACAAGACGACGCCGTACCAAACGACGCGCAAGAACGCCGGCACACCGAACTCCGACGTCGTGAAAAAGAACAGCGACGGCGTCATCATCTCCTACGGCGACACCGCGATTACCTACAACGCACCGTCGACCGCCCTCGCGACGCTCGGCGACGCGCTCTTCCAACAGAACTGCGCGTCGTGCCACGGCACGCAGGCCAACGGCGTGCCCGCCAACGGTACGAACGGCGCGTACCCGGACCTCGTCGGTCTTGGTCCAGCGACGATCGACTTCTGGGTCGACTCGGGTCGCATGCCCGCCGCCAATCCCCGTTCCGTCGAGGCCGCTCGTCGCGTTCCGCGACTCGACCCCCAGCAGGCGCTCGCGATTGCCTCGTGGGTCAACTCGCTTTCGCCGAGCTACCCGTACATTCCCGATCCGAATCTCAAGATCGCCAAGGTCTCAGACGGCGCCGCGCTCTTCGCCCTCAACTGTGCGTCGTGCCACACGATCGAAGGTGACGGCGACGCACTGGCGAGCAGCACCTTCTCGCCCTCACTACGTCACGTCCCGGCCTTTCAAGTCGCCGAGGCCATCCGCACCGGTCCGGGGAACATGCCTCGTTTCACGGGCAACCTGAGCGACTACCAAGTGAACGACATCGTCAAGTACGTGACGACGGAGATCCAGCACCCCGACAACCCCGGTGGGTTCGGATTGGGCGGACTGGGACCCGTCGCCGAAGGTTTCGTTGGTCTGGCGCTGGGCGTGGGAGTACTGGCCCTCGTGGGCTTCTGGGTAGGGGAGCGCGATTGAGCGACGAACACGAACTTCGTACGCCCGTCTCCCTCTCGGGACTCGCGGCGAATGACCCGCACCTCCAGCCGTCCGCGCGCAACCCGCAACTGGTGGAGCGCGTCATCTCGGTCTGCCTCGTCCTCGGCGCACTCTGCTTCGCAGGTTTCGGGGCGTGCTACTGGATCAACGCGCAGCCCTGGAAGTTGGGCGCCACCATGGGCGGCGGCTTCTTCTTCGTCGGCGTCGGACTCGTGGCGTGGGGCAAGTACCTCATGCCACGCGGACCATTCGTCGAGGACCGTCACGTACTCGCCAACTCTGACGCCGACCGCGAAGCGTTTGCGGCCGTCATCGTCGAGCGCGGCGGCGGCGTCATCCAACGCCGCAAGATGCTCGGGGGACTCCTCGGAGGCGGGCTCGGCATCTTCGGCGTCGTTGCGCTGTTCCCACTGCTACGCAGCCTCGGCCCGTTGCCGAAGAAGACGCTCGACACCACCGACTGGAAGAAGGGTTCCTACGTGGTCGACCAGAGTGGCCGTCGCGTCATGGAGGGCGACCTCGCGATCGGTTCGATCTCAACCGTCTTTCCCGAGGGGACCCAGAACACCGACCGTGGTCAGGCCGTCGACCAGACCGTGCTGATTCGCGTCTCGAACGAAGGATTCACGACCATGAAGGGTCGCGAATCGTGGGCACCCAAGGGCTACGTGGCCTATTCGAAGGTCTGCACGCACCTCGGGTGTCCGGTCGGTCTCTACGAGCAGCAGTTGCAGTTGCTCGTCTGCCCCTGTCACCAGTCGATGTTCAACGTGACCAATGGGGCGGTACCCCAGTTCGGACCGGCGCCTCGACCCCTACCGCAGCTCCCGCTCTACATCGACTCGTCGGGCTACCTACGCAGCCAGAGTGGCTACCACGAGCCGGTCGGCCCCGGATTCTGGGAGCGCTCGTGAGCGACGTCATCAACACCAAGCGCACCAAGCAGCAGGCCCTCGGCCCGTACGGCCGGGTCGGTAAGACCCTCAACGAGTTGGACGACCGCTTGGGCGTGGCGCGCGGGGGCCGCACGTTCATGGACAAGATCTTCCCCGACCACTGGTCGTTCATGCTCGGTGAGATCGCGTTGTACTCGTTCGTCATCCTCCTCGTCACCGGAGTCTTCCTCACGTTGTACTTCATCCCGAGTTCGGCGATCGTCACGTACCACGGCAGCTACCTGCCCCTCGACGGACAGAAGATGACCCAGGCCTTCTCCTCCACGGTCAACCTCTCCTTCGGGGTGCGCGGCGGACTGTTGATGCGTCAGATGCACCACTGGGCCTGCGACATCTTCGTCGGCGCCATTGTCGTGCACATGGCGCGCGTGTTCTTCACCGGGGCGTTCCGCAAGCCACGCGAACTCAACTGGACCATTGGCACCACGTTGTTGATCCTCGCGATCGTGAACGGCTTCCTCGGCTACTCCCTGCCCGACGACCTCGTGTCCGGCACCGGTATCCGCATCGCGTACTCGATCATCTTGTCGATCCCACTCGTCGGTTCGTACCTGGGCTTCTGGGTCTTCGGCGGCAACTTTCCCGGCACCGCGATCATTCCGCGGTTCTTCATCCTGCACTGTTTGATCGTGCCGTTGATCATCATCGGACTGGTCGGTGCCCACCTCTACTTGCTCGTACGACAAAAGCACACGCAGTTCCCGGGCGAGGGCCGTACCGAGAAGAACGTCGTGGGCTCGCCGATGTTCCCGGTCTTCATGGCCAAGACGACGGGCTTCTTGTTCATCGTCGCCGGCGTCACGGCGTTGCTCGGTGCCTTCGCGCAGGTCAACCCCATCTGGCAGTTCGGACCCTATGACGCGGCGCGCATCTCCTACGCGGTGCAACCGGACTGGTACATGGGCTTCCTCGACGGCGCACTTCGAATATGGCCCTCGTGGTCGTTCCATAGTTGGGGCTACACGATCCCGTTCGAGGTCTTGATACCGGCCGTCATCTTGCCGGGGATCATCTTCAATATCGCCTACGCGTGGCCGGCGATCGAGCGGCGATTCACGAAGGACAACGAGATACATCATCTCCTCGACCGTCCGAGCAATCGACCCAAGCGCACGGCCGCGGGTGTTGCGTTGCTGGCCCTGCTCGGCATGCTCTTCATCGCGAGCTCGACCGACGTGCTGGCGAACTTCTTCCACGTATCACTCAACACCGTCTTGATCTCGATGCGTATCTTGGTGATCATCTCTCCCTTCGTCGCGTACCCGATCACGTACAAGATCTGCAAGGAGCTCCAGGGTGTCGAGGGCGGCGGGAAGCGCAAGACCCCGAACGTCGTGTCGCGTACCGCCTATGGCGAGTACACCGCCGTACCGTCGCCGGTCTACGTCGACGACATGCACCAAGGTCTCGAACCGACGGCGGTGCCGGCCTTCATCACCGAGAGTCCCGAGGAATCCAACGACGACGGCGTGCGCGTCGTCGATCGCTGAGCAGCGACAACGTTCTCACGACGTCGGCGCTCCCGACGTCCACCGGCTCGAACTCATAAGCCCTCGTCATAGGGCGTATGCGTAACATGGGCATCGTGGCGTATCCCGACGATCCCAACTGGCCATCGGCCGCCACATTGCTCGCCAGTCGACCCGTTGACGGCAAGCGAAACGTCGGGCTCCTCGGTGTGTCGACGTTCGAAACCTCGGTCTCGCCCCGCTCCTCGTCAAGTACGCCCATGGCCGTGCGCCGCGCGCTCGAGCGCTACTCGACGTGGTCCTTCTCCGACGCCGTCGACCTCGCTGAGCACGTGGCACTCGTTGACTACGGCGACGTCGACGATCCCGACGGCGCCGGTGGCGATGAACGGGTCGCCAACGCTCTGGCGAAGTCGGCTCCCGAGGTGGCGTTGCGGCTCATCCTTGGCGGCGACAACGCCGCCACGTGGCACGTGCTGCGCGCGCTCGGCGCGGGCGACTATTCGAACTTCGGACTCGTCACGCTCGACGCCCATCTCGACATGCGCGACGGCGTCTCCAACGGATCACCGGTTCGTCAGCTCCTCGATGACGGCTTCGACCCTCACCACGTCGTGCAGGTCGGCGTGGCCGATTTCTCGAACTCCGCGACCTACGCGCGACGGGCCCACGACGCGGGCGTCACCGTGATCTCTCGTGACGTGTTGCGTCACGAACCGGTCGAGGAAGTCGCACGGCGCGCCGTTGGGCTGGCCGGCGCCGGTGGTCGACGGGTGTACGTCGACATCGACATGGACGTCGCGGACCGCGCCGCCGTGCCCGGCTGCCCGGCCGCCGCCCCCGGCGGGCTCAGCGCGGACGAGGTGCGCCGCTTCGTGCGCGAGGTCGCGGTTCAACACGCGGTGTGTGCCATTGACATCACCGAGATCGACGTCGAACGTGACACCGAGGACGAACGAACGGTCCGCCTGGCGGCACTGTTGCTGCTCGAAGCGCTCGCCGGCGTGCGAAGGAGAGCCCAATGGCCGTAGTCGTCGGCTTCGAACCAATGTCACGCGAGGAACTGGTCTCGATCGCTCGACGCTTCGAGGCGGTCACGCTCGGCGATGACGTGCTCGCGCGTATCGACCGGCAACGCGCGGCAATCGACGCACTCGTCGAAGGAGGATCGCCGATCTACGGCCTCTCGACGGGCTTCGGTTCGCTCGCGACGACGTTCATCTCGCCCGACGAACGTCGCGAATTGCAGCGCTCGCTTATCCGTAGTCACGCGGCGGGCGTTGGACCCGAAGTCGAGACCGAAGTGGTCCGCGCGATGATGGTCTCTCGTCTCACGAACCTCTGCAGCGGTGTCTCGGGCGTTCGCCGAAGTACCGCGGAGGCGTACTGCGCGCTGCTCAACGCCGGCATCACCCCCATCGTGCACGAGTTCGGATCACTGGGCTGCTCGGGAGACCTCGCGCCTCTCGCGCACGTCGCGCTGGCACTCATGGGCGAGGGCGACGTTCGAGACCGCGGTGGTCAGCGACTCCTGGCCAAGGATGCGCTGCACGCCAACGGCCTCGCGCCAGTGGTGCTCGCCGAGAAGGAGGGACTCGCCCTCATCAACGGCACCGACGGCATGCTCGGCCAGCTGATCCTCGCGATCGAGGACGGCAACGCGCTGATGGAGTTGATGGACGTGGCCGCAGCGATCTCGATCCAGGCGCTGCGCGGAACTGACCAGGTGTTCCTCGATGAGATTCACGCACTCCGGCCCCACGTGGGTCAACGGGTCAGTGCATCGAATCTCGCCGCGCTCCTCAGCGACTCCGAGATCGTGAACTCACACAGCGACGACGTCACCCAGGTGCAGGACGCCTACTCGCTTCGTTGTGCGCCCCAAGTGCACGGCGCCGCCCGCGACACCTTCACCTACGCCACGCACGTGGCGGACGTCGAGCTGGCGTCGGCCATCGACAATCCCTCGGTCCTCGCCGACGGAACGCTGGCTTCCAACGGCAACTTCCACGGTGCACCCATTGGGTACGCTCTCGATTTCTTGGCCATCGTCCTGGCCGACGTCGCGTCGATGTCGGAACGTCGCACCGATCGGATGCTCGACGAGAATCGAAGTTTTGGTCTCCCACCGTTCCTCGCCGACCAGGCCGGTGTTGATTCAGGACTCATGATCGCCCAGTACGCCCAGGCCGGTCTCGTCTCGGAGATGAAGCGCCTCGCCTCTCCGGCGAGCGTTGATTCGATCCCCTCGTCGGGCATGCAAGAGGACCATGTCTCCATGGGGTGGCACGCCGCCAGGAAACTCCGCAGGTCCCTCGACGCCTTCGCCGACGTGCTCGCCATTGAACTCCTCGCCGGCGCCCGGGCCCTCGCACTGCGCTTGCCGCTCACACCCTCTGAGGTAACCGGTGCGGTGAGCGACCGAGTCAACGCCGTCTCGGGCGGTCCCGGTCACGATCGCTGGCTCTCTCCCGAGATCGCTGCCGTCGGTGAGCTCGTGCGAAATGGTGAGCTTCTCGATACCGTCCGTCGTTTCGTCACGTTGAAGTAGGAGAGCAACATGGAAGGTGCGCGTCCCGTTCGAGCCGACCGGGGCTCAACACTGTCCACCCTCGGCTGGGGCCAAGAGGGCGCCCTGCGAATGCTGCAGAACAACCTCGACCCCGAGGTCGCCGAACGACCCGATGACCTCGTTGTCTACGGCGGCACCGGGCGCGCCGCTCGCGACTGGCCCAGTTTCGACGCGCTCGTGCGCACGTTGCGCTCGCTCAAGGGTGACGAGACGATGTTGGTGCAGTCCGGGCGACCGGTGGGAGTCTTCCAAACGCACGAATGGGCGCCTCGCGTGCTCATCGCGAACTCCAATCTGGTCGGCGACTGGGCGACGTGGCCCGAGTTCCGCCGACTCGAGGCGCTCGGTCTCACCATGTACGGACAGATGACCGCCGGTTCGTGGATCTACATCGGCACCCAGGGGATCCTTCAGGGAACCTACGAGACATTTTCGGCCGTCGCCAACCGTCACTTCAACGGAACGCTGGCGGGCACGTTGACGCTCACCGGCGGGTGCGGTGGGATGGGCGGGGCGCAGCCGCTCGCCGTCACGATGAACGACGGCGTGTGCCTCTGCGTCGACGTCGACCCGTCGCGACTCCAACGGCGCGTCGATCAGCGCTACCTCGATGAGTGGTCCGCGAACTTGGACGAGGCCGTCGCACGGGTCGAGTCCGCTCGACGCGACCGCGTGGCGTTGAGTGTCGGACTGGTCGGCAACGCCGCGACGGTCTTCGCCGAACTACTCGCGCGCGGCGTCGAGATCGATATCGTGACGGACCAGACGTCGGCCCACGACCCACTCAGTTACCTGCCCGAGGGGATCGACCTCGCTGACTGGCACGACTACGCGGAGAAGAAGCCCGAGGAGTTCACCGACCGTGCTCGCCAGTCCATGGCGAAGCAGGTCGAGGCGATGGTCGGTTTCAAGGACGCCGGCGCCGAAGTCTTCGACTACGGCAACTCCATTCGCGGTGAGGCGCAGCTCGGCGGCTACGGGCGGGCCTTCGAGTTTCCCGGGTTCGTACCCGAGTACCTGCGCCCGCTCTTCTGCGAGGGTAAAGGACCGTTCCGGTGGGCGGCGCTGTCGGGGGACCCCAAGGACATCGCCCGTACCGACCAGGCCGTGCTCGACCTCTTCCCTGAGAATGACGCACTGCGCCGTTGGATCACCAAGGCGCAGGAGCGTGTCGCCTTCCAGGGACTGCCCGCGAGGATCTGCTGGCTCGGCTACGGCGAGCGTGACAAGGCCGGCCTCGCCTTCAACGAACTGGTCGCCAACGGCGAGGTATCGGCGCCGATCGTCATCGGTCGCGACCACCTCGACAGTGGTTCGGTCGCCTCGCCCTACCGCGAGACCGAATCGATGCTCGACGGATCGGACGCGATCGCGGACTGGCCGTTGCTCAACGCACTCGTCAACACCGCGTCGGGTGCCACGTGGGTCTCGATTCACCACGGCGGCGGCGTGGGCATCGGTCGTTCCATCCACGCCGGACAAGTCTGCGTGGCCGACGGGACGCAACTGTCCGCGCAGAAACTGGCCCGCGTGCTCTCGAACGACCCGGGCATGGGCGTCATTCGACACGTCGATGCCGGCTACGAAATCGCCGAACAGACTGCCGAGGAGCGCGGGGTCCGCGTTCCCATGCGCGAAGGGTGAGATGACCACTCGCGTCATCGTCAACATCTCGGAACTGACGACGAACGACGCGTCGCTGGGCGACGGTTCGCTCGCCGGTCGACTCTTCAATGCCGCGATGGTGCTGGATGAACACCAGGTGCTGTGGGTGGGCGCGAACGGCGACGCGCCCGACGCCGACGAACGAATCGACGCGCAGCACTGCGCGGTGCTGCCGGGCTTCGTCGACTCGCACACCCACCTCGTCTTCGCCGGCGAACGCTCCGACGAATTCGAGGCGCGCATGGCCGGCGAGCCCTACGACGGTGGTGGCATCGCACGGACCGTCGCGGCGACGCGGGCGGCGTCGAGCGACGAACTGCGCGCGACCACGCAACGTCGCGTTGACGCGTTGCGGGCCGGAGGCGTCACCACCATCGAGATCAAGTCGGGCTACGAGTTGACGGTCGAGGGCGAGACCCGATTGGTGGATATCGTCAACGATTGGAGTGACGACGTCACGTTCCTCGGCGCCCACGTCGTTCCCGCGGAGTTCTCCCACGACCGCGACGCCTACGTCGAACTCGTGGGAGGAGCGATGCTCGCCTCGTGCGCACCGAAGTCGCGTTGGGCCGACGTGTTCTGCGACGTCGGCGCCTTCAGTGTCGACGAGGCGCGGTCGATCCTGCTGCGCGCCCGTGACGCGGGACTCGGCCTGCGACTTCACGGCAACCAACTCGGCGACACCGGGGGCGTCGCGTTGGCCGTTGAACTCGGAGCCGCGAGCGTCGATCACTGTTCGCACGTGAATGACGACGACGTCGCGGCGCTCGCTGGATCGTCAACCGTGGCGACGCTGTTGCCGGGCGCCGAGTTCTCGACGAAGTCGCCGTACCCATCGGCACGGCGACTGCTCGACGCGGGTGTCACCGTCGCGCTCGCCACCGATTGCAATCCCGGGACGTCGTACGTCACGAGCATGAGTGTCGTGATCGCCCTCGCTGTTCGTGAGATGGGCATGACGGTCGACGAGGCGATCTGGGCGGCGACCCGCGGGGGAGCGCTCGCCCTGCGGCGTGACGACATCGGGCATCTGTCACCCGGTGCCCGAGCCCACGTGGTGCTGCTCGACGCGCCGCGTAGTGCGCACGTGGCGTACCGGGTGGGCAGCACGCTCGTCCGCCAGGTCCTGCACGACTGAGATCCGCTCGGCGTATTGCGCGATCACTTGGCGTCACAATCGTTCTATGACAGCATTGCTCGGTGAGCGCCCACGTGACCATCAGAGCGATCGATGACGCCGACTGGCCTCAGGTCTACGAGATCCTCCGCGACATCGTCGCCGAAGGCGAGACGTACGCCTACCCCGACACTTTGAGCCGTGACGAGGCCCACGCGCTCTGGATCGAAGGTCCTCCTACGGAGACCGTCGTCGCGCTGGTCGGGGGCGCACTTCTCGGGACCGCCAAGTTCGGACCGAATCGGCCCGGGCGCGGGGCGCACGTGTCGACGGCGAGTTTCATGGTCGCCAACGCGGCGCGTGGACAAGGCATCGGACGAGCGCTGTGCGAATTTGCGATCTCGCGAATGAAAGAGCGGGGCTTCGCGGGTATGCAATTCAATGCCGTCGTCTCGACGAACTCGAACGCGATCGAGCTCTACCGGACGTTGGGCTTCGTCACCATTGGCACGATCCCCGGCGCCTTCGACTCGGCCACGCACGGCCGTGTGGGCCTCGACGTCATGTATCTCGAGTTCTGATGGACTCTCCGGATCGATTCGTCAACCGCGATCAGGACTACCTGCGCGAAGTCCAGTACGTGAACGGTGACAAGCTGCGCGCCCGGACCCAATTGCACGCCAAATATGCGACGCAGAGCGTACCGTGGCAGATTTGGCTGCAAGGACTGGTGGCGATACCCGATGGTGGTGACGTGCTCGAGGTCGGATGTGGCACCGGACTCCTCTGGAGCATCGGATGGACGAGCGGTGAGGGTGATTTCTCCCTCACGTTGACTGACCTCTCCGCCGGCATGGTGGCGGAGACCACGCCGTTGGTGCAGCGGACGATCGGCGTCGTGCACGGACTGGCCGTCGACGCGCAGGAACTTCCCTTCGCGGACAACTCATTCGACGTCGTCATCGCCAACCAGATGCTGTACCACGTGCCCGATCCTTCTCAGGCGTTGCGCGAATTCGCCCGGGTCCTTCGGCGCGGCGGCGTGTTGATGGCGTCGACCGTTGGTGGTGGTCACCTCCGTGAACTGTTCAGCATCGAGGCGTCCGTCTTCGGTCCCACTCGAGTGCTTCGCCACCATGAGGTCTTTGGTGCGCAGAGTGGCGCAGACCTGCTGGCTGAGTGCTTCGACGATGTCGCCTGGCATCCCTACGAGGATTCTCTGTTCTGCACCGACGTCGACGACGTCGTTGCCTACATCTGTTCGACGCCACCGGGCGAAGAGGCATCGCACGAGCAAGTGATGAAACTGCGCCACATCATTGAAGACCAGATGGCCGCACACGACGGTGTTCTGGTCGTCACCAAGGATGTTGGCGCCTTCATCGCGCGCCGCTAGTCGAGTCGCCCTCGCCGCCGATCACGATTGTCGCGATTGGTTGCGAGCGACAAATGGGCGAGCACGACAGCCATTTGTCAACCCTTAAAGTGGCCTCATGCCCACCCCCATTGCACCCACCGACCTCCCCACTACGCTCGGAGCGCTGCGAGCGTCGAGCTACGTGCCCAAGTCAGTTCGCGAGGAGATTCGAGCAAACCTCGAGCAGCGCTTGAGCGATGGTCTGCCGCTGACCTCCGACGTCCTCGGTTACGAGGACACCGTGCTGCCCCAACTCGAGACGGCGCTGTTGGCCGGTCACGACATCATCATGCTGGGTGAGCGCGGACAGGCGAAGACGCGGATGATTCGCTCCCTCGTTGACCTGCTCGACGAGTGGCTACCGATCGTTGAAGGTTCGGAGATCCGTGACGACCCCTTCGCGCCGATCTCGGCCTACGCCATCGACCTCGTGGCGGAGAAGGGTGAGGACACGCCGGTCGCGTGGATCCACCGCAGTCGGCGCTTCGCCGAGAAGTTGGCTTCGCCCGACACGTCGATGGCCGACCTGATTGGTGAGGTTGACCCGATCAAGGTGGCGGGCGGACTCTTCCTGGACGACCCCAAAGCCCTCTCGTACGGTCTCGTGCCCAAATCCAACCGCGGCATCTTCGCGATGAACGAGCTGCCCGACTTGGCGGAGCGAATTCAAGTGGGCCTCCTCAACGTCTTGGAAGAGCGCGACGTGCAGATCCGTGGCCACCTCGTCCGACTCGACCTCGACGTCTTGGTGGTCGCCACGGCGAACCCCGAGGACTACACCAATCGCGGTCGCCTCATCACACCGTTGAAGGACCGCTTCGGCTCTCAGATTCGCACGCACTACCCCTACGAGTTGACGACCGAGATCGCGATCGTGCACCAAGAGGCCAAGTTGCCGACGTCGCCGGTCCTGATCAAGGTGCCGTGGTTCATCGATGACATCGTCGCGCGCGTCAGCCACGTCGCGCGAAAGAGCCACGTCATCTCCCAGAGTTCGGGCGTGTCGGTGCGCCTCTCCATTGCGAACTACGAGATCGTCGTCGCCAACGCGCTGCGTCGAACGCTTCGCACGCACGACACGTCGGTCGTGCCGCGCGTGAGTGACCTCAGCGCGCTGGTGCAATCGACGCAGGGAAAACTCGAGTTCGACACGATGGACGACAGCGACTCGGACCAGGTCATCGCGGCCCTCGTGTCGCTTTCGGTGCGCCAATGCTTCGCCGAGCATGTGTTGTTGGAGGAGGCGCCGGACATCGTCGAAGCGTTCAACACCGAAGCGCTGGTCCATACCGGTGATGATTTACCCGATCGCGACTATCTCGCCGTGTTGGCGGCCATGCCGGCCCTCGACGCCCCCGCGCGACGAATCGCTGGCCCCTCGGCGACCGATGGCGAACTGGCGTCCGCCGTCGAGTTCGTGCTCGAAGGACTCTATTTGACGAAGCGACTGGCGAAGGACGCCTCGGGCGCGCGAGCGCTCTACCGCTCGAGGAACCGTTAGTGGCCGTTCGCTACGGCTTTCGTCGCTTCGGCGAGGATGACGACTTCGACGATCTCGACGTCGAAGAGATGCTGCGGATGCTCGCCGATGACTTCATGGAGAACGGCGACCTCGAAGAGGCGATGGACCGTTTGCTGCGCGAGGGTTTCACGACGGCCGACGGTGAGCGGATCGAGGGACTTCGCGACCTCCTCGAGCAGGCCCGCGCCAAGCGCCGTGAACTCGAGCAGCAGGCCGACCCCGATGGCGAGATGCAGCGCTACCGCGACTGGTTGGACGAGATCGAAGCGACGGAGAACGCCGAACTCGACACGTTGCTCGCCGAGGCGGAGGAGAGCGACGACGAACGTCGAAAAGACGTGACGCGCGACTTGGTCGAACAGAAGAAGATGCAACAGGAGTTGATGAGCGACCGCATCAGCGAACGGCTCGGCAACTATCGCAACTACGAGTTCGTCTCTTCCGAGGCGCGCGAACAGTTCGACGAACTGATGGCCGAACTCGAGCGCGACGTGCTGGACACCTACTTCGAGAAGAGCAAGGAGATGATGGGCCGTCCGGACCCCGAGGAGCTGGCCCGGATGCGCGACATGATGGACGCGCTCTCGACGATGATCGAACAGGACCGTCGTGGTGAGGACCTCGATCCCACGTTCGAGGACTTCATGGAAAAGTTCGGCGACTTCTTTCCCGGTGCGCAGAACCTCGACGACGTCGTGCGGATGATGGCCGAGCGAGCCGCCGCGGCCGAGGCGATGTTCAACTCGCTTTCCGCTGAGCAGCAGGGCGAGTTGCGCAATATGTTCTCCCAAATGATGGAGAACATGGAGTTGAACTTCTCACTGAACCGACTCGTGTCGAACCTGCGCATGGCGACGCCGGACATCGATTGGAATAGGGCGCACCGGATGCGCGGCGACGACGGCGGTCCCTTCGCCCAAAGCGCCTCGGTCGCCGAGCAGCTGGGACAGCTGAAGGGTCTCGAAGAGTTCCTGGGACAGTCCAGCGCAGCGCAGGGACTGCCCGAAGTGGACATCGAATCGGTGCGACGCAACCTCGGCGACGACGCGGCGCGCCACGTCGTTCGCCTGCAGAAGGCCCTCCAGGGGCTGAAGGACCAGGGGTTCGTTGACCGCCAGGGTCAGCAACTGCATCTGACGCCCAAGGGCGTGCGTCAGATCGGCCAACAGGCCCTGCGTGATCTCTTCGCCCAACTACGCGACTCACCGACCATCGGCATGCACCGGGTCGCGACCGTCTCGCGCGGGGGAGACCGTGAAGAGACCTCCAAGCCCTGGATGCCGGGCGAGCCCTTCGCGCTCAATCTCCCCAAGACCCTGCGCAACGCGGTGCTGCGCCAAGGACCCGGTACGCCGGTCAAACTGCACGCCGACGATTTCGAAGTGGAGGAGTTCGAGTCGACGCGCCGTTCGGCCACCGTCTTCGCGATCGACCTCTCGCTCTCCATGGCGATGCGCAGCAACCTGGTGCCCGCCAAGAAGATGGTCCTGGCGCTGACGTCGCTCATTCGCTCCAAGTTCCCGCGGGACTTCGTGGCGGTGGTCGGCTTCGGGGAGATGGCCCAGGAGCTCAAGATCGAGGACATCCCCGCGCTCACGATCGACTACGCCTACGGCACGAATCTCCAACACGCCCTGGCGCTCAGTCGCCACCTGATGCGCAATGAACGAGGGGAGCGCCAGATCGTCGTCGTGACCGATGGCGAGCCGACGGCCCACCTACTCGCCAATGGTGAGCCGTTCTTCGCGTGGCCGCCGGTGCACGAGACGTTGGAAAAGACCATGGCCGAAGTACTTCGTTGCACGAAGGCCAACATCACGATCAATACCTTCGCCCTCGACATCGAGCGAAGTCAGTTTCCCTTCGTCGAACAGATCGCGAAGGTCAATGGTGGCCGACTGTTCTACACCGACGTCGATGAGCTCGGTAGCTACGCGCTCGACGATTTCGTTCGGCACCGCCGCGCGGGCTAATCGCCCAAAACCGTTCCCATCAGGAATTTCAAAATTTCCATTTGCTTTTTGTCACGTTACCCATAACAATGACACCGTTGTAATTACATCAGTGGCGATCACCGCTGAGGGGAAGGAATACAACGTGGAAATCGTGGAACTGATGAGCGGCATGGAAGATCGCGGTTGGCAGGCGCGAGCGAACTGCATGGGTGTGGACCCCGACCTCTTCTTTCCCGAGCGCGGCGCCTCAACCCGCGAAGCGAAGGAAGTGTGTCGAGGGTGTGTCGCGCGTGAGGACTGCCTGGAGTACGCGCTCGACAACGGCGAGAAGTTCGGTATCTGGGGCGGGATGAGCGAACGTGAGCGCCGCCGTCTTCGTCGGGCCCGGGCCATCGAACGCCGAGCCCAAGCGAGTTGATCCTTTAGCCGATCCGGCCCTCGATGGTTCGTTCTTCACTGAGGTCCAACTGGGACCACCGTGTTCGGTCCTCCATCTCCAGCAGCGCCTTTGGCGCCAGTCCCACGAGTTCAGCTCGTGCGACGGTTCCGCGCGCGGGCAGTAGCGAGGTCACCCGATCAAAGACGACCGAGGTTCCAACGACCAGTGGTGCGACCAGGTTGCAACTGACCTGGACCTGGTCGCCAACTTGAAACGCCAAGGCGCGCACCTCGTTTCGACGGACCGCTCGTGCGATGGCCCGTGCCTCACCCAAGGTGACGCCCCGCAACCATAGGTTCCACGCGACGAGGAGGTCCCGCGCGCCGACGGCGCTCGCACCGAGCGTCGCCGGTGCACTTTTCGGCCCCAGATCAGGCATCAAGGTCCGGAAGGCCAACTTTCTGACGTCGGGCAGCGTTCGAAAGCCACCGTCGACAGGCCCGTAGAGGAACACGGGGACGTGAAAGGTGTCGGCGATCCACGCGCCCGTCTCGTCGCGAAGCGTCACCGCCTCCAGAGCTTCTTCGGGGTCGAGGGCGACGAATGGAACGACGTCGACCACCCCGAAACGTGGATGGACGCCTTCGTGACGCCTGAGGTCGAGGGCCGTGAACGCCGCGCCCAACAGTGCGCGGACGTCGCTCGCCAGCCGGCTCGCCTCATTGATCAGTGTGAGCACGCTGCGGTTATGGAAGGCGTCAGTATGCAGGTCACGAAGTGACTCTCCGCCAGAGGCACTGAGATCCACTAAGAGTGACGCGTCTCGTCCCTCGGAGAGGTTGATGACGCACTCGAACACGCGAGCGTGGAGTTACTTAAGGTCGGTGTTGAAGATGCGTCGACGACGGCGCTCGCGCAGGATGCGACGACGTTCGCGCTCGCTGCACCCGCCCCATATCCCGTGATCGACGTGATTCTCGAGTGCGTACTCTAAGCACTGACTGGCGACGGGGCACGATGCACAGATGCGTTGGGCGATGATGACGCCGACTCCATCACGGGGGAAAAACGTCCCCGCCGGGTATTCTCGGCACTTGCCATCTGCCATCCACTCTGTACTCATGCTCACCCCCCAATGTTGGTCTCTTGTGTCACAGTAGCGACTGTTTGTGTGACAAAACGATAACGGCAGGCTCTTTTCTTCACGAGCCGTTCGTTACCATACTCCTCTAAGCCTCCTCGCAGACTGCTCTAAGGAATGCGGCCGTGAAGGGCCCAAAATCAAGGTTGTACAATGGCTGTTCAGCAGTAGGAAAGTACACCGAAGGAGCATCGTGAGCCAGGTTCCCACCATCGAGTCCACCGAGGTCGTCGACCCGGTCGGACACGTCCAAGTGATTTACCTCGGCCCCGTGGCACCCCACTGGGAGTGCCGGATGGTCTTTGGCGACGAGGAGCAGATCCAGGCCTTCGTCGACCGCGTCGACGCCCGTCTGCGCTTCCTGCCGCCGCACGACCCGCAGTTTCGTCGCAATCGTGAGCGAGTCAATCGCGACGCCGAGCGTGAGAACCTGCTCGTTGAGTGGAACCTCGGGTACGACGAAGAGAATTAGGCGAGCGGCGAGTTCGTCACTCGCTCGAACCACGCGTCGGGGTCCAGGAGTTCCTCGGCGCTCGGCAGTCCGTCAACTCGAAGCAGTGCGTCGAAGGCACGCAGGGTGTGTGCGTCCTTGATCGCTGCGACGAACGTGGCGGCCTGTTCGTGGTGCTCGCCCTGCGTCGAGATGCCAAAGAGCGCGGCCGCGGCGTCTTCGCCACGCGCGTCACTGCGACGGTGCCGGGCGTACGCCTCAACCAAAATTGGGCGCGGTCCGAGGATCGCGGCCGTGATCTCGTGCGCCGCCGCTTCGAAGAACGCCAACAGGACACTGGCCGCGGCGTTGATGGCGCGTGTGGCGTCCGTCTCGTCGGGCATCTCAATGCCGTCGAGCAGCGACTCGGGGTTCTCCATGAACCCCGCGATGTCGTCGGGGTTGATCATCGACTGCAGTTTCGTGAGGAGGTCGCCCTGGGCTTTGGTGGACTCACGGACCGAGTCGATGAGCAGGGCGCGTAGCGCATCGCCCGTTCCCGGCTGCGTGAGCACGAGCGACGCCAGGAACTCTTGCGCGAGTGCGAAGACGTACACCTCGTCGCGTTCGAGCGACCACGCTTCGGCGAAGCTCGCGAGGTTGTTCACGACGAGGAGGCGCCGCGCGTCGAGGCGCGGGAGCGGTAGCGCCGCGAGCGACCAGGCGCGCTCGGAGAAGTGACCAGCGACCGAGCCCATTTGAAAGCCGGCGAACAGGGGACCCAACGTCGCCGCCATTTGGGCCATCATCGCGTTGTCGCCGAGGTCGAGGCTGTCGCCGATGGTCGTGGTACTCGCGACCATCGGTTCCATGAGGGGACGCCACTGCTCGAGGGCGGCGAGGGTCAGGGCGGAGCGATTGACCGCGACGACGTCCGCGTCGCGAGAGACGCCAAGGAGACTGTCCACGTGTCGAGCGACGAGCGGCGCCAACTCTTCGAGCCGTTGGCGTTCGATGGGCAGGGGATTGGGGTCGTCGTCAGTACCGCGCGCGATGTTGAGCGCCAACTGGGTGGCCGTCGTGTACCAG
>Ga0182013_10003058_pt1 | contig 21236 bp, 19 predicted proteins | sample 612S2MmetaG_FD_120487 | JGI IMG/M metagenome (GOLD analysis project Ga0182013, IMG submission 120487) | Permafrost microbial communities from Stordalen Mire, Sweden - 612S2M metaG | ecosystem: Environmental > Terrestrial > Soil > Wetlands > Permafrost | place: Sweden: Stordalen | collected... | reverse complement strand
GCATGATGACCGAACGCCCGTCCGACGACCCGCATTCGCATACCCACACCCATGCCGACGGAGTCGAACACCGGCACGCCCACGGGCACGTCGATCACGATCACCGGCACGAACACGATGAAAGCGAACCACACGACCACCCGTCGACAGGTTCAGGACAGGCTCACGCACCGCCCAAGAACGGGCCCGCGTAGTGCCGCGCCCCCGCGGGGCCACCACCGGCGCGACGCGCTCGATGCGCCTGCCGATCGCGCTCGACGAATGGCTCGAGGCCCGCATGCAGGCGCATCCGCATCGCTCCGCCAGCGACTTGCTCGTCGAGCTGGTCCACGGCGGCCTGCGCTTGCGCGACGGCTATATGTCGATCCACCGCTACGCGCTCGAAGCCCGCGTCGCGAATGCCCCAGCCTACGCCGAATACCGCGCCTGCTTGAGCGACACGTTCGGCGCCGAGTACGTCGAGCATCTCGAACGCTGGCTCGAAGCCGACGGCATCAGCGTTAGGGTGTCTGTCTAACCGGTTCCAGTTCGTCGTAGCGGCGCAGCTTGTAGACGGCGGTCGAAACGCACCAGCTCAAGACGAAGATTGCCACGATCCCGGCGCCGATCCAACCGAAGTTATCGCTCATCTGAGCGACGGTGTTCCACAGCGCACCTTTATAGCCGAGCTGCGGACCGATGATGCTCAAGGCTTCGATCGTGCCGACGAGCAGGGCGACGAGGACCGACACCAGCGTAATGTTGAGGTTGTAGTACAGCTTGCGGATCGGTTTCACGAACGCCCAGCCGTAGCAGCCCAGCATCAAGACGCCGTCGGTCGTATCGAGCAGACACATGCCGACCGTAAATAAGAGCGGGAACACCATGATGGTGTAGACCGGCAAACCTTTGCCCGCTTCGAGCGCCGCGATGCCGAGGATGCCGACCTCCGTTGCGGTGTCGAAGCCGAGACCGAACAGCACGCCGAGCGGATACATGTGCCAGCTCGATCCGATCAGCCGCATGAACGGGGCGAAGAGCCGGCACCATAGGCCGCCGCCGTTCGGACTCGCATCGACGGCGGCAGCGGAATACGATTCGCCGCGCCGGACGCGCCGGAACGTGCGATACACTTCGATCAGCACGACGACGTTAATCGCGGCGATGGCGTAGAGAAAGAGGGCTGAGATCGACGCGCCGATCACGCCCCCGAGACTCTCGAGACCCGGCAGCGACGCGTGGACGATCGTCGCCGCGAAGGCGATTGCCGCCGTGAGGGCGATGACGATCGTCGAGTGTCCGAGCGAGAAAAAGAAGCCGACCGACACCGGCTGCTTCCCGGCTTGCATCAGCTTGCGCGTGACGTTGTCGATCGCGGAAATGTGGTCGGCGTCTACCGCGTGCCGCAGCCCGAACGTGTAGGCCAAGAGCGCGGTGCCGAGGAGCAGCGGACGGTTCGCGAAGGCGGCAAACGCCAGTACCCACGCGCCGATGTTGGCCGCCACGAGCAGCGCATAGATCGCGACGATCTTCGAGCGCGTCTCGCCCGGGCTATCGTCGAAAACGCGCCCCAGCGCGCGTGGACCGAAGCCGCCTACCACGTTCTAACACATACGACGGGAGCAGCGGCGGAACTCGTATACACCGTAGTTTTTACTTCCATGGCGATCACAGCGCGGCCAGCCGCGCCCGCGCGTCGTCCGCGAAGACCGGATGGAAGGTGGAGTTGAGGGCCAGCGCGCGCTCGAAATCGGCCTTTGCGGCCGTCCGGTCACCGAAATGCGCGGCGATCACGCCGGCGTGGTAGTCGATGAGAGAGTTCTGCGTTCCGTATTTGGCGGCTTTGGCAACCCGCATGCGCGCCTCGTCCCAACGGCCGTCCATCGCCGCGGCCCAGGCCAGCGTGTCGTCGGTGAAGATATCGTCGCGCGACTTCAGCTCGTTCTTGGCGATTGCGTACGCATCGTGCGGGTAGAGATGATGGTCGGCGTAATAGATCGCGAGCAAACGGTCTGTAATGTGCTGCTGGTCGCCGAGCGCACCCACCGTATGGATGAGGTCGTTCGTCTGCGCCGCGCCGGCCGCATCGCCGAGGGCCCGTTGCGCGTCGGCCTTGTAACCGAGCGTTTCCGGATACGGCACGATGTTCGACGAGGCGACGGCGTCGGTGAGGCACTGCTGCCAATCGTGCTGCGCGCACTCGATGCGGGCCAGCGTGCGCAGGGCGTCGGCATAATTCGGAAACACCGTGACGGCTTCGCGCTCGTCGCCGAGCGCCGTGTCGTTGTCGCCGGCCTCGAACGCCATCTCACCTTGCCGGAAGAAATACCAGGCCCGCTGTTGGGCGGGTGAGTCGAAGGCGGCATTCTGATAGGCGGAGGCGGTTGCCAGCAGCGAGCGTGCCTCGGCCAGATGACCGGTGAGTTCGAGATAGCGCGATTCGATGACGCGCCAACCATCGTCGCGCGATTTTTCCGGGACGGCATCGAGCCGCTGCTTCGCCCGCGCGTAGTCGCCGACTTCCATCGCGAGACTGGCATCGCGAGGATACATCGCCGGATCGCCGGTATCGTAGGATTCGACGTGGTCGGTGATCGCGATCGCTTGATAGAAGCGGTGCAGCGTCAGCTCGATCGATGCCAGTTCGAGCTCGCCCGGCATGTTGCCGACCGGCTGCGCGACGAGGGACTGCTTGGCGGCGCGCTCGGCGCGCAGGACATCGTCGATGTCCATACGCTCGCGATACCGTTGCAAATATTGTTCGGCGAGATGATCCGGACTGATCATGTCGCCGCGGTGATGTGCCTTCTCCGCCTTCTCCCAGAACGCGACGAGCTTGTCGCGGTTCTGGTAGTCGGCGACGACGGGGGCCATCGTCGGCAGCGCCGCGGCCGCAGCGACGTTCGTGCTGCGCGCCATGTAACGCGGCCAAGCCGCAACGGCGACGATCGCGCACAGCACGATCGTCACCGCTACGAGTCCGGAAGGTCCGATTTTTCGCACAGCTCTTAGTGCGGGGTGTGCAAGTAGGGGAACGTAGCGGTCGGTACTTGCGTCGGATCCTGCGCGACGTTCTCCGCCGAGAGGCAGTTGTTCTCTTCGTTGTCCTCCGGCTGGAGGTGCAACGCCGGGAGCGTGCCGCCGAACACGGCGCCGAGCGAGATGCCGATCACGTCGTCGGTGACCGCACGCCCGCCGAAGGTGCTGTGCGTGGCCGAGGTCGCACCGCCGGTCTCGTTACCGAGATAGGCCGCGCCACCGGTTTGCGAGATGTCGGCGGTGATCCAGTTCGGATACAGCACGCCTGCAAGGGCCTTGCCGTAGTCGGAACCGACCGTCGCGTTCGGAGCGCGCAGCGCATCGGTGAACGTCTGAATTTCACCTTGCAGCGTCGTATCTGCGTACGGCTCCGCGGCGTTCGTGATTTGGTGATCGACGAATTTCTCGAAAAGCTCCTTCACGGCAGGCCGTGAGAGCAGTTCGATTTGGATGTATTTTCCCGGGGCCGGCGGTACCGGAACCGTGTTCACGGAATTTCCGCCGCCGCAGGCGGCAAGCCCGAAGCCGAGCGCGCCGATGGCTAGAACGTAGATGCTGAATTTCATCGTAGCGCTCCTATGAACCGGTCGACGAGTTGACCGTCGCCCATATGTGAAGAACCGGACTCGAGTAACCGGTCGTGAGCAGAGCACGCGGAACTTCAACGACGTACGAGAGCACGTTGAAGCCGCCCGCGGCAAGCGCGTTTTGCGGTGCGTCCGTGCGGCAGGCGTATGAACCCGGCGCACTCGTGTTCCGCGTGCCCGCCGCGAAACCGGCGAACGACGGCATGGCCGGATTGGCACCCTTGCTGCCGGCCGTCGCATAGGTGGCGCCCGCTCCGGCGGACGCGCCGTTGGTCAGCGTATTACCGGTGCCGGGATCGCCTTGCGAGGTATGCGTCGAGAAATTCCGATCGCCGAGGAACGAGAAGAACGCGAACAAGTCAAAGAAGAACGGATCGGATCGCGGTCCGGCAAAGACTTGCACGCCGTTGGACAGCGTGGTCGAGGTGTTGTAGCTCACGTTGCCCGACGTCGGCACGAACGTGTTCGTGGTGCCGACTTCGTTCGGTTTCGCCGGACCGTACAGCGTAATGACCTGGTTTTGGTCGGTACCGGTCACGCCGAGCTGGATGACTTGGTCTTCCATGCCGCTGGTGCCGTGTGAAATCTTGAATTGCCACATCAGCGTCGGATCGAAGAACTTGGTGGGGCCCATGCCGGTGGGAATCAGCGGCGATACGTCCATCGCGAGGACCACGTTGGCGGGGTTCGTCGGCGACGGGAAGACGTACACGTCGGTGATATCCGCCGACGTGTTCGAGCGGGTCGCGAGGTTGTAGGTGTCTTGATGATCGGAACTGCGCGCCACGTGCGCGCTATAACCGATCACCACGATGACGAGCGCGGCAACGGCTAGTAGCCCGCCGATCACCCGGTGGATCGTTTTCATGGTCTTGCTCTCCTTAGGATTGGTGGATTGGCGGTGAACACGATGATGGACGCGCCGATGGTCGCAAGGACCATGAGCGCAACGAAGACCGGCGTCGCAACGACGCCTTGGGCCACCGCCCCCTCGCCGATCATCCACGCGCCGATCACCGAGATGGCGGCGGCGGTAACGAGCGGCGCGTAACGGGCGAGGCGGTCGAATTGCGGACGCTGCGTCAGCCACGCCGCGCCGCGCACGACGGCGACACCCAGCAGCGTGAGCGTGAGGGCGAGCCCGATGCTGAAGGCCACGATCAGCACGAGCCCCCAGCCGATCCGATGCGTCGCGATCGCCGCTAGCAACACCACGAGCGCGGCCGGACAGGGAGCGACGTTGCCGGTACTCGCGGCAATGATGGCGCTGCGGAAACTGATCGGCGCCGAGCCCGGGATCAGGTGCGAGTGCGCGTGTACGGCATCGGAGAATCCGTCGTCGTCGTGATGATGGTGGTCGGCGTGAGCGTGATCGTGGGCGTGATCGGCATGCGGCGCGCGGCGGCGGCGGATCTCACGCGCGAGCGCCCGGCCTCCGAGAAACGCGACGAAGACGCCGGAGAGCAGCGCGATCCACGGATAAAGCGTCTCCGGCACGATGTACTTCGCGAGCGTCAGCACGACGACGCCGAAAATCAGCACGCCGATCGTATGTGCGACCGTTAGCGCCGTGGCAAGAATGAAGGCTTGCGGAACCGTCGCGCGCGCGCCGACAAGTGAGATCGCCAGCAGCGTCTTGCCGTGACCGGGTTCGAGCGCGTGCAACGCGCCGAGCCCGACGGCCAGCAGCAGCGCGCCGAAGAGGATGAGCGGATCCGAGAGATTGCGGGCCAGCACATCGGAGAGATCGTTCATGCGCGCCGTCGATGCAACGCCGAAGATCGGCGCGGAGCCGACGTCCGCCACGGCGACAGAACCGTCGGGCGCGACGGTCATCGTGACCGCGGTGCGGTCGCGCGGCGAACCGTTGAGCGCGTTCGGATAAACGCGAAGTTCTTGCGTCGGCTCGTGCTGCGGCAACACGACGACGTCTTTCCAACCGATGCGTCCGAGCAACGTGGTGTCGCTGAACTCGATCCGTGCGGCGCCCGGCGCGCGCTGGGCGCGAAAGTCGGCGGTGAAATATAACGTTGAAAGACCGGCGGCACCGGGGCGGAGCCCGATGTGCGTGCCGGCCAGTACGAGCGCCGCCGGTTTTCCACCGACGGTGAGAACTAATTGCGGTGCGATCTCGTTAGCGTGAATAGCCGCCCACGCATTCAGTTCGGCTGCCGAAGGTTTGCCGTGCGCGTCGAGCGAGCGCAGCAACGAAAACGTCGGGATCTCCGCATCGTCGAGAACGTAGTGCAGATCGATCGACGACGCCCCGACGCGAATGCGCGTGAGGTGATTGCTGGTGAAGTTGCCCAGCGGATGCGCGTCCGCCACAGGGGGCACGACGAAACAAGCGACGATCGCCATCGCCACGACTCGGAACAACCGCACGAGGGCTCCTTCGGCGAGCGGTAGACGGGGTAGACACCTGTGTAACGGACCAAACCGCCGCTTGGATTGGAACTCGCCGCCGTTCGCGCACGTTTAGGGAGGCATGAAAGCACGCGCAATCGCGACGCTGTCGGTTCTGGCTCTAGCCGCTGCGATCGCTCCCCTACCCGGCCACGCCGCGAGCGGCACCGTTGTGAACTACGATCTAAAGACCCGCGAGGTCGATTTGATGTCGGCCGGTGAGTACGACGGCCGGCTGCGTCTGCGGATCGCGCCGGACGGCATCGTCGGCGGAACCTTTATGAATACTGAAGGCCGGACGTCGTTCATCACCGGCGGACTCGACGGCACGAAAATCTGGCTCGACCTCGGCAACTCTAGCGCGATCGGCCATCGCACGTATAATGGAACGCTCATCGACGGAAAGCTCGAGGCGACGGCGCCGGGACGCGGGCTCCATACCTGGACGCTCGAAGGAACCCCCGCCAAGACCTAGCAACGAGAACAGCAATGCGCCGGCGCCTAGCTGTTCTCGTTAGTCTCTTGCTCGTCGGGTTACCGGCGCTGCCGGGCGCTAGCGCGCCGCTGGTGCCGGTGCGCGTGGCGATCACCAACCATTTGATCTTCCGCACGCCGCTCTACGTGGCGAGCAAAATGGGCTTCTTCCGCGCCGAAGGCCTCGACGTCGAGCTCGAAAACATGCAGGTCGGCTCGGATGCGATGAAGCTGCTGGCGAGCGGCGGCGTGGAGTTCGATTCGGGCCCGCCGATCGACGGTATTCACGCGATCGAACAAGGCATCGGCGTGTCCGGCGTGGCGCTCATGAACGCTACGTTTCAGAATTCCGTGATCGTCACGAAGTCGCAAGCCGGCACGATCAAGCGTTTCGCCGACCTCAAGGGTCACACGATGGGCGTCACCGGCATTGGCTCGGCGACTTGGCAATTCGCGATGCTGCTCACGGCAAAGTCCGGCCTCAAACCGGAGGACATCCAGTTCGTGTCGCTCGGTACCAACGCGCAGATCGCCGAAGTACAAGCCGGCCGGGTCGACGCGATGGCGGCGACCGATCCGGAACCCTACGAACTCGTGCAAGCCGGGAGCGCCGTCTATCTCGTCGACATGCTCGATCCCGCGACGCATCAACGCTACGTGCCGAAGCCCGCGCTCTTCGCCGACGTGATGGCCAACGACGACTACATCAAATCGCACCCGGCGCAAGTCCAGGCGTTCGTCAACGGCATGCAGCGCGCGTTCAACTGGTGCAACACGCACAGCCCCGAAGAAGCCGCCGCGGTGCTCAAGAGCTTTCCGTCCTTCGATGCCTATAGTCTAAAGGATCTCGTCGCGATGGAGAAACGCCTCAGGCCTACGCTGCCGAAGTCGGTCGCGATCACGCGCGAAGAGTATGCCAACGCGATGGGCGTCGTGCGCACCATCGGTCAGCTCAAAACCGAGATCCCATTCGATCAGGCAATCAAACCCAGCTTCGGCGAGCACGCCGCGAAGGCGTATCCCCCGCCTAAGTAGTTAGCCGTCGGTCCGCGGACGCCAGCGCAGGACGTAGTTCTCCACGCGCTGCAAAACCGTAAAGAGCAATACACCGAGCAGTCCCAAGACGATCATCACCGAGAACAGGCGCGTCGTGTCGAGCGAGCCGCTGGCTTGCAGCATCAAGAAACCGAGGCCCGCTTGCGAGCCGACGAACTCGCCGACGACCGCGCCGATCAACGCCAGCGAGATGCAGGTCTTGAGCGCCGTGAACACCCACGCCATCGTGAACGGCATACTGACGATGCGCAGCACCTCGAACCGCGAGGCGCCCATCACGCGAACGCTCTGCAGCAACACGGGGTCGACCGAACGCATGCCCCCGAGCGTGCTGAAAAAGACAGTGAAGTACACGACCACGGCCACGAGCGTGATCTTCGACCAGGGGCCGAAGCCGAACCAGACGATGAACATCGGCGCGATCGCGACGCGCGGCATCGAGTTGAGCAGCGCGATCACCGGATCGAGTGCGTCGGCGAGTCGCGTCCACAGCGCGGCGATGAAGCCGGAGCCGATGCCGAAGAGCACGCCGAGCGCGAGCCCCGCGAACGCTTCGTACACGGTGATCGCAAGGTGCGGAAAAATCGCGCCCGTCGCAACGAGCCGGTAGAGATCGCCGCCGATGCGCGAGGGACTGCTGAAGAAAAACGGACGAATCCAGCCCAAGTCAACGGCAGCTTCCCAAACGCCGAGTACGACGGCGTAGAAGACGACGCGATCGGCAAAGCGCCGCACGGCGTTCAGGCGCCGGGCGCGAGCGGCTTCGGCCAGGACGTCGGCGTCGGTCACGTCAGATACGCGCGCTGATCAGCATTTGGCGCGTGATCTCCGACTCGATGTCGGCGGAAATCTGCTTGTGCAGTACGTCGAAACGCGGATCGTAGCGCGCGTCGCCGGCCTGACGCGGGCGCGCCAGGCCGACCTCGTACTCTGCCTTGATCTGCGCGGGGCGGGCCGTCATCACGATGATCCGGTCGGCGAGGGCGATTGCCTCGCCGATGTCGTGGGTCACGAACAGCACGGTGCGCTGGTGCGCGTTCCAGATGCGCAGCAGTTCATCTTGCAGCACCACGCGCGTCTGGGCATCGAGCGCGCCGAACGGCTCGTCCATCAGCAGCAAGTGCGGATCGTACGCCAGCGTCGCCGCCAGCGCGACGCGCTTGCGCATGCCGCCCGAGAGTTCGGCCGGGAACGCATCAGCGAAATCTTCGAGATTCATCGTACGCAGCAGTTCGAGGCTACGCGCCCGGCATGTGGCGGGCGGCACTTTGCGCAGCTTCAGGCCGACCTCGATGTTGTCGATCACGCGCAGCCACGGTAGGATCGAGTCTTGCTGGAACACGTAGCCGATGTCGAGCTTGGCTTCGCCCGGCGGCTTACCCTGAACGAGGGCGCGGCCGCTGGTGAGCGTCGTGAGACCCGCGATGATGTTGAGCGCGGTGCTCTTGCCGCAGCCGCTCGGCCCGACGATCGCCACGAATTCGCGCTCGCGCACCGCAAACGTCACGTCTTGCAGCGCAGTGAGCACGTCGTTCTTCTTCGTCACGAAACTCTTCGTGACACCCGCGAACTCGATCACGCGATCGAGTAGTTCTTCTTTGCAACTTCCTCGCGCAGCCGCCGCAGCGTGCCGCCCTTCATCACCGAGCCGGGCAGCGGATGTCCGACAATCTCCTCGGCCAGCAGCGCGCACTCGATCAAGCGGTCGAGGTCGACGCCGGTACCGATGCCCAGCTCCTCGCACAGAAACACGAGATCTTCCGTGCACACGTTGCCGCTCGCGCCGCGATGGCCGGCGAACGGACACCCGCCCAGCCCGGCAACCGACGAATCGTAGCTCTCCACGCCCATTTCCAACCCGGCGAAGAAGTTCGCCACGCCGAGGCCGCGCGTATTATGAAAGTGCAGGTTGATGCGCAACGACGGCCAGCGGTCGCGTACCGCAGCGACCATCCGCTTCACGGTGAGCGGCGTCGCCCACGCCATCGTGTCGTTGAGCGAGATGCGCTTGAGCGTGAAGTGGTGGGCGGCGGCGAGTTCAAAGGCTTGCTCGATCGTCGCGAGCACGTTCGCGATCGGAATGTCGCCGGCAAAATTGCAGCCGAAGGCGGCGGTGATGAGCGCGCTCTCCATATGGATGTGATTGCGTTCGAGAATGTCGAGGTGGCTGTTTTGCATCGCGATGTTCGCGACGGTATCGCGGTTTTGGTTGCGCAGCGAGAACGGCTCGGACGCTCCCAGCGAAAACGCTTCGCGGAATTCGATCCGGTCGCGGTACTTGAGCGCCCGCTCGAGGCCCACGTCGTTGAGCCACAGGACGCTGTAGTTCACGCCCGGGCGCGGCGTGATGCCTGCGATCACGGCGTCGGCGTCGGCCATCGACGGCACGCGCTTCGGGTTGACAAACGACACCGTCTGAATGTGCTGCAGTCCCGTATCGGAGAGCGCGTCGATGAGTTCGATCTTGCGCGCGGTTGAGATCGGGCCTTTCTCGATCTGCATGCCCTCGCGCGGGCCCTTTTCGCAGATCTCGATCGCCTTCGGTAAATCGCTCACGTCGTGTGCCTCCCGATTGAGTTTTCCGTCAAGACTACCAGCGCGTCGACGGCCATGCAGCCGCGGCTGCCGATCAACAGCGGGTTGATGTCGATCGACTCGATGCGCTCACCATATTCGACCACCAGCGATTGCAACGCTTCCAGAACGCCGATCACCTGATCCCAAAGCACATCCGGTTCGGCCGGCGCCGCAATGCTCGCGATTAGCTTACCGACGCGGGACGCCTCGATCACCACGCGGATCGCGGCCGGACTCGACGGGATCGGGATCAGCTCGACGAGATCGAAGACCTCGGTGTAGATACCGCCGATCCCCACCACCAGGAAGTGTCCGAGCGCCTCCTGACGCGACACCCCCACGATCAGTTCGGTTTTAGCGGCAAACATCGGCTGCACGATAAACGCGACATTCGCCCGAGCGTAACCGGCCGCGGCAGCACGCGCTTCCAGAGCGTCCCATTCGCGCCGTAGCCCTTCTGCGTTCGCGATGCCGGTGACGACGAAGCCGAGCTGGTTCTTGTGCGCGACGTCGGGCGCGAGCGCCTTGAGCACGACCGGAAAGCCGGCGCTCTCCGCGGCAGCGACCGCGTCGGCGGCCGATCGCGCGACCGTACTGGCGACGAACGGCACGCCCGCGCTGCGCAAGATCTCGCTACTCTCGAGTTCCGAGAGCAGCGTCTGCCTGCGCGCGGCTGCGGCCTCAAGTAATTCGCCGGCGCGTGCAAGTCCGACACGCGGCCCGGCACCATTCGCCGCGGACAGGACGTTTTTGGGCGATCGCGTTGCGTAATAGCATTGAAGGCTATCGAAGAGCGTGACCGTGTCGCGAAAGACCGGGATGCCGCTGCGCGTGTAGAGCTCCATCACGGCTTCGTCCAAGCCGCCCGGCGTCACGACGAGCGTCGGGGCCGACGTCCGCTCTTTGTGCGCGATAAGGGCTTTGGCTTCGTTGGCGACCTTGTTGTTGCTGAGGACCGTATGCAGAAACGCGATTGTGGGACCGGTAACGCCGCCGCGCTCGAGCGCGCCGAACACATCGTCGAGGCGATTCTTCCCGCCGAACGTGCCGGTGTCGATCGGATTGCGCACCGGCGCGAGCGTCGGGATTTCAGCCAAGGCCGCAGCCACCGGCGGATCCCATTCGGAATGTTCGTCGACGGCGAGCGGAATGGCGTATTCTTCCGCGAGGTCCGCGAGCATCGCGCACGCCGCGCCCGAATTGGCGATGCACAGCAGCCGCGAATCCGCGAGCGGCGCGCGGGGTAAAGCAGCGAGGATCGCGCAGCCGCCGGCCAACGCCTCGACCGTCGGAACGCGCGCGACCGAACAGGCACGGAACAACGCATCGTACGCGCGTGCATCGCCGGCTAACCGGCTTGAGTGCGCGAGCGATGATTTCGCACCCGACCGCGAACGTCCGAGCTTCAACACCGCAATCGGCTTGCCGGCATCGCGCGCGCGCTCAGCCAACGTGCGGAAGCGTGCGCCGTCATGGATGCCCTCGACGATCATTCCGATCACGCGGGTCGCCTCGTCTTCGATGAGATACTCGAGCACGTCGAGCATGTCGACGTCGGCCTCGTTGCCCATCGGCACAAACTTAGAAAGGCCCGCACCGTATTGTCGAAGGCGGCGCGCAAAATGGTTGAACAACGCTCCGCTGTGCGACACCACGGAAATCGAACCGCTCTCCATCGGCTCGCTATGCGAGGTGTTCGACCCCATCGAGAAATGGTGCGAGGCGTTGAAAATGCCGTTGGTATTGGGCCCGAGCATCCGAATGCCGTGGGCGCGCGCGATGGCGGTGATCTCGTCTTGACGAGCGCGCCCTTCGTCCGTACCGAGTTCGGCGAAGCCGACGATTGCGACGACCAGCGAGCGCACGCCGGCGGCGGCACACTCACGGATCGCCTCCACGGCACCCTCGGCGGGAATGATCACGATCGCGCAATCGACGCGCCCCGGTGCATCCGCGATCGACGGCAGACACGGCATGCCGGCCACCTCGCCGCCCGACGGATTGATCAGCGAGATGCGGCCCTGGAAACCGTGCGCGAGCAAACTCGTCACGGCGCGGTGCCCGTGCTTCGTCGTGTTGCGCGAAGCACCGATCACGGCGACATGTTCCGGTTCGAACAGCGGCCGCAGCGACGCGACGCCGCCGAGCGTTAGCGTCCCGTCCAAACCGGTGCACGCTTGTCGAGGAACGCGCGCGCGCCTTCGATCTGATCTTCGGAGCTATACGGGTTCGGCCCGACGTCCATGCGCAAACCGGCGTGCAACGGCGTGCCGGCCGTTTTACGCGCGGTCACCTTCATCTTCTGCAGCGAGAGCGGAGCCGATGAGATCACGTCGTTCGCAAGCTGCAGCGCGACTTCCATGAGTTTCTCCGGCGCGGCAACGCGATTCACCAGTCCCCAACGCTCCGCTTCCGCAACCGAAACGCGCCGGCCGGTAAATAGCCACTCGAGCGCGATGGCCGTCGGAATCATTTGCGGCAGCACGACCGACGCGAAGTGCGCGCCGCGGCCGCGCTTCGCTTCGGGCACTTGAAAGAACGCCGTCTCGGATGCCACGCGCAGATCGCACGCAAGCGCGAGCTCAAAGCCGCCCGCAACGGCCGGCCCGTTCACGATCGCCATCACCGGCTTTTGCGCATCAAGAATGACTTCTTGGATCGTTCGATCCGGTCGATACAACGGTCCCCGATAACGCTTCCCCGTCGTGTCGTTCAGATCGCGCGCGGCTTTGAGATCCGCACCGGCACTGAACGTGGTGCCGGCCCCCGTGACCGCGATCAGGAAGATCGACGGGTCCGAATCGGCCTCGAGCACGGCTTCCATCATCCGGTAATTCACCTCCGGCGTACGCGCGTTCCGGCGTTCCGGGCGATTGATCGTTATGAGACAAACGTGGTTATCGACGCTGACCAGAACCTCGTTGTCCACACTCGCCATGCAGGTCTCCTATCGGATCGTCGGGTTGCAGGCCGCTTGCCTGGAACCATAACAAGATTGACGACGATCTTTCCGGAGCTGGGGAGCGCGGCCTGGTCCTGGGCGCTTTGAAGGGCGGAGAACCCGGCCGGTGAAGCAATCGTGTCGGCCGTCGCAAGGCGACCGCGCCGAGATAGCTCAGCTGGTAGAGCACAGGTCTGAAAAACCTGGTGTCCGGAGTTCGACTCTCCGTCTCGGCACCACTGTGAACGCCCGACCCGTAAGGGATCGGGCGTTCTCTTATATACGGCGCAAGGGGGCATCGCCGCGTGCCCTTCGCGCCGGACGGCAAGCGGTATCGAGCGCCTTGACCCGCCGCGGACTGCATGCTCGGCACCTAGTCGGCTAGGCAACTTACCGTCCGGGCCGGCCCAGTAACTTGGCGCGCTGCAGCGCTTGGAATCGCCGACCTCACCTCGCGAGCCGGAGTCTGGAACCGCCTTCTCCGGATCGTGGAGCCTTCACAACCGATGCGTGCATACGCTCCAGGCGATCAACTACTATTTTCAGTGGCCCGGGCTTCACCCACGGCATAAGCGCGCACCACGTACAGAGCTTACGGCAATTGAACTGCCATACTGGTGTCACTCATCCCTGATATTCTTCGCAGATGAGAGGATCATGGAACTGCGGCATTTGTGGCGCTCCTAAAATCGTGATCGGCAACGGTTCTCGACGATGCAATCCGTGCCAACGCAAACGCGGAAGAGAATATTACAACACTTCTCGTCTTAGTCGCGATAACAAGCGTCGTTTTTGCAGTATCTTTGTGTCGATCACGACCACGTTCGAGGTCGTGTTCGCGGTCTTCTATGCAATGCGTGTAACACGGCAATCGGGCTCTTCGAGGAAGACATTGGGCGCTTTACGTCTGCGATCACCTATCTTCGGCGAAACGCCTGTGACGGTGACCATGTCATCCCGGGCAACGTCGAGGGACCGTCTTCAAGTGCCATTGTGGCCTCCTTCGACGGGCTCGGGATGACAAGGGGACAACGGGATGGCACACTTCGTCATTTCCCATCGCCGTGACGATATCGCTGCGATGACGATCGTGAATTCCGATTGTGAATGAAGCAAGCCCCGAGGCCTTGGCTTCGTGGCTTTCTGGTTCAACTGCTCGGGGTGCTTATGATTGGCGGTAGAGCTGTCCGCAGGCCACTGAACGCGATGTCGGACCGTTGTTGTGCACGACGACGACGTAGTTGCCCGAGAGCAGACGATCGTTCGATATCGGGGCGCTCGCAGAGAGCTTGCCGTTGGAGAGCATTCCGAGGTTCGCAACGATCGCGCCGGGCCGATCGGAGCACTGGAAGCTGCGGTTGACCGTCACGGCTTCCGGCTTGCCGCCGGTGCCTTTGATGTCGACGGACAAGCTGCGCGCGTGGAAGAGCACCTCGCCGACTTGGCCTGAGGAGTTCTGGGATTCGAGCCCGCGCACGACGCCGTTGAGGTTCTGGTCGAGTGACGTTTGCGCGAGAGCCGGGGCCGTGACGCCGGCGAGTAACGCGGCAATGAGTACAGATTTCAGCATGCCGGTTCCATACCCACCGGTCGGAACGGCGCTCGCTTGCTTCATTTCGGCCGCGGAGCGGATTTTCGCTTGACTTTGCCCGGCGGCGAAACTATTCTCGCTCCGTGAGCATGCTCAAAGCGGCCCCGCATTTTGCTGCGCAATCCGGGCCGAGCGACGCCATCGTCATGAATGCATGGTACGTCGCCGCGTGGAGCGGTGAGCTAGGCACCGATGTGCTGGCGCGCCGGATCGCCGGCCGGGCGATGGTGCTGCGCCGGACCAAACAAGGCGTCGAGATCGTCGAAGACCGTCCGCCGCAGGCGGGCGCCGCGGAAACGTATCCGGCGGTCGAGCGTGACGGCATCATTTGGGTGTTTCCGGGCGACCCGGCCCGCGCGGCCGGGGTGACGATTCCCGAGCACCCGTGGATTACGCAGTGGTGGAGCGCGGTCGGCTACGAGCGGATCGCTGCACGGGCGAGCCTGCTGATCGACAATTTGCTCGACCTCTCACACGAGTCGTATCTGCACGCGCGCGGCATCGGCACCGCTGAAGTGGCTGAGACCCCGATTGAGGTCGAGCGCCGCGACGACGTGCTGCACGTGAACCGCCGGATGTACGGCGTCGCGTGCCCGCCGGCGTTTCAGGCTAGCACCGGACTCCCGGGTCCGATCGACCGCTTTCAGGAAATCGCCTTCCATCCGCCGGGGTTCTACGTCTTACATGCGCGCGTAGCGGCCGCCGGCGATACCGGGCACGGCTTGCTCAACAAAGTCGTCTACGGGATCACCCCTGAGACCGCGCGCACGACGCATCTCTTCTACGGGATTGCGCGCGAACTCGACGGCCGCGGCGACGTTCCCGAAGCCGCCCGCAAGAGCACGCAGAGCCGCACGGTCGGTGAGGACAAACGCGCGCTCGAGTTGCTCGAAACCGTAATCGCATCCGAACCCGACGCCGCACCGGAAGTCTCGATCGGGATCGACCGCGGCGGATTACTCGGCCGGCGCATGATCGCCGAGCTCGTCGCTCGTGAAACGGTGACCGCATGAACCATCGCATCCTGGCCGGACTCGGCGCCGCGCTTCTTCTCACGAGCAGCACCGCGTTTGGAGCCGACGCGCCGCCGCTGAAGATCGGCATCGTCTACTCGTACACGGGCACGTCGCCCGACAACGGGATCGTGATGGACTCGGCGCTCAACGCCTACCTGCTGCAGCACAACGGCACGATCGCCGGCCGCAAGGTGCAGTTGATCCGGCGCGACGATACGGGCGTTGCGCCCGACGTGGCCAAACGCATGTCGCAAGAATTGATCGTGCAAGAAAACGTCGACTTCTTGATCGGCGCCACGTTCACGCCGAACGGCATCGCGATGGAGAGCGTCTCAACGCAGGCGAAAAAGCCGTTCTGCATCATCAACGCGGCCGGCACGAACATCCTCATGAAGGCACCGTACACGATTCGCTTGGGCGTCACGATGCCGCAGATCGCGGTACCGCTCGCGCGCTGGGCTGCGAAGAACGGGATCAAGAGCGTGTACACGGTCGTTGCCGACTACGCTCCCGGCATCGATGGGGCGAACGCGTTCGCGCAAGCGTTTACGAGCAGCGGCGGCAAGATGCTGGGCGAAGTTCGCGTGCCGGTCGAGACGACCGAGTTCAGCGCCTACGTCCAGCGCGTGAAGGACGCGAAACCGGACGCGGTCTTCGTGTTCGTCGGCGCGGGGCCGTCGCCGCCGGCCTTCTTCAAGCAATTCCGTGAAGCCGGACTCGAAAAGCTCGGGATTCGCGTGATCGCGTCGGGCGATGCGCTCCAAGAAGATGCGCTACCGTCGATGGGCGACGAACCCAACGGCGTCATCAGCTCGCTCAACTATTCCGCCGTGCACGATTCGAAGATGAATCGCGCCTTCGTCAGCGCATTTCACGCCTCCGATACCAACCCCGCACATCTGCCGAATTTCCAGGCTGTCGCCGGCTACGATTGCCTTGCGGCAATCGATCGGGCGATGACGAAGGTCAACGGCAGCACCGACCCCGACAAGATCATGGATGCCTGGAAAGGCATGAAGTTCGAAAGCCCTCGCGGACCGATCGAAATCGACGCGCAGACGCGCGACATCGTTCAAAACATATACATGCGCCGTACCGAAAAGCATGGCCCGATCTACGTGGACGCCGAGTTCGCTACGATTCCCGCCGTGAAGTTCGATGCGGCCGGACTTTAGGAGACTCTTGATGATCAGCCTCGCCCTGCGCCGCGTCGCGCTCGCCCTGGCCGGAATCGCCGCGCTCGCCGCACCGGTTCAACCGCTCCCGGCACGCGCGGCGGAACCGTACGAAATCAACGTCATCGTTTCGCTCACCGGCCCGTTCGCGTTCATCGGCTCGGCCGAAGCGAAGTCCGTTCAAGCGATCGAAACGATCGTCAACAAAGAAGGCGGCATCAAGGGTCAGCCGGTCAAGATGATCATTCAAGACGATCAGTCGAACGCTGCGACCGCGGTTCAGCTGGCCAGTGCGATCATCGCCAAGAAGCCGAGCGTCATGCTCGGGCCGACGTATCTCGCGTCGTGTCTTGCCGTGCAGCCGCTGGTCGTTGCCAACAACGGGCCGGTAACCTATTGCTTTGCGCCGACGCTGCATCCGGCGGCCGGAAGCTTCCTCTTCTCCGGCGGTTCGTCGAGCGGCGATCAAGCCAAAGCGCAAATGCGCTTTATGGAAGCCAAGGGTTGGAAGAAAGCCGTACTCATCGCGACGACCGATGCGACGGGTCAGGACACCGAGGGCCGTTTCGCCGACGAGTTCGCCTCGGGCAAGTATCCCGGCATGCAGTTGCTTACGCGCGAGCACTTCGCCCAGAACGACCCGACTGTCGCGGCGCAAATCGCAAAGATGAAGGGCTTCAACCCCGATGTCATCATCGATGCCACGACCGGAACGGCGACCGGCACGGTCTTGCGCGCGATCAAGGATGAAGGCCTCGATCGCACGCCGGTAATGTCGAGCCTCGGCAACGTCATCAACGCGCAGATTGCGCAATACAGCTCGATCTTGCCGCGCGAGATCTACTTCGACGGTCCCGGCTTCATCTCGCGCGACGTGACGCCGAAGGGCCCCGTTCGCGATGCACAGCAAGCATTTTATAAAGCGCTCACGAGCCAAGGCCTCAATCCCGATGTCGGCTTCAGCCAGTCGTGGGACCCGACGCTCGTGATCATCGACGCGCTGCGGCACGTCGGCACGACGGCGAGCGCGAAACAGGTCCTCGATTATATCGAAAGCCTGAAGCACTTCCCGGCCTCCGACGGCTACTACGACTACACCGACGGCAGCCAGCGCGGCATCGGCATCGACTCGATCGTTATCTGTCAGTGGGATCCGCTCAAGAAAACCTGGGTCGCGGCAAGCGAGCCGGGCGGTAAACCGCTGCCGAGGCGCTAAGAACGTGCGCATGAGCAATCGTTCGATTCAGCGTGCCGCGTGCGCCATTGCCGCGGTCATCGCGCTGGTTCTTCCCCTGCAAGCCACGCCGAGCCGCGCGGCCGAGCCGTTTGAAATCAACGTCATCGTATCGCTCACCGGACCGTTCGCGTTCATCGGCACGGCCGAAGCCGCGTCGGTCCGCAATATCGAGACGATCGTCAACAAGACCGGCGGTATCAAAGGCCAGCCGATCAAGATGGTGATCGTGGACGATGCGTCCAATCCGGCGACGGCCGTTCAGCTCGCTAGCGGCATCATCGCGAAGAAGCCGAGCGTGCTGCTCGGGCCGACGTACCTCGCCTCGTGCCTCGCCGTCGCGCCGCTCGTTACGGCGAACAACGGTCCGGTGATGTACTGCTTCGCACCGACGCTGCATCCGCCGTCGGGCAGCTACCTCTTCTCCGGCGGCCCGTCCAGCAACGATCAGGCCAAAGCGCAGATGCGCTTCGTTGAAGCCAAGGGCTGGAAGAAAGCCGTTCTGATCGCGTCGACCGATGCGACCGGCCAAGATACCGAAGCGCGCTGGGTCGACGAGTATAACTCCGGCAAATATCCCGGCTTGCAGTTGCTCGATCGCGAGCACTTCGCGCCGAACGATCCGAGTGTCGCCGCGCAAATCGCGAAGATGAAGTCGTTTAATCCCGACGTGATCATCGATGCGACCGTCGGCACATCGACCGCTACGGTCCTGCGCGCCGTCAAGGACGGCGGACTCGACAACCTGCCGATGATGTCGAGCCTCGGCAACGTCATCCATGCGCAGATGGATCAGTACACCACCATTCTGCCAAAGGAAATCTACTTCGACGGCCCGGGCTTCCTCTCGCGCGACATCACGCCGAAGGGCGCCGTGCGCGACGCGCAGCAAGCATTCTACAAAGCCTTCAATGCGCAAGGCATCGATCCCGACGTCGGCAACAGCCAGTCGTGGGATCCGACGCTCATCATCGTCGACGCACTCCGTCACGTCGGCACGAGCGCCAGCCCGAAACAAGTGTTGGAGTACATCCTCAGCCTAAAGCAATTCCCCGGTTCGGACGGCTACTACAACTTCACCGACGGCAGCCAGCGCGGCATCGGCCAAGAAGCGCTCGTGATCTGCCGCTGGGACGCGGGGAAAAAGACCTGGGTCGCCGCGAGCGAGCCGGGCGGCAAACCGCTGAAGTAGCGTGCGTGATTTCGATCTGATCGTCGTTGGCGCCGGCGTTGCCGGCGCGACGGCTGCGATGTTCGCGGGCCGGCTCGGTCTGCGCGTTGCGGTTGTGGAAACGATGGGGCCCGGCGGTCAGATCATCAACGCCTCGCACATCGAAAACATGCCCGGGTTTCCGCAAGGCTTGGCCGGCGTCGAACTGGGGCCGCTCGTGCACGAACAGGCGGATACGGCGGGCGCGGAGTTCATCCTCGATACGGTCGAGTCGTTCGCGCTCGATGGACCGCAGCGCGTGCTCACCTGCAGCAGCGAGACGCTACGCGCGCCGGCCGTCATCGTTGCGGCCGGCTCGACGCTGCGGAATCTCGGCGTGCCCGGTGAAGCCGCGCTCGCCGGGCGCGGCGTATCGCATTGTGCTTCCTGCGATGGACCGTTCTTTCGCGGCAAGCGCGTGTGCGTGATCGGCGGCGGCGACGCCGCGATCGACGAGGCGCTCGTGCTGGCCGAATTCGCCTCGCAAGTCGTGGTCATTCACCGCGGACCGGAGATCACCGCGCAGAAAGCGCTGCTCGACCGCGCGAACGCCATCGACACGATCGAGATCGTGCTCTCAACGACGGTCGAAGAGATCGTTGGCGACGGCAAGGTCACCGCCGTGCGCCTCAACGACGCGGCGAGCGGCACCGTGCGCGATGAACCGTTCGACGGCACCTTCATCTTCGTCGGGCTCGAACCGAACACGGCGTTTCTCGGCGGCCTCGTCACGCTCGACTCCGCAGGCCATATCGTAACCGACCTCATGATGCGCACGTCGCTCGACGGCGTGTTTGCCGCCGGCGATATTCGCGCACAGTCCGTGCGCCTACTCGCAGCGTCAGCAGGTGACGGCGCGACGGCAGCCGTTGCCGCGCACCGTTACCTGCAAAGTCTGGGTTAGCGCCAGTCGTCGATGTTGATCGACTTGCGGTAGTTCGCGCCCATGATGCGCCAGTAGCCGTTGGCTTCGCCGCCGACGACCACCACGTTGATGGCGCTCTCTTGGAAAATGCGGATCTCTTCGTCGTCCGCCGCCTTGAGCATCGTCGCTTCGGGTTCGCGCCCGAACGTCGCCCACGGATAGACGTAGTTTTGCACGAGTTGCAGATCCCAATAGCGGCCCGCCGGCATCGTGGCGTTTTCGTGCACCCAGCGAATCAGGTCGGCCTTCTTCACGAAGCCGCCGCGATCGATGAACTGCCGCGCCGTGATCGGGTCGAGCAAGAGCGTCGGGGCGGTGTTCGAATCGACGCCCGCGAGCATATCCTTGACGTGTTCGCGCCAATATTTTTCGCGTAACCCAAGGCAGAACGTCGTCGAGCGGCAGCCGTAAAAAATGCTCACGACGGAATCGCTCGCTTTGAAGCCCTTCTGCACGTGCAGCGGCTCCCACGGACTGCGTTCTTCGTTCTCCGCAAACGTGATGTTGTTATAGGTGTAGTTGTTGCCCTGCGAACCCATGAACGTTTCGCCCGGCACCGAACCGCCTTGCAAATTTTGCGAGAGCAGCCCGTACGCGCGGCCGATCGTCGCGTTCGCGTGGTTATACGGGCCCATCGCGCCGATCCCGGAGTTCATGTTGATCTCGTTGCGGATAGGGCCGTTCACCACGACCATCGCGGACGCGGAACTCGACGTGCTGCCGCGCGCCGATACCTCCGATGCCGCAAGCGCGAGAATCACCGGGAAATACTCGGGCTTCGCGCCCGACATCACCGCATTGACGGCGACTTTCTCGACCGTGTATTCCCACAGCCCGCGATTCGCGGTCGGCTGCATCCGGCCGACGACTTCTTGCGGCTTGCGTTTGGTGTACGCGAGCATGGCGGCGACGCGTTCTTCCGTCGGGAGAACGATCGGGAGTTTATCGGTCCAGTTGTTATCGAGAAACTGCTGTTGCAGTTCGTCTTCGGTCGCGGGCTCGACCAACCGCGGGGTCGTGCCCTTC
>Ga0182013_10003056_pt1 | contig 21237 bp, 20 predicted proteins | sample 612S2MmetaG_FD_120487 | JGI IMG/M metagenome (GOLD analysis project Ga0182013, IMG submission 120487) | Permafrost microbial communities from Stordalen Mire, Sweden - 612S2M metaG | ecosystem: Environmental > Terrestrial > Soil > Wetlands > Permafrost | place: Sweden: Stordalen | collected... | reverse complement strand
GCCTACAGCTTCCTCCAGATTCCACCTCACGATGGACACCCTTGCCGTTCAGCTAACACTTCCCCTTGCCGGGTGTGTAGGGGACTTGCACCCCCAAGTGAGTGCGCCCTGCCGGGCGCACCAGCGAAAAATGGCCCGGCAGATGCCGGGCCATTTTCTTTTGAAAATTCAACTCTCAGGTGTTGCAAATGAGGCATCACCTGCGCTAAGCTGTTTGTCATGGGCAGCAAGAAACGCCCCCGCAAAGTCATCGATTACGAAACGGCCTTTTCCTGCGCCGGTGGTTACGGCATTTTGCGCGAGGAAGTCTGGATGGACGAAGAAGACAGGGTGGTTCGCTACAATCTTGTGTTTATCATGTCCCACCTGACCGGGATCGATCATGGCCGAATTCTTGGCTACGACAATAGGCATGGATACCACGAGCGGCATTTCATGGGTGAGAGGCAGGCAGTCGATTACGAGGGGTTTCCGTCTGTATCCGAGCGCTTCTACCAGGAAGTTACGGCCATCCGGAGGGGTTATGAAGACAAAAGTGTTCACTGATGGATTTGAGGGCCACGTGCGGCGTTCGCGTGAACGCGCTCATAAAATCGCACGCGGCGAACGGCTCGAACCGGAAAAGATTATCACCTTCGGCGACCCGATGATGATGTTCGAGTTGATGACGGTGCAGCGCATGCGCCTATTTCAGACGGCGCGCAAAAAGAAGTTGAGCATCTCCGCTCTCGCAGAGGAACTAGGCCGCAATCGCGGCTCGGTGACGCGCGATGTGAACAAACTCAAACAGTTCGGCCTCATTCGCCTGCGCGAGCAAACCAATCCCGGTCACGGCGTCGTGCAGATCGTCGAACCCGTCGCCAAAAAGATCGAGATGCGGGCCGAGCTATAGCTTCGCCGGCTTGGCACGGGTGGCGCTCTACCGCTCCGCGACGCGGTCCAGCAGATCGAAGAACTCCGGAAAGCTGATGGCTGCGGATTCCGCGCCCTGGATGAGGGTTTCGCCTTCGGCGCGGAGGGCGGCGACGCTGAAGGCCATGGCGATGCGATGATCGCCGCCGGAATCGATAGTGGCGCCGTGCAGCGTTTGGCCGCCGGGCACATCGAGCCCGTCCTCGAACTCCTCAACTTCGGCGCCCATGGCGCGCAGATTCTTTGCCACCAGCGCGATGCGGTCCGACTCCTTCACCCGCAGCTCGCGCGCGCCGCGGATGCGAATGCCGCCGCTCGTCGAGGGCGCGATGGCCGCAAGCACCGGCAGCTCGTCGATCAGTTGCGCCGCGAGCGCGCCGCTGATCTCCGTCGAACCCAGCCCCTCAGCGAGCGCCGAAATCTGCACCGTGCCCACCAGCTCCGCGTGCTTCTCTTCGAGATTCAGCACCGCAATGCGCGCGCCCAGCGCCGTTAGAACATCCAGCAAAGACGCGCGCGTGGGATTCAGCCCGAGGGCGTCGATCACAAGATTAGAGCCGGGAAAGAGCATGGCGGCGCAGAGGAAAAACGCGGCCGAGGAGAGATCGCCGGGAACCGCGGCATCGATGGCGTGCAGGGCCTGCGGTCCGCTGATAGAAACCGAATCCGCGGTGCGCGCCACGCTGGCTCCGAAGGCGCGCAGGGCCAGTTCGCTGTGGTCGCGCGTGCGCACCGCTTCGCGCACGGTTGTGGTTCCCGCGGTTTCGAGGCCGGCGAGCAAAATGCAGCTTTTGACCTGTGCGCTGGGAACCGGCGTGGTGTAATCGATGGCCTTCAGCGGTCCGCCGTCGATGATGAGCGGCGCATGGCCGTCGGTGAGCGTGAGGCGCGCGCCCATGGCTTCCAGCGGCTTGCGAATGCGCTCCATCGGCCGCCGCGAGAGCGAGGCGTCACCCACCAGCGTGAAGCGGCCCTCCTGAGGCGCGAGCAGGCCCGAGATCATGCGCATCGTGGAGCCGGAGTTGCCGCAGTCGAGCGTCCAGTCGCGTAAATCATCGGCGGGCCCGACGCGTCCCGCTACGCCGGTGATTTCCACGGAGTCCGGTCCGGTTCGGTTCACCTTTGCGCCCAGCGCTTCCATGCAGGCCAGTGTCGAAGCACAGTCTGCGCCGGTGGAAAAATTCGTGAAGCGCGAGACGCCATCCGCGAATGCGCCCAGCATGGCGTAGCGATGGCTGATGGACTTGTCGCCGGGCAGGCGAAGGCTGCCCACAATGTTGCGAGCGGGGCGGATCAGGCGTTCCTGGGCGGCAATCGGCAAGCGGACTCCCACGCGGTGAGCTGTCAATTCGAGTTTATCGAAAGCGCGCGCGGAATTCCTAGTGCACGCGCAGCACGATGATAGTCTCGTCGTCGAAGCGGTCTTTGCTGCCCTGAAAGCGCGCCACATCCGCCAGGATCGTCTCGGCAATCTCCGCTGCGGGTAGATCGCGGTGGGCGCAAAGCAAAGCGGCCAGGCGGTCTTGCCCGTACATCTCCTCTTTCTCGTTTTCGGCATCGAGAATGCCATCGGAGACGAAGACGATGGCGTCGCCGGGCTGCGTGGCCACACTGAGCTCTTCATAGGTCACGTTAGGAAACATGCCCAGCGGGAAGCCTTCGGCTTTGACCGGCACGGATTGGCCGGCGCGGCAGAAGACCGGCTGCACCGCGCCGGAATTCGCGACCTGCAGGGTCTGGTTCTCATCGTTCCAGAGCGCGAAGAGCATCGTGACGTACTGCGATTCGAGCTTGCGTTCCTGCAGAGCGTCGTTCAGCAGCGCCAGCATCTGGGCCGGGTCCGGCTGCTGCGCGGCCGCGGCGCGCATAATGCCGCTGACCAGGGCCGCAAAGAGCGCGGCGGGAGCGGCTTTGCCGCTTACGTCGCCCAGCACGATCGCCGTGCGGTTCGGTCCGTACTCGAGAAAGTCGTAGAGGTCGCCGCCGATGGTGCGCGCCGGCAGAAAGCGCACCGCCATCTCGGCATGGGGATGCGAGGTCGCCGCGGGCGGCAACAGGCGCAGTTGCACCTCGCGCGCCATGGCGATGTCGCGCTCCAGTTGCCGCTCCTGCCGCCGCACTGCCTGGTAGAGGCGCGCGTTCTCGATGGCAATAGCAATCTGCGCGCCCAGCGTGGTGAGCATGCGCTCGTGCTCTTCGTTGAAGAACGCCGGCCGCGTATGTTCGAGGTCGAGTACGCCGATCACGCGGCCCTTGTAGAAAAGCGGCGCAATCAGCTCCGAGCGCGTCTCGGGATTCGTGGCAATGTAGCGCGGATCCTGGCTCACGTCGGGCACGTTGATCGGCCGCCATTCGCGCACCGCCGCGCCTACCAAGCCGCTGCTCGTGGGAATGCGCCGCGTGGGCGCATGGGCGTATCCGAACCGCCAGGCGTAGCGCGTAATCAGCGTCTCGCCTTTTTCGTCGAGCAGCATGATCGAGAACATCTGGTAGTCGATCAGCCGCCGCAGCAACTGCCCGATCTTTTCGAGCAATGGATTCAGGTCGAGAATCGACGCCAACTCGACCGCGATCTCGTTCAACACTTCCAGCGTCTGGGCCTGGCGCGAGACGCGCGCATACAACCGTGCGTTCTCGATCGCCTGCGCGATCCGCGAAGCCGTCATGGTCAGTACATTCAGATGCTCTTCGCGGAAGAAATCCCGCTGTTCGCTTTCGATATCCATCACGCCGATGAGCCGGTTCTTGGCGATCAGTGGGACGGCCAGCTCCGAGCGCACCTCGGGATTGGCGCCGATGTAGTAATCCGCCTTGGCAACGTCATTCAGCAGGATGGGCTGCCGCGTCAGCGCCACCTGCCCCACCACCCCCTTGCCCACGGGAACGCGCGTGCGCTCGACCTGGGGCGAATGGCCGATCTGGAACCTCATGCGCAGTTCGTGCGTCCGCTCATTCAGCAGAAAAATGGCAAAGATGCGGTAGGGAAGGACAGCGCGCACCAGCTCCGAGGTGCGGCTGAGCAGGGTTTGCAGGTCGAGCGTGGTGTTCAGCGCGTCGGTCAAACGCATGAGATAGGCCACATCCGCGGGCTCGATGCGGGCGTTGACAGGCTCGATAGGCCCGGGCTCTGCAGGACGGTAATCCCCCTCGAATTCGTGTTCTGCAGGCGGGGATGGCGGCGTTTCGCTCATAAGGGGTCGAAGGGAATGATACAGCAGGGACTAAGGATGAGTGTGAGTGTGAGTGCGCCGGACAGATTCAACCGCACTCACACTCACACTAACCACGGCCCTTATTCTGCTCCGAGCTCACGCAAAATGGCCACCGACGCGGAGCATCCGATGCGGTTGGCGCCGGCTTCGAGCAGCGCGCGCAACTGGGCGAGCGAGCGGATGCCGCCCGAGGCCTTGATGCCGCATCGCGCTCCGGCCACACCGCGCAGCAGAGCCACATCGGCGGGGGTTGCGCCGCCCACGGCGGAACCGGTGGAAGTCTTGATGAAATCCGCGCCGGCCTGGATGGCGATCTCCGCAGCGCGCAACTTTTCCTCCATGGTGAGCAGAGAGGTTTCGAGCGTGACCTTGAGCCGGGCGCCCAAACGATGGGCGGCGTCGACCGCGGAGCGGACGGTGTGTTCCACGGCGGCGTGGTTGCCGCTCTTGAGCTGGCCAATGGGCAGCACCATGTCGAATTCGCGCACGCCCAGACGGAGGAGGACCGAGGCTTCCTGAAGGAGCGTGGAAACCAGCGAACCGCCGAGCGGCGAGCCGATGACCGCGCCCGTGGGAATGCCCGTGCCGGAAAGCGCACGCACGGCGACGGAGGCCCAAACCGGGTTCACCAGCACGCAGGCGAAACGGTAGCGGACAGCTTCGGCGCAGAGGTCTTCCACCTGCTGGCGCGTGGCGCCGGGCTTGAGCAGCGTGTGGTCGACGACGGCGGCGAGAGATTGCCAACGGACGAGGGTATTGGCAGTAAAAGCGGCCGAGTCGAAAAATCCATAGTCAAAATCCAGGTCGGATTCCTGGATGGGGGTTGGCTTCATGAAGGCATGCTCCTTGCATGCGCAGGACGGCCGCTTCTTTTGGCGGATGAACCGGTTACGGGAAGAGAGTATACGTCGTGGATGCGTCTCCGGCCAAATGAATCGACGGTAAACAGAACGTTGCGGTGCCGGTTTGGGTCGAGGTGCGCGCCGGGCCGAACTACTCGGAGTTGTCCGGCGGCATCAGGCAGATATCGGGCAGGTTGCGATAGCGCTCGGCGAAGTCCATGCCGTAACCGATGACAAACAGGTTGGGAATGGAGAATCCGACGTAATCGGCCTCGATCTTTTCGATGCGCCGCGAGGGCTTGTCGAGCAGCGTGGCGATGCGCAGGGTTTTGGGGTGCTGCTGCAGGAAGAGCTTGCGCAAATAAGCCAGGGTGAGACCGGTGTCGAGAATGTCTTCGACCACGAGCACGTTCTTGCCCTCGATGGGCTGGTCCAGGTCCTTGATGAGCTTGACGGCGCCGGAGGAGCGCTGGCCCTTGCCGTAGCTCGAGACCGCGACGAAATCGAAGGTAGCGTCAACCTGGATCGCGCGCGAGAGGTCGGTGAGGAAATACGCCGCGCCCTTGAGCACGCCGACCATGACCAGCTTTTCGCCGTGCAGGTCGCGGGCGATCTGCGCACCCATCTCGGCCACGCGATCGGCGATCTGCTGGCGGGAGTAGAGAACTTCAAGGCCTTCGGTTGCCATGCTTGCCATGGTGACAGTATCGCGCGGATTGCCTTGTTTGAGGCTGTGTAAATCGCGGATCGGAATCACGGCTGGCGCTCGAAATCGATTGGCAGGCATCGCGCGTCTATACTGAGAGAGACATGCTTCCTTATCTGCATCTTGGATGGCTCAATCTGCCCACGTTCGGGCTGATGCTGTGGTTTGCTGCCGTGGCCGGCGCCATTTTGGTGGATCGCGGATTCAAGCGCGAGGGGATCGCGGCCGATGCTGTGGGCATGGTGGCCTTTGCCCTGGTGGCGGGCCTTGTGGGCGCCAAGTTGTGGCATATTCTGGACTCTCCGGCCGAGTTCAAGTTCGAGGGCTGGCGCGTTCTGTGGGATACGGCAGGATTCGCCTGGTACGGCGGGATGGTCTTCGGCATTCTGGCGCTGGTTGTGCAGGGCGTCCACGCCAAAATAGGGGCGCTGCGGACATTGGATCTGTGCGCGCCGGCGGCAGCCATTGGCTACGGCATAGGGCGCATCGGCTGCTTCCTCTCCGGAGACGGCTGCTACGGCATCGTAATCAAGCCGGTGCATCTGTTCGGGACCACCTTTCACCCCTGGGGAATGGCTTTCCCGCACGGAATCGAGCCTATTTTCCAGCCGGTTTACCCTACGCCGCTTTATGAGCTGGGCGCGGGGCTCGTGATCGGCGGGTATCTTTGGTGGCGCGCCGGCAAACCTCATGCCGTGGGCGTCATCGTCGGCCAGTATCTGGCCTTGGCCGGTGCGGCGCGCTTTCTGGTGGAGTTTATCCGCCGCAACCCCAAGGTTCTTTGGGGATTGTCGAATGCGCAACTGGCCAGCGCCGGAGCCGTTCTGGCGGGGATCGCGCTTGCCGTTTGGGCGGCTAAGCGGCCGGCATTGAGGCCGCGAAACCTCCCGGTTCCCCTCGAAAAACCGGCCTGACCCTTATCTACTCCGGGCTTTTCGGCACGCGACCCATCCAGTAGATGGGTCGCGTGCCGTGTCTTCAAGCTCCGCACGGCTAACGCATTTTCCGGATTGGTATAGAGTTTCGTCTGGAACGACTGTGGGCATTTTCCTCAAGAAAATGCCCATACCTGCCTTTGGGCGACTCTACAGCCATCCGGAAAATGCCTTACGGGGTAGGAAGCTTGATGGCGATCGGCCGCATGACGTGAATCGGCGCGCGGATCACGGTGAACACCTTTACCGCCTTATCGTTGTTGAGCACCGCGGTGTCGAGCGTGCAACTATCCAGCAGCTCCTGGTTGGTGATCCCCGCCGCCTTGCAAACCTCGAGGGCGTGCGCCGACTGCGCGGCAGTCAGGTCCCGGGCAAAGAACGGCTTGCTGGGATTGCCCGCCTTGATCCTCGAGGCTTCGGTGAACAGCGACTTGCCCTCGGGAACCCGCCAACTGTCGCCATACAACTCGTAGAGATCGGTGAACGAGATCGGCTCGTTGAGCAGCTTGCCGTTGGCCGCGAAGAGCTGGCGGGAGTTTCCCGCGGGATTGCCGAGCAGCCCCTTGGCGCTGGAAAGCGGCGACTGGCCCAGTCCCACGGAGACGTTGATCCACCACATGCTTGGGTTGCTCTGCGGCGCGATGCTGACCGAGTTGCCGCTGCTGTCGCTGACGATGTAGGCGCCGTCCCGCGACGTGATCTGCACGCCGGAAGGCAGCAGCACCGACTTGCCGCTGGCCAGCGTCGTCTGCTTGTGGTCGATGTAAAGCCTCTCCGGCTCCACGTCTACCTCGACGACCGACGAGCCCTCCTGCACAGCAATGCCCTTGTTCACGGCCGCATCGGGCCAGGTAGGCGCGCCCGACGCCTGCCGCGTTTGCACGGTGAAATCCGGAGCCTCGAGCAGGACGAATTCGCCCGAGGCCTGGAAATCGTAATACAAGCCATCGAAGGTCGTGATGTGGGTGTCGCCCACGGTCTGCGCGCCGGCACAGAAGACTTGCACGGCGCCGGGAGCATCCGTCTCCGTAAAGATCAGCGAGGGCCACTTGGCGGTGGACGCCGCAGTGGTGGTGTCCACCAGCGTCAGGTTGTTCTGTTCGCCGGTCCACCCTTCCTGCTGGCACGTAGGAGCGAGGGCCGTGCCGCTATCCACCAGCGTACGCGCAATGAGCGTGGTTCCGGGGTCGAAGGTCGCGACGGACCCGCAGCAATCGCCGAAGATATTGAATTCGGCCGTGTTCCAGAAACTTCCCAGGTCCGTAATGTAGTCGTCGCCCGGCGCCGAATAAACCGCGGTGCCGACGGTAACGGTTGTCGTGTCGTCCGCGCCGGGAACAACACCAGCCACTTGACCCATAATCTTCATGCTGGCCAGCGTAGCCCAGGTCTGGGGTGGGATCGGCGTGGCCATCGCGCTGTTGATGAAGCAATCGCCTCCCTGCGAAATCCAGGACGACGATGGGCACGGGCTGCCGTAGCCGATCAGCCAATACTCAACGTAGGCGCACGATTTGGACATGAGACTCGGGTACGCCCACGACGCTTCGCATTGCGTGTTGGAGTAAACGAACTGCTCCCAACCTGTGCACCCCGCGATGCTATTGCACGCCTTAACGCCCGGCATGAATTGCGTATTGACCTGGAGAGAAAAAGCGTTGGGTGTTCCCGTGCCCCCGCCCGCCGGCACGCCATTCTCTGCGGTCACTGTGGTCCCGGCGTCGAACCAACCCTCTGCCTGCGAGATGTTGCCCGTGGCCGCTTCTGCAGATAGATCGGTTCCGTTGCCTACGTTGTTTCCGCGCGCCCCTTTCCTGGGCGGCATCGGAACGGTCGGCGGTTTTGTGCACGGCACCTCTGTCCACCCCGTATCGGGGTAGCTCGCCCTGTAGCAGGACTTCTTGGGCCGCTGCGTGTGAATAATCCTCTGCCGCCAGTTCTCCAGCTCCTCGGCGCTCGGCCGAGGCCTGATTTCGCTTGCCGCTTCCGGCAGCCGCGTTGCTTCGGGCGCTGGCTTCATCTCCTGCGCAGGTTCCTGTGGAGGCGCGCCGGCTCCGGCCGCCCGGGCGGTCCCGGACAGCAACATACTCAGCGCCGCTACCGCGAGCACCGCGCCGCAAAGCACTGCCTTGCGTGACATGGCGCAACACAACTGCATGAATTCCCTGATTGACCTGAACATAAAACCTCCGGGGGGTGCGACTTGCCTGGGTGACCATTCTATTAGTGTCCTGAGTCGCAAATTCGTTTCATGAGCGAGTTGTCATCGTGAGTTTCTCTCGACGTGGGTCCACACAAGCGCGTGAAGATCCTCACGTGTCATTCTGAGCCTCGGTCGCCCGCCAAGGAGGGCCTAAGTCGAAGAATCCGCAGTCGTTCTTTGGCGATTTTCGACGGAGCGGAGCTCAGCCGGCTTTGCGGCCAAACGAACGCGAAGGATCTGCGGCTCTTCTTCAATGAATTTCCGGCGCACCGCGTTGGATTCAGGGTAAAACTCCAGATTTCTGCCGGACCGAGGTTCGACGATTTACGTGAACTGGCTGCGGAAGACGGCCTTGATGTGCGCCAGCCGCTCTTCGAGCGCCTTGACTTCTTCATCGAGCCGCAGACGCCGGGCCAGGCCGATGGCGTCGTAGTAGGCCTCCTTGGCATCGCTGTAGCAGGCCGTCGCCCCGCTCGAGGAATGTGCCTCGTACATCTCGTCGTAGGCCTTTTCGCCCATCGCCTTCAGTCGCTCCAGTTGCTCGAGCTGCGCTTTGCGTTCTGTTTCGTCCGTCATTTGTCTTCTATTTTGGAGCCGCGGCGTGGCTGACCGGCCGCACTGCCGGGAAGTAGCCGGTGCGGGTGCGCACGGTGAGCTTGCCCGATCCCTTCGCCGCGGCGGTCACCTCCACCTTGCGGAATCCCGAAACCGACGCGGGCTTGGTGGAGTGGTAGCCAATGGTGTACTGGCTGCGAATGTCGCGCGCCACCTCGGCGGCAATCTGATCGACTTCCGCGATGGACCTGGGGAAGTACGCGACGCCCCCGGTTTCCTGGGACAGCATCTCGAGCGCGCGGCGCGCATGGCGTACCTCGGCGCGGGTCATTTCATCGCCGAAGAGCAACCCGATCGAGTAAATCACCGGGCCGGAGAGCTGCTGCACGCGGCGGATGGTCTGCTCCAAATCCAGCGCCGATGCGTTGTCGTCGCCGTCGGTGATGATCACCAGCACCTGCTTGGGCCGCTTGGCGTCGGCGGCCAGCTTGTCGGCCGAAGCCGCCACGGCATCGTAGAGCGCGGTGCCGCCCTTGGAGTCCATCTGCGACAAGCCTTCGCGGAGCTTCTTGACGTCCGAGGTGAATTCGCAGTCGATGAAGGCTTCGTCGGAGAAGTTGACCACGAAGGCCTCGTCCCTGGGGTTGGAGGCGAGGATCATATCGAGAGCCGCCTTGTTGACGGAGGGGCGTTTGCTGTACATGGAGCCGGAGTTATCGATCACCAGGCCCATGGACACGGGCAGATCGGTGTGCTGGAAGCTGATGATCTTCTGCTGGACCCCGTCCTCCAAGACCTGAAAGTTGTCTTTGGTCAGGTCCTCGATCAAATGGGCGCCGTTGAGTACGGTGGCGTTCAGCACCACCTCATCGACGTCGGTGTGGAACAGGTAGCCCTCGCCTTTTTTCTCGAGAGTTCCGGCGGGCGGCGCGGGAGGTACGGTGTCGGGCGAGCGCACGGGATCGGTATCCCTGGTGAGCGCAGGCGACTGGGCAGCCGGCGCGCCTGCCGGCGCCTGAGCCTGCTGGGCCGGGAGAAGAAGACCCGATGCTACGAGGATTGCGGCCAGAACCGCGTTACTGCAATGGCGCATAGTACCCGGTGCGAGCATAAACCGTGAGCGGTGGCAATCCCGGTGGAGGATTCACCTTTACCTTCACTTTACGCCACTTGCCGTCGCGGCTGAGATTCTTGGGCCTGTAGCCGATCACGTACTGATTGCGCAGCTCGGTGGAGATCTTCTCGGCGATATCGCTCATCTCGTCCACGTCGTCGACACGGAACATGCGGCCGCCGGTAGCGGTGCTGACGTCGTCGAGCAGTTGCGGACCGGTGCGCTCCTCCGGTGTGGGCGCGTAGGGATCGAAGATGCCGATGGAGTAGATCTCCACATCGGCTTCGCGCACCGCGGCGCGCACCTCGCCTTCGGTGTACCGCGAACGGTTGTCGCCGCCATCGGAAACCACCAGCAGCGCCTTGCGCTCGTGGTGGGCGTCTTTCATCTTGGCCATGCCGTAGTAAATGGCGTCCAGCAGCGCGGTGCGGCGTTCGGCGTGCACGATGGCCAGCCGCGCCTGAATCTGCTCAACGGAACTGGTGAAATCCTCAATCAGCTCCGGCCGGTCGTTGAAGCCGATGACGAAGAACTCGTCCTGCGGGTTGGCCGTCTTGATGAACTGCAGGATCGACTCCCGGGCGCGGATCAGCTTGGAGCTCATGGAACCCGAGAGATCGAAGATGATGCCGATCGAGACCGGCGCGTCTTCGCTGGCAAAGCTCCAAATCTCCTGCTTGTTACTGTTCTCGAAGATCTGGAAGTCCTCTTTTTCCAGGCCCGTGACCAGGCGGTTCAGCGGATCGGTGACGGTGATGGGAACCAGCACCAGATCCACGTTCGTGCGAATGTACGAGCCGGGATGAATGCGCAGCGACTCAGGGCCGGATGCGGGGCCTGCTTCAGCGCCCTTGGGCTCGACGGCGGGCGCGGAGGAACTGCCCGGCGGCTCCACGTGGACTTTATTGAGCTGATCTTCCTGGGCCCAGTTCCGCGCCAGGCACAAAACCGCAACCAGGACGCAGACACCCAGGCGACGGCAAACCTGGGCGAAGTTTCTGCCTCCGTTGTGGCTAACCCGCCTTTGGGGAAGCATCTTCATGTGGCACCACGAGCGATTGAAGGCGATATTACCACTATCGGCGCGCCCCTGCTGTCAGCAGATTGTCATTACAGTACATTTCGACATTCGCGAACGCCGGCCGCGCAGAGCGCTGGGATACAATCAAGCCTGAACCCCCGCGATTCCACTGCCGGCAACGGCGTGGCGGAGCGCATTTTCCACCTTTGCAACGGCGGAGCACGACCTTCCTCATGGCTCGCATTTATCCTTTTCGCGCCTGGCGCTACAATCCCTCTGCGGTCCGGCTGGACGACGTGGTCACTCAGCCCTACGACAAGATCTCACCGGCCATGCAGCAGGCCTATTACCAGCGCTGCCCCTATAACCTCGTCCGCATCATCCTGGGACTGCCTGAGTTATTTGACGCCGAGCGGGACGAAAACGTCTATACGCGCGCGGCGCGGGATTTTCGCGCCTGGCGCGAGCAGGGCGTGCTGGCCGAGGAGCACGACCCGTGCGTCTTTGCCTATGCGCAGCGCTTCCGGGTTCCCGGAACCGACGTTGTGAAGGAGCGGCGCGGGTTTATCGCGCTGGGCAAGCTGCACGATTACTCGGAAAATGTGGTTTTCCGGCACGAGCAGACGCTTTCCAAGCCCAAGAGCGACCGGCTGAACCTGCTGAGGGCCACGCGGGCGCACTTCGGGCAGATTTTCATGCTCTACTCCGACCCCTTGGGAAGCGCGGAGAAGATTCTCTATGACGGCAACGGCACGGCCGACGCGGAAGTGACCGACGAGTACGGCGTGGTACACCGGCTGTGGCGCGTGAACAACCCCTCGACCATTCGCCTGCTGACCACCGCCATGGCCGACAAGAAACTGATCATCGCCGACGGGCACCATCGCTACGAAACCGCGCTCAACTACGCGAAGGAACACGCGCACGCCGCCCCGGCGCAGGCGGAGCTGAGCGCCACCGGCCTGCCGCAGCCTGCGTATCCGGAAGCCGCCGTGATGATGACCTTTGTGAACATGGATTCGGACGGCCTGGTGATTCTGCCCACGCATCGCGTGGTGCACAGCCTCACCGGTTTCGATGCGGCGGCGTTTCGCGCCAAGGCCGAAGAGTTCTTCACCGTGGAGACCCTGGCGCCGGGCGACGCGCAAAGCTATCTCGGCACATTAACTGCCCAGAGCGGCACGGCGTTTGCGGCCGTCACGCGCGGCGGCAACTTTTTGCTGCGCGCCAAGCCTGAAGCCATGGCCAAAGCCCTCGCCAATGTGCCGGAACGGCAGCGGCAACTCGGCCTCACCCAATTGCACTCGATCGTTCTCGACCGGCTGCTGGGCCTGGACGCCGAAAAGGTGCGCGAGCAGACCAATCTTCGCTACCTGCGCGACGCGGGCGAAGCCGTGGAACAGGTGCGCAAGGGCGAGGCCGATGTGACCTTCCTGACCAACCCCGTGACCATGGAGCAACTGCGCGAAGTGGCCTTTGCGGGCGAGGTGATGCCGCAGAAATCCACTGACTTTTTCCCCAAGCTGCTGAGCGGCCTGGCGATTTACGCGCTGGACTAGGATCGTAGGACGGAAGTAACCTTGTGTGGTAAGTCAAGAGTTCGCATCGCAATGAGATTGTCATCCTGAGCGGAGTTTGCCGCGTGACCGGGGCCCCCACGGACAGGTCTTCGTCCGTGGGGTGGTTGGGCGGCAAACGGAGTCGAAGGATCTGCGGTTGTTTTTCTGCAAAATTCAGACTCAGCACACTAGTTTCAGGGCACAGGAAGCCGGGGAGACCGATGCCGACGATCGATAAGAATCCTTCCGCTTCCTTGATTGCGGAGGTCGCCCCCCGGTCGCCGTGGCGCGTAACCGAAGTCGAAGCTCTTCCGGATTTCCGGCTGCGGGTTGCATTTGCCGGCGGCCTCACGGGAGTCGTCGACATGTCTCGCATGGTGCATTCGCCGAAGGCCGGAGTGTTCGCCGCGCTTGCCGACCCGTCTCTGTTTGCGCAGATGCGGCTGGAATTGGGCGCAGTGGCCTGGCCCGGTGAACTGGACCTTGCTCCCGATGCGATGCACGCTGCAATCCAGGAGCGTAGCGCGTGGCTGCTTTAGTCCGCTCACTTTGGCTGCTAGCGGCCGCGGCGGCAGCCTGCCAGCCTTTCGCCGTCACCCAAGCGCCGCCCGCTCCCGGGACGGCCCGGTTTGTGGTGGTGCTCGATGCCGCCCACGGTGGCGACGACCTTGGCGCGAAGCTCGGCAACCAGCCGGAAAAAGACATGACTCTGGCGCTCAGCGTCAAACTGCGCTCGCTGCTCATGGCGCGCGGCATTGCCGTGGTCACAACGCGCGAGTCGGACGTGAATGTAGACACGGATCGCCGCGCCGAGATTGCCAATCGCACCCGCGCCGCGGCCTGTCTGAATCTGCATGAGGCCCCGGCAAGCGCAAACAACGGGCCCGCCGTGCACCTGTTTCTTTCTTCCCTTCCCGCCGCGAAGGATGTGCGTCCGGCGCCGTGGCGAACGGCGCAATCGGCGTGGATCGAGCGCAGCACCGCGCTGGCCGGCGTGCTGAATGCGGCGCTCACGCAAGCGGGCGTCACGGTGACGCTGGGCCGTACGCCGCTGGCCGCGATCGACAGTATGACCTGTTCCGCCGTCGCGGTTGAGATCGCCCCCGAGCGGCCTGCGGAGGCCGAAGATGCTGCGGACAATTCGGGATTCGAGACCAAGGTGATGGAAGCGCTGGCGGCCGCGCTGGTGGAATGGCGATCCGATGGCGGCCAATTCGGAGAACAGCAGCCGTGATTCCTCGCCACCAGACCGTGCTGTTTGTGATCCTGCTCGTGGCCTCGGTCATCATGGGCGCCGTCTTGTGGAACCAGTTGCGGCGCGCGCACGAGCGGCTGCTGCGCGGCGAATTTGCCGCGCCAACGCAGGCGCCGCTGGTGGCGCCGGCCGAGCAGGCCACATTGATGGTGGCCGCCGACGCGGACAACTCCATCGCGCCGCGCATTCTGACCCTGCCTTTGCCCGAGAATCCCGAGGCCCGGGCGCGCGTCGTCCTGGGCAAACTCTTCGACCTCGACGCCGCGCCCGACGCCACGCATCCGGTCCCCGGCGGCGCAAGCTCCATCGCACAGGTGTTTCTTGTGCCCATCTCCGACGCCGGCGGAAAGATTTCGGCCGCATCGCCGCAATTGGCCGTAGTGAATCTGACCGGCGCGTTTGTGGCCGGTCATCCCTCGGGCATCGAGACCGAAACGCTCACGGTTCGTTCCATCTGCGCCACGCTCAACGCCAACTTGCCGCGCGTCACCGAGGTGCGATTTCTGGTGGACGGCCTGCCGCGCGCCACACTGGCCGGCCACGCCGACCTGACGCGCACCTACCTCGCCGCCCAGACGGCGCCAGCCGAGGGAGCTCAACCGTGAGCACGACCCCAAGCTCCACGACCACTTCCGCCATCGGCGTCTTCGATTCCGGATTCGGCGGATTGACGGTGCTGTGAGCGCTCATCGCGCGGCTGCCACGCGCGCGCTTTGCGTTTCTGGGCGACACGGCGCGGCCGCCCTGCGGTCGAAGCCTTTCCCAGGGTTCCGCTGCGCTTCACTCTGGGCTGTTTTCGGCTTGTCCCTCCGGGACGAACGGCCGGCGCCGTCCAGCGAAAGCGGAGAGCCAATCCGGCTCGATTGACGAAAGCCGCTCCTGCGATTGCCCTATCGGCGGCCACGGAGCGATTCCCGTGAAAATCGCTCTGGTATTCTGAGAAATAGCGGCAGCTCCGCCGTTTTCCCCTTTGGAGTAGACTCTCGGAGGAACACTCATCGCATGATCAATTTGGCGGGCAAGACAGCCGTCGTCTTCGGGCTGGCCAACAAGCGCTCGATCGCCTGGGGCATCGCCCAGAAACTCCACGAGGCCGGCGCCACCCTGGCCATCTGTTACCAGAACGAGCGCATGAGGGCCGAGGCCGAGGACCTGATCGACGAGCTCGGAACGGCCAGCGGCTTCCAGTGCGACGTGTCGAACGACCAGGAGATCGCCACTCTGTTCGCGGCGCTCAATGAGAAGTACGCGAAGATCGACATCCTGGTGCACGCCATTGCCTACGCCCCCGCCGAGGACCTGAGGGGCGAGTTCATCAACACCAGCCGCGAAGGCTTCCGCATCGCGCACGACGTGAGCGTCTACTCGCTGATTGCCGTGAGCCGCGGCGCGCTGCCGCTGATGACCGAAGGCGGCAGCATCATCACCTTGAGCTACTACGCCGCGGAAAAAGTGGTGCCTCATTACAACGTGATGGCCCTGGCCAAGGCCTCGCTCGAGTCGGCCGTGCGCTACCTGGCCTACGAGCTGGGACCGAAGAACATCCGCGTGAACGCAATCTCTGCCGGGCCCATCAAGACCCTGGCCGCGCGCGGCGTGGGCGCGCTGGGCGAGATGCTCAAATCGCACGCCGAACGCGCGCCGCTGCACCGCAACGTCGATCAGAGCGAAGTGGGTGGCACAGCACTCTATCTCGCCAGCGACCTGGCCAGCGCCGTCACCGGCGAAATCATCTACGTGGATTGCGGCTACAACATCATGGGGTACTGAAAGAGAACCGGCGGAGCCGGCCCGCATTTCTCACACGCGATGAGAACCTGTACCGCCGGTCTCCCGACCGGCTGTAGCGGGGGTCTCCGGACCCCCGTGGCGCACCGGCAACGCCGCCATGATCCCGCTTCCTACTGCATCGCCAGAATCTTTTCCCAGACGGCGGGCTCTATGGGCAGGCCGAGGCGCAGGTTTTCCTCGCGGATGCGCAGGGTTTGCTCGCCGGGGTAGCGCACTTCCCCATCAGGCGCGGCGGGCCGCGAGTTGTGCAACGACGCGACCACACCATCGGCGATCTGATCCGTAGCGGGTCCAAAGGCCGCGGGATTGAGCGCCAGAAACATTTGCGAGACGCCGGTTTCGAGCAGCGGGTCGGTCGAGATCTGGTGCGTGGCGCGGCCCATCGCCATCATCGCGGCTACCATGTCGAGCACCACGGCGAGTCCCGATCCCTTCCAGTAGCCAATCGGCAGCGGCCGCCACGACCTCTCGATCGCCGCCGCATCGCGCGTCAAATTGCCCTCCGCATCGTAGCCGCCGTCGACGGGCAGCAATTCTCCGCGCCGTCGATAGCTTGCCAGCGCGCCATAAGAGAACTGCGACATGGCCATGTCGAGCACCACCGGCCCGCTTGCGCGCGGCACGGCGACGACCAGTGGATTGTTGCCGATGGCGGGCTCCGCGCCGCCCCAGGGCGGAAGATTGGGCATGGTGTTGGTCCAGCAGATGCCGATCATGCCGGCCTCGGCCGCCTGCCAGCCGTAAGTACCGCCGCGCAACCAGTGATTGGTGTTGCCCATCGCGATCGAACTAACGCCGTGCTCGCGGGCCAGGGCGATGGCGCGCTCCATGGCGGCCAGCGCGTTCAGATTGCCGGGGCCTTTGTGCCCATCCCAGCGCTCGAGCGCACCCAGCCGCGCCGTGGCCGCGGCCTCGCCCGCAGGGTCCACGCAGCCGTTGCGAATGGTCTTCACAAAACGCGGAAAACGGTTGATGCCGTGCGTGTAGACGCCGTCGCGCGTGGTTTCGGCAAAGAGGCGGGCGCAGGTCTGAGCGCGCCCCGCCGCGAAGTCGAGCTTGCCGAGGACAGCGGCGAGGGTATGTTGAACTTCGGCGAAGGGCCTGCGGTTCATGGTTGGTCAGATAGCGGCGTTAGCGGAGTTGGCGGTGTTAGCGGCGTTAGGACACCGGCGAATTGTGCAGTCACCGCAGACCCACCGACTTTGTTTGTCGCGAAAAGTCACGGAAGGCTCCGCTCAGGATGAAGACTCAGCTGTGTTGCGAACACCAAACTCCGCTAGCACCGCTAACTCCGCTAACACCGCCAACTCCGCTAACACCGCTAACTCCGCTATTCCTTCAGCGTCACCGTGATCTTGCGCGCATCGCCGCCTTCTGAAGTGATCAGAATCTCGCCGGTCGCGCGCTTGCGGATGCTCTTGAATTTTTCGCCCCACTCTACCAGCACCAGCGCGTCCGGCGTCAGCAAGTCGTCGAGGCCGATGGTTTCAAGCTGGCGCTCGCTTTCCAGGCGATAGACGTCGAGGTGATAGAGCTTGACCGGCTTGCCCTGGCGCGTGCCGTCGAATTCGTGCATCAGCGTGAAAGTCGGGCTGGTGACTTCATCGGGGTCGGCGGCATCGAGGGCCTGGGCGATGCCTTTGACCAGCGTGGTTTTGCCGGTCCCCAGGTCGCCGCCCAGCAGCAGCAACTGCGGCGGCTTAAGCAGATCGGCCAGCTTGCGGCCCACGGCGATGGTGTCCGAACCGCTCTGCGTGGTGAACTCGTACATTCTGCCTTCCGCGGCGACTGCGGCGTTGCTCATCTTTGAAACCTCGCCGGAAACCTTCATATGGGCATAGGACCCGCTACAGACCCCGTTGGGCTGCTGCACACGCCTTTAGTCCGCTGCATGCGCTCTCCGTCCGCTGCACGCGCCTTTAGTCCGCTGCATGCAGTGCCCCCTGCAACCAAACATACCCGTTCCGGCCGACCCCAGCAACGCGACTCACGTGCGTACCAAAGGCACGTGCGAGAAACGCAAACGAATCGGTGGCCAGAACCGTGTGCTCATCGGCCTCGCGCACGGCCTGGTCCGCGGCCAGACCGTGCAAATAGACGGCGGCCTCGACGGCGCGCGCCGCGTCTTCTGGGTATTGCGCCAGCAGGCCGGCAATCAGGCCGGTGAGCACGTCGCCGCTGCCGCCTTTGGCCATGCCGGGATTGCCGCTGGTGTTCACGGCCACGCGGCCATCGGGATGCGCGATGAGGGTGCGCGCGCCTTTGAGCACCAGTGTCACGCCGAGGCGCTGCGCAAACGTGCGCGCCGCGGTAAGCCGGTTGGCCTCAATCGCGGCGATGCTGCTGCCCGTGAGGCGGGCCATCTCGCCGGGATGCGGAGTGAGCACCAGAGTCCGGCCCTTGGCGAGTTTCGCCAGCAGCACCGGCTTGGCGGCGAGAATGTTGAGCGCGTCGGCGTCGATGACGGCAGGGATCTTTGTCGCGGCCAGCAATCCGGCCGTGAATTTTGCGGCTTCCGCGCTCTGGCCCATTCCCGGACCGATGGCGAGCACGGTTTTTCCTGCGGTGAGCGCGGCGATCTCGGTGGCATTCAAGTTCTTTGCTGACACCTGGCCTGCTTCGGTCGCCGCCAGCGGCCAAGTCATCAACTCCGGAGCGAACGACGAGACCACCGGCAGGGCGGGCCCGGGAACGGCCGCGGTGACGAGGCCGGCGCCGGCACGCAACGCAGCCAGGGCCGCCATGGCCGGCGCGCCGGCCTTGCCTCCGACCCATCCGAAAGAACCGCCCACCACGAGAACGTGTCCGAAGCTGCCCTTGTTGGCCGCGGCGGCGCGCGGCGCTTGTGCCAGCGCGAGAGACGAGCCGGCCCAATCGATGCCGAGCGACGAAACCATCAACGCATCCGGCGAGCCAATGGGCGCGACGGCCACGGGCTGATCCCAGCGGCGGGTGAGAGCCCCGAAGACGTGCGCCGGCTTGGGCGCGGTAAAGGTGACGACGGCGTCGGCGGGAAAGACCGCGCCGGAAGCGGTGGCGGCGGTTTCATCGGCGGGCCAGCCGGAGGGCAGATCGACAGCGAGAATCGGCGCCGTGCTCTTGCGCAGCCATGCGAGCGCGGCCAGTGCCATGCCTTTCATCGGCGGCTTGAATCCCGTGCCCAGCACGGCATCGACGATCAGGTCGGCGGCGAGCGCGTCGTCGTGCTTTTTGAGCTCCTCGGCCGACGTAGCCACATGCACCGCGCCGCGCATGGGGCTGGTCAGCTCGCTCCAGGCCACGGCCGCGTCGCCGCGGAGTTTATCCGGCGCGCCCAGCAGGATTGTGGTTACGTCGAGACCGGCTTCGCACAGCAGCCACGCCGTCATCATGCCGTCGCCGCCGTTGTTGCCGGTTCCGCAAAGCACGGTGACGCGATGCGCCTGCGGGAACTGCCGGCGCGCGAATGCGGCGACGGCCGAGGAGGCCGCGCGCATCAGGTCAAGCGACGGAATGCCGAAGCGCTCCGTGGTGGCGCGGTCGCAAGTCTGCATTTCGGCTGCGGAAAGAACGTGCATCGCCTTCATGGTAACGCAGTGGATAGTGGCTCGTGGTTAGTGGTTAGTGATTAGTGGCTAGTGGTTAGTGATCGGCGCCTGCGGTTCGCCTCGGCTGACGGCTCAGAGCTTGTTTCTGTTCCCTGTTCCCTGTTCCCTGTTCCCTGTTTTTCGTCATTTCAGCAGGCGCGCCTGCAGCGTGACGTGCGAGTTGGCGCGGGTGAGGGTGCAGGAGCCGTTTTTGTCGCAGCGGAAGTGAATGGAAGCAGGAAAGACCTGCCACTCGGCGGTGCGGTTGCGCATGCCGGCCGCGCCCAGTTGAAACACGCGCCCGCCGCTGGTTTCAACCGTGCCGCGCGAGGGATTGTCGCCAACGATCACGTCGTCGCCTTCAATGGGCGCGGGCAGGCGTGCAGCCCGCCCCAATTGATTTCGATCGCCCCCGTGGTTCTTTTCCGCGTTGCTTCTCTCCTCCCGCAGCCAGATGTCCTCCTCGGCAGGGGTGGGAAAATCGGTGGCGAAATCCCACGTCTTCGAGGCTGCGTAGGCCTTCGCCGCACAAGGCAGCGGGCCACTGAGATCGATCTCCGCAATCTTCCCGCTTTTACCGCTCATATTCACAACCGTGTCGCCGGTCGCGGTCTGCTGCGGCCCCTGCAGCGGGGCGGAATCGCTGTCGTCGGAAGTGCGCGGCACGGGCGGGGGAAAGAGAATCTGCTTCTGGCAGCTTACGAGCCCCGCGGCGTCCAGCAGACGGATCGTGACCGAGATCTGGCGCGGCGGATCCGCCGCCACGGTTGCGAAGCTGGCGGCCTGCTGCGTGCCGATGGGATCGAGAAACAACTGGTAGGAGGCGCTCGTCTGCCAGTGGGCGACAAGCCGGCCGCTCAAACCCACGGCATCGAAGCGCTGGCTGCCAAGGTCGATGAAGGGAACGGGCGGCTTGCCCCGGAAGAGCGAGGGGAAGGCAAGAGCGATCAACGCGATCAACGCCAACGGCGCAGCCACAATGAAGATTTTGACAGCAGGAAGCGGAAGGCTCGGTTTTTTCCCCGCAGCCGGCTCCGCGGGCGCCGGCATGGCCTCGCGGAACGAGTACAGATCTTTCTCGCTGGTGTTTTCGGGGTACGGCACCACCTCGAAATGGGAGACGGGAAGGTCTTCGCCGGGGCCGGGAGAGTTGCCGCCGGCGCCTGTTTCTGCATTCAGATCGGGTCGATCCGCATCGCTCATAGTATTAGGCATCCGATCGTTCGGCCGGGAAACCGTGCGCGTAGATCACAGCCATTGAAACACGGGAACGCGGGCGCTGCAATAACCCTTCTGTGCAGAAAAAGGAGGCCGTTTCCCACCGGAAGAAGCCATTGGACCACTGCCCTGCCCCGGCCCATCTCTTCCGAAACTCTTTCGAAATCGGGAAAAAATTCCCTGCGGAAGAATTCGCCGCTGACAGACCCGATCGCGCACCCAGTCCCTTATTGACTCCTGCATAAATAATGCAATAATGGGTATTGAGGTTCAGAATACCTATGCCCCGGCTGAAGGGAAGCGCCGGTCTTCTGGAGGACCGGCGGAGACGCGCGTTGGCATTGCTGG
>Ga0182013_10003054_pt1 | contig 21247 bp, 14 predicted proteins | sample 612S2MmetaG_FD_120487 | JGI IMG/M metagenome (GOLD analysis project Ga0182013, IMG submission 120487) | Permafrost microbial communities from Stordalen Mire, Sweden - 612S2M metaG | ecosystem: Environmental > Terrestrial > Soil > Wetlands > Permafrost | place: Sweden: Stordalen | collected... | reverse complement strand
GTTCAGGTCCGGGTCGCCGGCTCCGAGGGTCGAGTTCATCAGGTTCGCCCAGATCTCATCATCGGCCTGCGGGATCCCCATGAAGCTCCCGATCACACGCGCCACGACGGGCTGCGCGACATCGCCCACCAGATCACACCCATCCCTGCCCTGCAGGCGATCAAGGACACCCCGCACGATCGCCCTGATCTCATCCTCATGATCAGCGATCCGCTTCGGCGTGAACCCACGCTGGAACAGCGCCTTCAGGCGGTCGTGCTTCGGCGGGTCCATCCCGATGAACATGGCGCGCGCGAGCTCGATGGGGAATCCGCCGGACGCGGCGATCACCCCGCCGGCTTCCGAGGAGTAGGTCGCCCAGTCGCGGCTGACGGTGTGAACGTCCTGCGCGGTCGTGACGGACCAGAAGCCTGCCTCATCCGGGAAATCCCCGAAGCTCTCGGTCCAGTGGATCGGGCATTCGCGGCGCATGTCCCTGAAGACGTCATGCGGCGGCCCGTCAGTCCACAGCTCGCGCCTTGCGAGTTCCAGGCTCGCGATGTCCCTGTCAACAGCCGCCATCTGCCCCTCCCTCGTGTAAGTACTTCGTCCCGGCGGGGATGATAGTGGCGGCGCGCGGCGCGCGGCGCCGGATTCGCCGGGGCGACGGCGGGCCGGTGCGCGGCGATAGGCTTCGCCCCGCACGAGCGGAAAACTCACGATGTGGAGGGGCCATGAGCGACGAGACCGTGAAGTACCTTCTGTCCGAGGCCGAGATCCCCACGCAGTGGGTGAACCTGCTCGGCGAGCTGCCGGGTGAGCCGCTTCCGCCGCTGCACCCGGGGACGATGGACCCGGCGGGTCCCGCGGATCTCGCGCCGCTGTTCCCGATGGCGCTGATCGAACAGGAGGTCTCCCCCGAGCCCTTTGTCCAGATACCCGAGCCCGTCCTTGCCGCATACAGGCTCTGGAGGCCCACCCCGCTCTATCGCGCGCGGCGGCTCGAGCGCGAGCTGAAAACGCCCGCCCACATCTACTACAAGTACGAGGGCGTCTCTCCAGCCGGGTCCCACAAGCCCAACACGGCTGTGCCGCAGGCTTATGAGAACGCGCAGGCCGGGATCAAGCGCCTGACGACCGAGACGGGCGCCGGCCAGTGGGGCTCCTCGCTCGCGTTCGCGTGTTCGCTGTTCGGCCTCGAGTGCGAGGTCTTCATGGTCGGGTCCTCCTATGACCAGAAGCCCTACCGGCGGTCGATGATGCAGACATGGGGGGCGAGCGTTCACCGCTCGCCGAGCACGCTGACACAGTCCGGGCGCGACCAGCAGAAGAACCCCACGGGGTCGCTCGGGATAGCGATCTCCGAGGCTGTGGAGATCGCCGCGGCGCGCGAGGACACCAACTATGCGCTGGGGTCGGTCCTGAACCATGTGCTGCTGCACCAGACGGTGATCGGGCAGGAGGCGATCGCGCAGATGCAGATGGCGGGCGAGCAGCCCGACGTCGTGATCGGGTGCGTCGGCGGCGGCTCGAACTTCGGCGGGCTCACGTTCCCGTTCGTGCGCCAGGTGCTCAGGGGCGAGGCTGACGTCCGGTTCATCGCGGCCGAGCCGTCGGCGTGCCCGACGCTGACCCGCGGGGTCTACCGCTACGACTACGGCGACACCGCCGGGTTCACTCCGCTGATGCCCATGTTCACGCTCGGGCACGACTTCGTCCCGGCCCCCGTGCACGCCGGCGGCCTGCGCTACCACGGCGACGCCCCGATGGTCTGCGCGCTCGTGCACTCGGGGATGGTCGAGGCCCGTGCCTACCGCCAGAACGAGACGTTCGCCGCGGCAGTCCAGTTCGCCCGCACCGAGGGGATCATCCCCGCGCCTGAGCCGGCGCACGCGATCCGCGCCGTCATCCAGGAGGCCGAGGCTGCACGTGAGGCCGGCGAGAAGCGCGTGATCCTGTTCGGCCTGTGCGGTCACGGGAACTTCGACCTCGCGGCATACGACGCGTACCTCGCCGGCGAGCTCGAGGACCCGGAGTTCTCAGAGCAGGACATGGACGACGCCCTGGCCCGCCTGCCGGAGACCCCCGCGATCGCCTGAGCTCAGGCGAATCGCTCGAGCACACGCCCGATCGCGCGCGTCCCGAACTCCAGCGACGCGACGGGCAGCCTCTCGTCCTGCGCGTGGATCAGGCGCATGAACCCCATGTCCGCCGGAAGCTGCATCGGCAGGAACCCGTAGGTCTGGATCCCCAGGCTCGAGAAGAAACGCCCGTCGGTGACCCCCGGCAGGAGCAGCGGTATCGGTTTGCCGTGCGGGTCGAGCTCGCGGAGCGACCCGGCGAGCGTCTGGAACAGGCCCAGGTCCGGCTTTGCGTCGACCGGGTCATGCTGGATGACCTCGAACTCGATGTCCACGCCCGCGAGGGCGCGCAGCTCGGCGAACACGTCCTGTGGGCGCATCCCAGGGAGCAGCCGGCAGTCGAGCTCGACCGTCACCTCGTCGGGGATGACGTTGATCTTCTCCCCGCCCGAGACGATCGTCGCGCTCGCGGTGTTGTGCAGCATCGGGTCGAACGCCGCGAGCTGCTCCCCGCCGGCCGCGAGCACCACGTCGGTGAGACGCGGGGTCAGCAGCGCGCGGAGCCCGAGCGCCGTCGGACGCGGGACGTCCGCTGCGATCGCCTCGATCATGTCGCGCACGACGGGTGTGACATGGACCGGCAGCCGATGGCGGTCCAGGGCCCGAAGCAGTGCCCCGAGGGCGCCCATCGCTCCGCCCCTGATCGGCATCGACGCGTGGCCGGAGGGTCCTCGCAGCCGCGCGCGCGTCCAGCAGACCTGCTTCTCGGCGACCATGATCGGGTAGAAGCGCGAGCCGGCGATCTCCATCGTGAACCCACCGAACTCGCCGAGTGCATAGCGCACGCCCGCGAACAGCTCCGGGTGCTCCTCCACGAGGAACTTCGCGCCCTTCTCGCTTCCCGCCTCCTCGTCGCTCAGCACGCACAGGATCACGTCGCCGGGAGGGGGCTCGGGCCGGGTGCTCGCGCGCATGAACGCAGCGAGCATCATCGCGACGCCGCCCTTCATGTCGAGCGCGCCGCGGCCCCACACCATCCCGCCGTCGATCTCGCCGCCGAACGGGTCGTGGGACCAATCCCCCCGTGCGGGCACGACGTCGACGTGGCCCTGCATCAACAGCGGCGGCGCGTTCCCCGCGCCCTGCAATCTGGCGACCAGGTTCGGGCGCTCGGGGTCGCGGGCGAGGATGCGCACCTCGCAGCCGACGTCCTCGAGCAGGCCGCTGATCCAGTCGATGCACTCCCGCTCGCCGCCGGGCGGGTTGCTGGTGTCGAAGCGGATCAGGTGCGCCAGCAGCTCCGCCGGGCGCTCCTGCAGGGAGCCGGTCCTTCCAGACGCCGGCTCCCGCGCGCCCACGGTGCGCCTACTCGAACTCCGGCGCCGCCCAGCCGGGCATGATCGGCGGAAGGCCGTCGCTCACCCGGTCCGGGAAGCGCGCGGGGCGCTTCTGGAGAAAGGCGGTGATGCCCTCGACGGCGTCCGCGGAGCGACCGCGCTCGAACATGCCGCGCGAATCCGCGCGGTGCGCGAGCATCGGATGCTCTGCTCCCAGCATCCGCCACATCAGCTGCCGGGCGAGGGCGACCGACACGGGGGCCGTGTTCTCGGCGATCTCCTGCGCAAGCTCGCGAGCGGCCCCGAGGAGCTCGCCGGCGGGATGCACGCTGCGGACCAGACCGCCCTCCAGCGCCTCGGCGGCCGTGAACACGCGCCCCGTGGACACCCACTCCATCGCCCGGCTTATCCCCACGACACGCGGCAGGAACCAGCTCGAGCATGCCTCCGGGATGATTCCGCGTCTGGCGAACACGAACCCGATGCGGGCGTCCTCGCTGGCCATGCGGATGTCCATCGGCAGCGTCATCGTCGCGCCGACTCCGACGGCGGGGCCGTTGACAGCGGCGATGACCGGCTTCAGCGATGAGAACACGCGCAGCGTCAGTTCGCCGCCGTTGTCGCGCGGCACGGCGTCGGTCTCACCGCGTGCCCGGTAGTCGAAGGTCTCGCCGCCGGACTCGAGGTCGGCGCCCGCGCAGAACCCACGCCCCGCACCCGTGACGATGACCGCGCGGACGTCGTCGTCGGCGTCGGAGGCATCGAACGCGGTGATCAGCTCATGCCCCATCTGCCCCGTCCAGGCATTCAGGCGGTCGGGCCGGTTCAGCGTTATCTCCATCACGCCGCCGGAGACCTCGACCTTGATCTGCTCGTAGCCCATGCTCGCCATACCCTAGAGGTCTGCGGCGGCGAGCTGCCGCTCGTAGGGGCCCCGGCCCGTCAGGCACACGGCACCGCAGCGGGCGGCGAGGGCGAGTGCGTCCTGGAGTGACATGCCGGCACCGAGGCCGTATGTGAGGCCCGCCGCGAACGAGTCCCCGCATCCGAAGACGTCCACGCGGGGACCGGGGGGCGTCGCCGGCTCCCACCGGCCCGACTCGCCTGTGCGCCGTTTCCAGGTGCCTCCGCGGGCGCCTTCGGTCACGACGACCACCTCGGCCTCGGCACGCGCGTCGGCGGCGTCGTCGACCTCGATCTCGTCGGCGCCGCTGAGCACGAGCGCGTCGAGCCGGATGCCGTGCGCGAGCGCTCCGCGTGCGCGCGGGCTGGCAACGAGCACCCGCGATGACTCGCGCGCCGCCCGCACCGCAGCCTCGTCCCCCGCCGTCACGTAGACCGCGTCGGCCCCGTCGAGGGCCGCGAGCTGATGCCCGTGCACCGCGCCGTGAGGCTGAAGGCGCGGGCCGAGCGTCGTGATCGTGCGCTCACCGTCCCTGTCGAGCAGCGTCAGCGCCCTGCGCGTCGGCGCGTCGAGGACCGCGCTGCGGACCTCGACGCCGAGGTCCCCCAGGCGCGCGAGCGACCTGCGCCCGATCTCGTCGTCGCCGACGGCTGTGACGAGGGCCGCCCGGCCGGCGAGCCGCACGAGCTGGACGGCTGCGACCGCACCCCCGCCGCACGGCTCCTCGAACGGGTCGCTCGCGTGCGCTACCTCGCCTGCGAGCGGGACGTGCTCCACGCTCGCGAACTGCACCCACTCGATGTGGCCGAGGACGCCGACGCGGGGGGAGGCTGAACTCATGACGAGTGCAGTCTCACAGAGTGAACCTCGGCCCGAAGTCCGTAGGATGCCGTGACATGACAGAGCCACTTGTAGTCGATCAGCCGGCGCCGCACGTTCGCCGCGTCAGCATGAACCGCCCGGACGAGCTGAACGCGATGACCGCGGAGCTGTGCGAGGCGATGCATGAGGAGCTCCGCTCCATAGCGGCCGACCGGTCCTGCCGTGCGGTGATCCTCACCGGTGAGGGCCGCGGCTTCTGTGCGGGCGTCGACCTCCGCGGCTACGGTTCCGCACCGGACAACGACGGCAGCGATGAGCCCCGCGACCGCTTCGCCAACCAGGTGCACATGTCCAGGCTGGTGCTCGGGCTGCGCTCGCTGCCCCAGCCGGTGATCGCAGCCGTCAACGGGCCCGCCGCAGGCCTCGGGCTCGCGCTGAGCCTCGCATGCGACATCCGCTACGCGAGCACCACGGCGGTGTTTCGCGCCGCGTTCATCAACATCGGCCTGTCGAACTGCGACATGGGTACGAGCTGGCTGCTCCCCCGGCTGATCGGCGCCTCGCGCTCCCACGAGCTGATGCTCACCGGCAGGAGGATGGACGCACACGAGGCGCTGCGGATAGGCCTCGTCGCGGACGTCGTGGACGGAGCCGAGCTGCGCGACCGCGCGACGCTCGGCGCACAGCAGATCGCGGCGCTCGCGCCGTGGGGTGTCAGGCTGACAAAGCAGGGGATCTGGAGCGCGCTTGAGATCCCGTCCGAGCAGGCCGCGATCGAGTTCGAGGATCGCCAGCAGATCATGGCCACGTTCAGCCGCGGTGTGCCGGAGGCAGCCGGCGCGTTCCTCGAGAAGCGTCCCGCCGAGTTCGCCGACTAGATGAGCGACCTCTTCGACGTATCCGGCAGGACCGCGCTCGTCACGGGCGGTTCGCGCGGCATCGGGCTGATGATCGCCGAGGGCCTGGTGCGCGCAGGCGCGAGCGTCATCGTCAGCTCCCGCAAGACCGAGGACCTCCAGGCCAGCGCGGCGATGCTCGCCGGCCTCGGCGAGTGCCAGGCGATCACCGGCGACGTCTCCTCACCCCAGGGCGCAGCCGAGCTGGCGCGCGCCACGCGCGAGATCCATCCGTCGCTCGACATCCTCGTCAACAACGCGGGCGTGGTGTGGGGAGCGCCGCTCGAGGACTTCCCGGCGGTCGGCTGGGAGAAGATCATGCACACCAACGTCGAGGGCATCTTCAATCTCACCGTCGAGCTGCTGCCGGCGCTGCGGGCTGCCGCGAGCCGGCAGGACCCGGCGCGCGTGATCAACATCGGCTCCATCGACGGCCTGCGCACGCCCGGGACCGAGAACTACAGCTACAGCGCGAGCAAGGCCGCCGTGCACATGCTGACCCGCCACCTCGCCAAGCGCCTGGCCGCAGAGAGCATCACCGTCAACGCGATCGCCCCCGGGCCGTTCGAGAGCAAAATGATGGCCCACTTCCTCGACAACCCGGAGACCCGCGAGATGGTCGAGGCCGAGGTTCCGCTGGGGCGCATCGGCAGCCCCGACGACGCCGCCGGGCTCACGATCTTCCTCGCGTCCCGCGCTGGCGCCTATCTCACGGGAACGGTTATCCCGCTGGACGGCGGGATAACCGGCTGCAACTAACACCGATAAGAGCGACATATACTCGCGTGTCATGCGCTTAGAAGGTAAGCGTGCACATCCGGGATATTGGGGATCGCACGGAGGGCCATCCGTGCTCGAGGCCACTCCATGAGCGCGCTCGCGGAGCCGGCTGCGCTCGAACCGGGACCTCGCACGCGCCGCATCTCTTCACCCGGGGCGGTCCTTGCGGTCGCTGCGCTGGGCACGTTCATGGCGTTCGTCGACGCGACGATCGTCAACATCGCGATCCCGGACATCCACCAGGAATTCACGGGCTCGTCGCTGTCGAGCGTCTCGTGGGTCCTGAACGCCTACAACATCGTCTTCGCAGCATTCCTCGTCGGCGGCGGGCAGCTCGCGGACCTGCTCGGCCGGCGACGCATATTCGGGCTCGCGCTGGTCCTGTTCACCCTCGCCTCGGCAGCGTGCGCCGCGGCACCGACACTGGGGGTGCTGGTTGCTGCGCGCCTGGTGCAGGCGGCGGGGGCGGCGGCGCTCGTGCCGAGCTCGCTCGCCATCGTCCTCGAGGCGCACCCAGGCGCCAGACGCTCGCACGCGGTCTCCATCTGGGCGGCGATCGCCGCCCTTGCGGCAGGCGTCGGCCCCGCGCTGGGCGGGGTGCTGATCACGGCCTCGAGCTGGCGGCTGGTGTTCCTCGTGAACATCCCCGTGGGAATCGTCGCGTTCCTGCTCGCAGGCCGGGTGCTGGTCGAGAGCCGCGCGCCGGGTCGCCGTCGTGTCCCGGACATGGTCGGCGGCGTCGTCCTCGCGCTCGCGATCGCGTCGCTCGTGCTCGCGATCGTCAAGGGGCAGGAATGGGGCTGGGGCAGCGCTCGCATCATCGCCGCGTTCGGGCTGGCGGTCCTGTTCGGTATCTACTTCGTGCTGCGCTCCAGCCGCGAACGCACACCCGTCGTCGACCTGTCGCTGATGCGCATACGGTCGTTCTCTCTCTCGAACGGCGTCACCGTCGTGATGGCCAGCGGGTTCTATGGATACACGCTGTGCAACGTCCTGTTCCTGACGGGTATCTGGCGCTATTCGATCCTCGACGCGGGCCTGTCGCTGACGCCGGGGCCGATCGTCGCGATCGCGGTCGCGGCGCCGGCGAGCCTTGCCGTGGCGAGGTTCGGCCACCGCGCCGTGGCGGTCCCGGGGGCCCTGATATGGGCGGCGGGCGTCGCGTTCTTCGCGACCCAGCTCGGCGTGTCCCCCGACTTCCTGGGCGGATGGCTGCCGGGGATGGTGATCCTCGGCGTGGGAGCGGGGCTCTCGTTCCCGACACTCAGCGGTGCCGCGGTGCAGTCTGTGCCGGGGCCGCGCTTCGCGCTGGCGACCTCACTGAACGCCGTCGCCCGGCAGGTCGGCGCTGCGCTGGGCGTGGCGGTGCTGATCGCGATCGTCGGCAACACCGCCGCGCCCTCGATCCCCCACGGCCTGCCGGCGGGCCTGGTCGCGGCGCTGGAGCACTCCGCGCTGCAGCACGCGCTGCACTCGTTCGATCACGGCTGGCTCTACGCCTGCGGATGCTTCCTTTTCGGGGCGATCGTCTGCCTCGGCCTGCGCGTGAGCGAGCCGGAGGACTCATCCGCCTTGCAACAGGATCTCGCCGGCGCCGTGGGCGCACCCGCGCCCGCAGCCGGCCCCGCGGTGCCGGAGCTGCCGAGCCTCGCGGAGTCCGGGGGCGTGCACGCGATCGTCGAGCCGCAGCCCGTCACCGAGTTCCTGCTCAACGCCCCCGTGTTCGCGGGTCTCGGGCCGCGGATGCTCGCGCGGGTCGCGGACCTGGCGGGCGACGTGACGCTGGCGCGCGGAGAGTGGCTCTTCAGTGAGGGCGAAGAGGCCGACGCCGTTTACATCGTGCGGGTGGGACACCTCGAGGTGGTCCGCGACGTGCAGGACGACGCGGGCGGGACATCGGAGAGGACGATCAACACGCTGACGCGGGGAGCCGTGCTCGGTGAGCTCGCCCTGCTCAGCGATGCCACGCGAAGCGCTTCGGTCCGGGCGCTGCGGGACACGGAGCTGCTACGGATCGACAAGCCCGACTTCGCCGCTCTGCTGCACTCCGAGCCGGAGCTGGCGCTGAGCCTGACACGCGTGCTGAGCGCCCAGCTGCAGGCGAGCCAGGCGATACCGGCGCAGAAGCGGGCGCGCCCCGTGACACTCGCACTGCGCGCAGCCGGGCCGGGCGTGGCGTTGCTGGACATCGCCGACGAGCTCAGCCGCGCCCTGTGCGCGTGGGGCAGGGTCGCCGTCCTGTATCCCGCGGACGCACCGGGCAGCGAGGCTCCGGCGACGCGCGCTGAGGCAGCGGCGCGCTACGGGCCGCTGGTCGAGAACTGCGAGCTCGAGCACGACCAGGTGATCATGGTGTGCGGGGAGGCGGCCGGTCCCAGCATGTGGGACGAGTTCTGCATCTCCCGTGCCGACCGCGTCCTCGCGGTGGTCGCAGGGCCCCCGCCGCAGGAGCAGGACCACGAGCACGCGGAGTGGGCGAGCGGTCTTCGCGGCGCGGACCTGGTCGGGTACGCGATCACCGAGGGGTCGGGCGACCTGGCCGGCTGGATCAGCAGGCTCTCCCCGGCGAGCGTCTTCGCGGTGTCCGGCGGGACCCGGATGCGCACCGACGTGCAGCGGATGGCCAGGCGCCTGTCGGGGCGGGCGCTGGGTGTGGTCCTCAGCGGCGGCGGCGGGCGGGCGTTCGCGCATCTCGGTGCGCTGGAGGTGCTGACCGGCGCCGGGATGCCCGTCGACCGCATCGGCGGCGTGAGCATGGGCGCCTTCATCGGCGGCCAGCTCGCGATGGACCGCGACGTCGCCGCGATCGACGCGTGCTGTTACGAGGAGTGGGTCAGGCGCAACCCGATCAACGACTACACGCTTCCGCGTGCGGGCCTGATCCGGGGGAACAAGGCGCGCGCGATGGTGGAGCGCGTCTTCGGCGACGCCCGCGCCGAGGATCTCTCCAGGTCGTTCTACTGCGCGAGCGTGAACCTGCGCCGCAGCGGCCTGATCATCAGCCGTGAGGGGCTGATGTTCGAGATCGTCGGCGCGAGCATGTCGCTGCCGCTGATCGCGCCTCCCGTGCGCAGCGCCGACGCGCTCCTGATCGACGGCTCGCTGCTGGACAACCTGCCGCTCGAGCCGATGAGCGCCGCGGGCGAGGGGCCGGTCGTGGCGATAGACATCAAGGGCGGCGAGGGCCGGCCGGGTGAGCCGCGCGCGCGGGATCCACGGGAGCACCGCCGCCGCCTCCCGTCGCTGCCCGAGACTCTGGGCCGGATCGCGCTGCTGAGCAGCGCGAACACCGACGATGCCGCGCAGCGCTATGCAGACCTGACGATCCCCATACGCGTCTCGGGTGTCGGCCTGCTCGAGTTCCACCAGATCGACCATGCGCGCGAGGCCGGGCGCCGTGCGGCACTGGCGGCACTCGAGGACGCACCCGGCTGGCTGACGGGGGCCGGTCCTGCGCCGTCGGACCTCACGGGCCGGCGGACCGTCGTGCGGGTCTGAGCCCGCCGGCCGGGGGTGCGGGCCGGACGCCCGAAGAGGCTCAGCCTCTGACGAGGAGGCTGTGCCCGGCCTTGACGACCGTGCGGTGGTGGGTGCGCAGGTTCGTCACCGCGACCTTGTCGGTGGCGACGTAGATGCGCGTCCCTTCGCAGAGATCCTCGGTGAGCCAGCGAGTGCCGAGGACCGCTCCGCTGGCGTAGCTGCCCTTCGTCGTGTAGTGACCGTGGCCTTCTGCCCAGAGTTTGCGCACGACGTGCTTGCCGGACAGCCGCTTGGCCGCCGCCGATGCCCGCAGCGCGCTCTTGCTGACCAGCGGGCAGCCGACGAAGCTGCCTCCCCAGAGGGTGGCCGTCACCTCGCCGTTGCGTGCCTGGGTGAGCTTGAAGATGCCGGAGTAGAAGGTGATCGTCTCGGTCTTGCCGCCGGGGATGGCGGACGTCAGCTGCACTCGTCCCTTCCTGGCGTCGATGATCGTCCCGAACGGGACCTGCTGTTCCGGCCCGAGCAGGACGAACTTGTTGCTGCCGGGAAGCTTGATGTAGACCGTGCCGCTCACGCGCTTGAGGTTGCCGCTGACGGCGAGCACCGGCGGCGGCAGCAGGACCTGCTGATTTCCGAGCACGCCGGACCCGCCACTTGCGCTGGTCGTGGCGGCTGCTCCTGAGGTGAAGGTGTATGCGGGGCCGCCCGTGGACGTGCCGTTTATGTCGGACACGTAGACGTCGTAGGTGCCGGCGGCTGTCGGCAGCGTCGCGGCCCTGATTTCGGTCGGCGAGATCACTTCCACCGAGCCCGCGAGGCTGCCGATGGAGACGGTTGCGCCCGCTGCGAAGCCGGTGCCGTGGATCGTCACCTCGGTGTCGCCTGTCGCCGGTCCGGAGCCCGGCGAGATGCTCGTGACGGTGGGCGCGATCGAGCCTTCTTTGGAGGCCGACTGCATGTATGTGAACGACGGACCTTCGGTCGACGTTCCTTCGGAGTCGCTGACAACCACTTCATATGAGCCCGGTTCGGTTGCGGTCGTCCTGGCCCTCAATTCGGTTTCCGAGAGAACTTCCACCGAGGAGGCGGAGTTGCCGATCGTGACGGCCGAGTCGAGTTTGAACCCGCTGCCTTTGATGGTCACGAGCGTGCCGCCCCTGCTGGGACCCGACTTCGGGTGGATCGAGCTCACCTCGGGCGGGCCGTGCGCGATGCTCGCGAAGGACCAGACGGCACCGGTGGTGGACCCGTCCCTGCTGCCTCCGATGAGTGCGGCCATCCCGTCACCGGAGAGAGCAACGCTCGTACCGAACCAGCCTTTGGCGAGCTCGCCGCCGCCTTCGATCTTGCGCCCGCTCTGGGCGAAGGTCGATCCCGTGCGTGTCAGGAGCCATGCGGCGCCCTTGCGTTTGGCGTCGGCGGGTGCGCCGACGAGTACCGCGCTGGCGTCGTCGGAGATCGCGACCGCGGTCCCGAACTGGCCTTCGCCTTCCTCTTCGGCGCCGCCCGTGAGCAGCTGCGCGGGCGTCAGGTCGAAGTTGCCTTCGTCCTCGCTGAAGGCGTATGCCGCCCCTACGCCGCCTTCATAGCCGGGGGCCCCCACGACCGCCGTTTCGCCGGCGACGGCGACGCTGTAGCCGAACTTGGAGTGCGCGGCCGCCGTGCCGGAAGGCGTCAGCGACTGGCCCGGCTGGGTCCATCCCCCGGGGCCCTTTGTGAAGACGTACGCCGAGCCCATGGCTTCGCCTTTCGGTTCGTTGGAGGGCGCCCCCACGACTGCCGTTTCGCCGGATATGGCGACGCTGAAACCGAAGTGGCCCCCACCCGTCTCCGGGTGTTCCCCGCCGGCTCCCGTGAGCTTGGGACCGGAGTGAACCCACGACGTGCCGTTGTTTTCGAATATCCACGCTGCGCCGATGCCGCCGGCTTCGCTGGACGCTCCCGCGATCGCGCTCTTCCCGTCGGCGGACAGGCCGACGCTCTTGCCCAGGCGTCCTTCGCCGCGCTCTTCTTCACCACCGGTGAGAGTGGCGGTCTGGGTCCAGGTGCTTCCCTGGCGCGTGAAGACCAGCGCGGCTCCCCGGTTGCCGTCGTTGCGAGGAGCACCGACGAGCGCGGTGTTCCCGTCAGCCGACAGTGCGACGGCGCGGCCGAAGCTGCATTCTTCGGCCGATGAGCCGCAGGCTTCCGAGGCGCCTTCGGTCCCGCCGGAGAGTTCGGCCTGCTCTTCCCAGTTCAGCGATTCGGAGAGCGTGAAGATCCAGGCGCCGCCCGCGTAGCTGTTCGAGGCCGGGGCTCCGATGAGCGCGGTGGTGCCATCAGCCGACACCGCGACGCTGAAGCCGAACAATCCTTCATTGCCCTCGGAGAGCGCTGCTCCCTGCTGCAGCAGCGGGTCGATGCGGACCGGGAAGCGCGCTCCGTGCGTGTCAACCGAGATCTGAACCGAGCCGCCTCTCAACGCCAGGTGGCTGTTGAGCCGATGTCCGAGGGCGTCGGTCGCGGTCAGGTCCCCGTAGGTGATCGAGGATCCGTCCGGGCCGGCGAAGTCGATGCTGCCGGCCGGCGTGAGCCGGGCCTGGCCGTTTCCGGACAGCGCCAGCGAGAGCGTGAGCGGACCCGAGCCCGCGGGTGCGCTCGGAACCGTGAAGCCCTGCTCGATCCCGGCTGGACCGTTCACGTACCACTCCTGCACGTCGCCCCGCTGGTAGATGACACGGTTGCCGCTCGCGACGGGGGGCACCTGCGATGTGCGGGTGAGGGTGCCGGCGGAGCCCGCGGCGGCCAGGTCGAGCCCGACCCTGAGCGGTCCGGATGCCACGGCGGTACCGGCGGCGGTCATGCTCGCGCTCATCCCCTGCGCCGGCGTGGCCAGACTCACCTCGCCGGTGCTCGCGTGCGCCCGATAGGCCGGGTCCGCGGCGCCGATCGCCTGGGAGATCGGCAGCTGTGCAGCGGGATCGAGCTGCGCAAGCGACGTCGCGGCGGCTGCTCGCGCGGTGGCGGCAGGTGCGGCTGCGCCGCGGCCGCCAGCGAGAAATCCCGTGAGGAGTCCTCCCACCAGGATCGACAGGGCGGCTGCGAGGGCCATAGCGCGCACGCGCGGCATGGCCGAGATGCTTCCCGGGTTTGCTATCGAGCGATCCATCGCCTCATATCAAGAGCTCGGCACGCCGAGCGTCTCCTGTTCCTCCGAAGCTACATAGTGTTGGCCCACGCCATGGGTACGTTCGGACCCTCCTCCGACCGTGCGACCATTAGCGACTTTCTCAAAAGTAAACGATAATCACAGGCCGACCAGAAGTCAATTTGTGAGCCATCTCCCTTCAGCCATGCAGAGTTCTCTCGCGCGTCTGCGTCAAGGCATGCCCCCGTCCAGGCCGGAAGTGCCCTAGGTGGGTCGCGCAGCATGGCGCCGTCGCAAGACGGCGCTGCTGATACTGGTCGCACTGATCGCCTGTGGGGTGGGCGTGCTCGCATACGCGACCAATCTCCTGCGCCGCAGCGAAGAGCAGACGATCGACGCGCGCTACTCGATCAGGGGACCGCAGCCGGTGCCGTCGAACATCGTGATCGTCGCGATCGACAACGCGACGCTCACGGAGCTCAACGAACGGCACAAGGCATCCGAGTTCCCGTTTCCCCGCAGGTACGACGCGCAGGTGATCGACAAGCTGCGCGAGGCCGGAGCCCGCGCGATAGCGATCGACCTGCAGTTCACGCAGCAGACCAACGAAACCGAAGACGACGAACTGATCGAATCGGTCGGCCGCGCGCACGGCAGGATCGTCCTGACGACCACATCCGTCGCGGCAGACGGCGAAACGCAGATCCTCGGAGGGAACAAGCTGCTCGCCGAAATCGGCGCACGCCCCGCCAGCGCGCGCCTGACGGTCGACAGCGACGGAAGCGTCAGGCGTTTCCCGTTCGAGTACAACGGCCTGAAGAGCTTCGGGGTCGTGACCCATGAAGTCGCCAGCGGCACGGTCGTGCACTCCTCGCTGTTCGAATCGGGCACGCTGCCGATCGACTTCGTCGGTCCGCCCGAATCGTTCAAGTCGATCTCCTATTCGAAGGTGCTGCTCGGCGAATACTCGCCGAGCATGTTCCGCGGCAAGACGGTGATACTCGGCGCGACGGCCCCCGTGCTGCAGGACGTGCACACGACGGCCACCACGAACGGCGCCGAGATGTCCGGCCCGGAAATATGGGCCAACGTCGACTCGACCCTCCAGGCGGGCGTGCCGCTGCGCAACCTGTCGGCCTGGCTCGACGTCGTGCTGATCGTTCTGCTCGGCGCGCTCGCCCCGCTCGGCAGCGTGCGCCTCGCGCCGCTGCGGGCGATGCTCGCGGCGTTCGGCGCGGCCATGCTCCTGACCGTCGCGACGCAGGTCGCGTTCGACAACGGTGTGATCGTGAGCTACGTCTACCCGCTGCTCGCGCTCGTCCTTTCGACCCTCGGGACGCTCGCCGTCGTGTACCTGAGCGAGACGATCGAGCGCGAGCGGGTGCACGACCTGTTCGCCCGCTTCGTGCCTCCCGACGTCGTCGCGCAGGTCGTCGCCCGCACCGACGACAACCTCCGCCTCGGCGCCGTCGAACGCGACTGCACTGTGCTGTTCTCCGACCTGCGTGGCTTCACGAGCTTCTCCGAGACCCAGCCCGCCTCGCGCGTCATCGACGTCGTGAACTGCTACCTGAACGAAATGACCGAAGCGATCCAGGACGCCGGCGGAACGTTGATCTCCTACATGGGAGACGGCATCATGGCGCTCTTCGGCGCTCCGCTCGAACAGCCCGACCACGCGGACCGTGCGATCTCCGCCGCGATGGAGATGATCGGCCCGCGGCTCGACAGGTTCAACGCGTGGCTCTCGCAGGAGGGACACGAGCACAACTTCCGCATGGGGGTGGGGCTCAACAGCGGCCCGGTGATGGCGGGCAACATCGGCTCGGAAAGACGCGTCGAGTACACGGCGCTCGGGGACACGACGAACACCGCGTCGCGACTGGAGGGCATGACGAAGGGCAGCGGTCACATGCTGTTCGTCGCCCAGTCCACGCGTGAGCGCATGAAAAATCTGCCGCAGTCCCTTGAGCTGTTCGGCGAGCTCGAGATCCGCGGGCGCACCGAGAAGCTCCCGGTCTGGACGATCCCGGACCCGAGCTGAGCACGGCCCGGCCGGCGTCGTCGAGGGCGCAGCACGCCGGGTCCGATAGGCACCCCGCGCTGAGCCATAAGCGCCACTGATGCGATAATGCCCGGCGTGCGCTGGAGAGGGCAGTCCAAGTCGGGGCTCATCGTGCCGCAAAGGGCTCTGCCCGGACGGCCGTGCGTCCGCCCGCATGCCGGTGGGGCCGGCCACTACCGCGGGCGCCCGGCCGGCACCCGGCTCGGCTGGGGCTGAGCGTTGCGGGTTCACCTGTGCGGCGTGCGGGGCTCGACGCCCGCACCCGGTATCGAGTTCATCCGCTACGGGGGCCACACGGCGTGTGTGGCGCTCGCGCACGACGGGGACGCCGTCCCCAGCCTGGTGCTGGACGCCGGGATCGGGCTGCAGCAGGTCGCGAAGCTGCTCGGCGACTCCCCGTTCCGCGGCACGATCCTGCTCTCGCATCTGCACTGGGATCACTCCACGGGCCTGCCGTTCTTCCCGAAAGGCGACGAGGACACCTCACAGGTCCACCTGCTGCTTCCACAGCAGGAGGACGGCCGCGATGCCGTCGAGGTGCTCTCGGGCATCATGCGCCCGCCGTACTTCCCGGTGGGGCCGACCGCGCTGCGCGGCGACTGGAGCTTTGACAGCATCGCCCCCGGCGAGCACGAGATCCAGGGTTTCAAGGTGCTCGCGCGGGAGGTGCCGCACAAGGGCGGGCGCACGTTCGGCTACCGCATCAGCGACGGGCACTCGACGCTCACCTACATCCCCGACCACTGCCCGTCCGTGCTCGGGCCCGGCGAGGACGGCTGGGGCGAGTACCACCCCGCAGCGATGGAGCTCGCGGCAGACGCGGACCTGATGCTGCACGACGCCCAGCTCCTGCCCGACGAGAGCACGATGGCCGTCTACGGCCATGCCGTCGCCGACTACGGCGTCGCGCTCGGCCGGCGCGCAGGGACCTCCACCGTCGTTCTCTTCCACCACCGCTCGGACCGGACCGACGACGAGCTCGACCTGCTCGGGAGCCGCTTCACGGGCTCGGACCCGAACGTGCTCGTCGGTGCGGAGCGATCCGTCTTCGAGCTCTGAGCGCCGCGCCGAGGCCTCAGCCGAGCGGCCACGGGCTCGGCACCGGCGTCCAGGCGTCGCGGTGCCAATCCGCGTAGGCCTCTTCGGGATCGTCGGTCGCCCGCACGACTGACGCTCCATGCCTCGCGGCGGTCTCATTGACCGGGTAGTGGGGCTCGTCCGTGCGTCGCGAGCCGATCATCAGTACCGCACAGGGTCCGTCGCCTGCGCCGACGAAGACATGCTCCACCCCGGCGGGGCAGTGGAAGAAGTCCCACTGTCGCAGGGGCGTCTCCTCACCGTCGATGATCGCGATGCACTCGCCGTGCAGGACGAGGAAGTCCTCCTGCACCGGCTCGGAGTGGTAGAGGCAGTTCGGCTGGCCGGGCTGCATGATCTGGACGTTGACTCCGGTGTCCGGCCACGGTGCGTCCTCGGGCTCACAGTCGATGATCGCGGCCCGCGCCGGATGCGCGGCTGCGGGCGCATCCGCAAGGTTGACGATCAGCGTCCTGTCCATGTCCGCAGCCTACGGCAGACCGCCGGCCGGTCCAAGGGCTCCCGCCCGCGCGGGGTGACTTGCATAAGAGGAGTGACACCTGTAGGGTTGCGCCCGACGACAGGCTCTTCTAAGAAGAGCGACCCAATCGAACGGCCGCCCACGGCCGGAAGGAGGCATGTCCAGATGCCGATGCTCGACGCGTACATCCCCGCCGGAGCACTCGAGCCGCAGGCCGAGCGCAAGCTGCTCGCGGACCTGACCGATGTCCTGCTCGTCAATGAGGGCGCCGACCCCAGCAACGCGAGGACCCGCTCGATCGCCTGGCTGTTCGTCCACCGGCCCGAGGCCGTCTACGTCGCGGGGGCGCCCGCGGACGCCCCCCGCTACCGCTTCATCGCCTCCGTCCCGGAGGGCCAGTACGAGCCCGAGCGCCGAGCGGCGATGGTCAGCCAGATCACGCAGGCCGTGCTCGATGCCGAGGAAGGCGCCTACGAGCGCGACCCCTCTCGGGTTTGGGTATTCACCCCCGAGATCCCCGACGGGACATGGGGAGGCGGCGGCCAGGTCGTGACGCTCGCGGACATCGCGGGATTCGCCACCGGTGACCAGGAGCTCGGGCGACGCTACGCCGAGCAACGGCTCGCACAGCGCCGGCAGACCATCGAGGTCTGAGCGCAGGCCGGCTCAGGACTCGTACATCGCCTGGATCTCGGGCCCGTACTTCTCGGCGATCGGGCGGCGGCGGAGCTTCATCGTCGGGGTGAGCTCGTCGCCGCCCGGCTGCCACTCCTCGGGCAGGATCGTGTGGCGCTTGATCTGCTCGACACGACTCAGCGCCTGGTTGGCCCGCTCGATGCCCGCCTGCACCTCGGCCCTTATCTCCTCGTCCTCGGCGAGCTCGGCCGGCGAGGACGCGCTCAGTCCGTGAGCCGCCGCATACGCAGTGGCGGCGACGGGATCGAGGACCACCAGCGCCGTGTTGTAGGGACGCCTGTCGCCGATCGCGACGACGCTGCCGACGAGCGGGCACGCCGCCTTGATGCGGTTCTCGATGTTCGCAGGCGACATGTTCTTGCCGGCTGCGTTGATGATGAGCTCCTTCTTGCGGTCCACGATCCGCACGTAGCCGTCCGCGTCGATCTCGGCGATGTCGCCCGTGTGCAGCCAGCCGCCGGGCCCGATCGTCTGCGCGGTGAGCTCGGGGTCTCCGCGGTAGCCGCGCATGATCGTCGGCCCGCGCACGAGGAGCTCGCCGTCCTGCGCGAGGGAGAGCTCGATGCCGGGCAGCGCCGGCCCGACCGTGCCGATGCGGATCGCATCCTGGGGATTGCTCGTCGCGATCAGCGACGTCTCGGTCATCCCCCAGATCTCGCAAATCGGCAGGCCGAGAGCGGAAAAGAACTCGAGCACCTCGGCGGCTATCGGAGCCGCCCCCGAGATCAGATAGTCGACCTCGTCGAGTCCGAGCATCGCCCTGAGCGGGGCGAAGTACTCAACGTCGGCCCGCTCTCGCTCGCGCAGGAGCTCCGCCTGGACCTCCTCGCCGGCCTGCTGCGCGCGCACGAGCCGTGTCGACAGCGCGAGGGCGGCGGCGAGGGCACGGCGGCGCTCAGGATCCGCCTCGGATGCGAAGCCGGCCTCGAGGGCGGCCTTCAGCTTCTCCCACACCCTCGGGACCGCGCCCCAGGACGTCGGCCGCACGTCGATGAGGGCGCCGATCACCTGCGAGACATCGCCGACGAACGTGACGGTCGCGCCTGAGACGATCGCCTGGTAGTGGGCGGCGCAGCGGTCAGCGAGATGGGCCATCGGCAGATAGGAGATGGTGCGCCCTCCCGCGCGCATCGGGAACACCCGGTCCAGGAGCCGTATCTCCCAGAGCAGGTTCTCGTGGGTGAGCTCGACCGCCTTCGGCGGGCCCGTGGTCCCGGACGTGTAGATCAGCGTCGCGATGTCGGTCGGCCGGACGGCGCGCCATGCAGCCTCGAAGTCGAAGTCCCGAGCGCCCGCGGACTCGAGATCGCCGAGCGTCCGTGCGCCGCTCATCTCGCCGTCGACGAGGAACACGTGCTCGATCGAGTCCACGCGGCCGGCGACGTCGAGCACCGTCGAGGCGAACTGTGTCTCGGTGACCACGACAGAGCAGCGGGCGTGGGAGAACAGGTACTCGACCTGCTCGGGCGAGGACGTGTTGTAGATCGAGAACGGGATCGCGCCGATGTGCATCGCGGCGCTGTCGACGAGAACGGTCTCTGGCCGGTTGGTGAGCATGATCGCCACGGTGTCGCCCGTGCCGACGCCGTGTGCGGCGAGTCCTGCTGCGAGGTCACGGACGCGCTCGCCGTACTGCGCCCAGGTGATCTGCATCTCACCGCCGGGCGTCCTCAGCGCGACGGCGTCCGCGTGAGCGCCGGCCGTCCGCTGAAATGCCTCTGTCAGCGTGCCCGCGTCGAGCGCGAGCCCCGCGCGCGTCGCCTGCCCTGTCGTTGCAGCCTCCATAGCTCCCCCTTCGCGTGAACCACCGCCGGGCAAGGATGCCCGGCGGGCGAGGCGATCATAGTGCCGCTCCGCTCGTGGCGGGGCCGCCCGCTCCACGCGTCAAGCTGAGCCGATGAGCCGACTCCTGGACATGCGCAGGCTGCTCGCGTTCCGCGAGTTCCGTCTGCTGTGGCTCGCGCAGTCACTCACCGTCATCGGCGACAACATCGTGCTCGTAGCGCTCGCGCTGTTCATCATCGACAGCACCGGGAGCGCGACCGACCTCGGCCTGGTGCTCGCCGCCCATGCCCTCTCGCTCGTGGTGTTCCTGCTGATCGGAGGTGTCTGGGCCGACCGCCTCCCGCGCCACCGCGTGATGGTCGTCACCGACCTGACCCGCTTCGCGCTGCACGGACTGCTGTGCATCCTGATCTTCACGGGCGAGGTTCGCATATGGCAGGTTGTCGTGATCGAGGTCCTGTTCGGTGCAGCCGAGGCATTCTCGCGCCCGGCGGCCACCGGACTCCTACCCCAGACCGTTCCGGAGTCCGACATACAGCAGGCCACGGCGCTGACGAGCATGTCCAACAACGTCGCCGAATTCGCAGGGCCGGCGCTCGCGTCCGTGCTGGTCCTCGGCGCAGGCGCCGGGTGGGCGTTCGCGCTGGACGCCGCGACATTCCTGCTCAGCGCGGGCCTGCTGGCGCGCATCTCCCCGCGCGAGCGCGGCGGGGAAGCCGAGACGACACGCGAGGCCCAGCCCGGAATCTGGGACTCCGTGCGCGAGGGATCCGCTGAGATCCGCTCGCGCACCTGGGTGTGGGCGACGCTCGCGTCGTTCTGCGCAGCTCTCTTCTTCGGGCTCGCACCGTGGTACGTGCTCGGACCGCTGGTCGCCAAGAGCCAGTACGGCCACGTCAGCGTCTACGGATTCGTGGAGGCCGCGCTCGGCGTCGGCACCATCGCCGGATCGCTGATCGGCCTCGGATGGCGCCCGCTGCACCCGATGCGCATGGCGATGCTCGGGATCATCGTGTGGCCGATCACGTCGATCCTCTACGCGACCGGCGTCACGCTCGCGGTCGTCGTCCCCGCGACGGCGATCTCCGGTGCCGGGATCGCCCTGTTCGACGTCTGGTGGCTGACGGCGCTGGCCGAGCGGATACCGGCCGAGCGGCTGTCGCGCGTCACGGCATACGACTGGATGGTCTCGGGCGGGCTCCTGCCAATCGGGTATCTGCTTGCGGGGCCGCTCGCGAACAGGGTCGGCGCGGTCGAGGTGCTCATCGTCGGCTCCGCCCTGGCGTTCGTCGCGTTCGCGCTCGGCCTGCTCCCGCGCGAAACGCGGATGCTCGAGCGTCTCGATGACTACCAGGGACCCCCGATCGCGGAGGACTCGATGCCCGTCGCCGGGCACCGCTACTAGCGCACCCGCGGTCAGGCGATCTTCAGCGAGAGCTTGCCCATGTTCTCGCCGCGGAACAGGCGCAGCAGGGTCTCGGGGAAGTTCTCGATGCCCTCGGCGATGTCATCTCGCGCGGTGATCTTCCCCTCCGCGAGCCAGCCCGCCATCTCGCGTGCACCCTCGGCATAACGGTCGAGGTAGTCCGAGACGACGAAGCCGGTCATCGTCGCATGGTTGACGAGCAGCGAGAGGTAGTTGGAGGGCCCGGCGACGGGAGCTGTCGCGTTGTACTGCGAGATCGCCCCGCAGATGACCACCCGAGCCCTGCGGGCGAGGCTGAGGAGCGCGGCGTC
>Ga0182013_10003049_pt1 | contig 21268 bp, 15 predicted proteins | sample 612S2MmetaG_FD_120487 | JGI IMG/M metagenome (GOLD analysis project Ga0182013, IMG submission 120487) | Permafrost microbial communities from Stordalen Mire, Sweden - 612S2M metaG | ecosystem: Environmental > Terrestrial > Soil > Wetlands > Permafrost | place: Sweden: Stordalen | collected... | reverse complement strand
GAGCCTGACGCTCTTCGAGAAAATGCCCCTTTCACAGGCGCTTTCTCAGCTGCCACCACCAATCCCACCAGCCGACCCGCAAAACCATCAATGTTTACCGGGTTTCTAAACCGGACAGTTGTGTTTCGTTGTGTAAAGATGCTTTCACGGTGTGTAAAGATGAAGTTTCGGTGTGTGAACTGGATGTCGCGACGCGGTAACAGGAGGTTGCGATGTGTAAACTTGAAGTTACCGCGCCGCCGGCCGGCGCTGCGCGCCAACCCTGCCAATCACCCAAGCCGGAACGAGCAATTGTTCCGGCTGTTTTTTTGCAAACCCGGCAGGTTTTGCCATGGGCTGGGCCACATTCCAATTGGAATCCGGGCCGTCCGGCGACCGGAAGTTCTTCATGTGCGGCGGCCGGGAACGCATAAGTGAAATATTTCACAAACTTTTCTTGCGGCGCGGATGACAATTTAATTAATATCCGCGCCTGCCCATATTCTGGGCTGGATGGAGTGGATTTAATTTAAGGTGTTTTAGGCCGTGTGAGGCCGTTCTAAATGTCAGCGATTTTTCCGAAGTGGACAAACTGGTTGCCGCTGGTGCTTGGCGTGGGAGCCGCGCTGGCAGGCGGTGCCGTGGCGGCGGGCGTGACTATTTATTTCACGCCCAAATACACCCGCGTCGGATACCAGCCCGTCCAGCCCGTCCCCTTCTCCCACAAAATTCATGCCGGACAACTGGGCGTGGACTGCCGCTATTGTCACAGTATGGTGGACAAGACGTGGGTTGCGAACATTCCCGCCGCCTCGACCTGCATGAACTGTCACAGCCAGGTGTTGAAGGATGACCCGCGCCTGGCAATCGTCCGCGAAAGCGCGGCGAACAACACGCCCATCCCGTGGGTGCAGGTTCACATCACGCCGGACTACGTTTATTTCAACCATTCCGTCCATGTCACGCGCGGCATCGGCTGCGTGGAATGTCACGGGCGCATCGACCAGATGGACGAAGTTTATCATGCGAAACCGTTGAGCATGAGCTTCTGCCTCGACTGCCATCGCGACCCCGCCGCGCACATCCGCCCGGTGGACAAGGTCACGGATCTGGGCTGGACGTGGAGCACAAACGGCGTGGAAGCCGAGCATTTGCAGACGGTCGAGGGCAAAAAACTGGTTGAACACATGCGCGTCGAATCGTTGCAAAGCTGCTCGGCCTGTCACCGATAAATGAATTCCAACAACACAACTCCGACGCAAACGACCGGCAGGCGCTACTGGCGCAGCATGGACGAACTGGCCGACACGCCGGAGTTCAAGGACTGGCTGCATCGCGAATTTCCGCAGGGCGCAAGCGATGAGCTGGACGGCACGAGCCGCCGCCATTTCCTGAAGATCATGTCCGCGTCGTTCGCGTTGGCAGGTCTGGCGTTTGCGGGCGCGGGCTGCCGCCGCCCCGAGGAAAAACTGGAGCCGTTCGGCAAGCAGCCGGAAGATTACGTCTACGGCAAGTGCGAGTATTATGCCACGGCCATGCCGACGCGCACCGGCGCGATTCCGCTGGTCGTCAAGTCCTACGAAGGCCGTCCCATCAAGGTCGAGGGCAATTCACTTTATCCCGGTGGCAACGGCGGGACCGACCGTTTCGCGCAGGCGTCCATCCTGAACGTTTACGATCCCGACCGCGCGCGGCATTTCAAGCAGGACGGCAAAACCGTTTCGCGTGACGAGGCGCTGGCGTTTCTTGACACCTTGTCGCAGAAGTTTGCGGCGAACAACGGTGAAGGCTTGGCCTTCCTCGCGGAGAGCAGCACCTCGCCCTCACGCGCGCGGCTGCAAAAAATCATCGCGCAAAAATTGCCGCAGTCGAAATGGTTCACCTACGACGCGATTGATTCCGGCATCCATCAGCGCGGGGCCACGCAGGCGTTCGGTCAATCGGTTAAGCCCGTTTTCAATTTCGACAAGGCGAAGGTGATTTTGTCGCTCGACTGCGATTTCCTCGGTGGCGAAGACGACGCGCACAATCATATCCGCAAATTTGCCGCCGGCCGCAAGGCGGGCGAAGACATGAACCGGCTTTATGCGGTGGAATCGCTCTTCACGCTGACCGGCGCGAGCGCGGATCACCGGCTTCGCGTGGCGGCGAGTTTGGTTGGAGAAATTGCTCAAGCCGTTCTGGCTTTGGTTAACGGATCATCCGGCTCAATTCCGGCGACAGTGGATGTCAAATGGGTTTCTGAATTGGCGAAGGATTTGGTGGCCAATCGTGGAAATGTTTTGGTCGTTGCCGGTCAGCGCCAGCCGATTGAAGTGCATCTGCTCGCGTATGCCATCAACTCCGCGCTCGGCGCAATCGGCAACATGGTGACTTTGATTCCAGCGACGGATACTGCGAGTGCGAATTTGAAAGATTTTGCCGCAAGCGATACGCTCGTCATCGTAGGCGGAAATCCTGCTTATAATTCCTGGTTGTCTTTGTTTAAAAATGAAGTGCAGGCCAGCCCAACAATCGTTCGACTCGGTTATTACGAAGATGAATCGGCGAGCACGACATGGAAATCGCAATGGCTTTTCCCTGCTGGGCATTATCTCGAATCATGGGGCGATGCGACGACGAGCGACGGAATCCTGGTCGCCATCCAGCCGCTGATCCAGCCGCTGTTCGGCGGAATTACTGAATTGGAATTTCTCGCGCGCATCGCCGGCGAGACGCAGAAGAATGCCTACGACATCGTTCAGGCAACTTTCAACGGTTCTGGCGACTGGCAGAAATTTTTGTTCAACGGGTTTCTTGACGGTTCCGCGCCTCAGCCGGTTGGAGTGAATGCGAGCGCGGCTTCGCCCGCGATTGGCAGCGTGCCCGCGCCTTCCGCCAGCAGCCTCGAAGTCATTTTCTATCGCGACGCGAAGGTGGACGACGGATTTTATGCGAACAACGGCTGGATGCAGGAGCTTCCCGATCCGGTCACCAAAATCACCTGGGACAACGCCGTGCTCGTCAGCCGCAAAACCGCGCGCGATCTCAACGTGGCGAACGGCGACATCGTGGAGATTTCGTTGAACGGCAAATTGGTTTCCGGCCCGATCTGGACACAGCCGGGCATGGCGGATTATTCGCTCGGCCTCGCGCTCGGTTACGGTCGCGACAAGGCGGGTCGCGTCGGCACGGGCGTCGGCTTCAACGCGTATAAGATTTTCAGCGGAAAATATATTGAGACCGGCGCGACAATCCGCAAGACCGGCGGAACGTATGTGATTGCGACCACGCAATCGCACTGGTCCATGGAAGGCCGTCCCGCAGTGCGCGAGGCGAACCTCGACGATTTCATCAAGGACCCGAAGTTCGCGCAGGAGATGCAGGAAAAGGCGCCGCCGGTGGTTCAGTCGCTCTATCCGAACCCGCTCGACGAGGCGAAGAAGACCGCGCTCCATCAATGGGGCATGGCGGTGGACTTGAATGCGTGCGTCGGCTGCGGCACCTGCGTGATTGCGTGCCAGAGCGAGAACAACATCCCAATCGTCGGCAAAGACCAGGTGCATCGCGGCCGCGAAATGCAATGGATGCGGATTGACCGTTATTACACGAGCGATCCGAAGCGCAAGAACAACCCGGCGTTTTTTGATTTCAAGGCCGACCAAAACCAGGCCGACCCGGACCAGCAGTTCGCGGAATGGATTGACGACGTGCAGGCGGTGAACCAGCCGATGCTCTGCCAGCAGTGCGAATCCGCCCCATGCGAAAACGTCTGCCCTGTCGCCGCGACCGTTCACGACCAGGAAGGTTTGAACGTGATGGCCTACAACCGTTGCATCGGCACGCGCTACTGCTCAAACAACTGCCCTTACAAGGTCCGCCGTTTCAATTATCTCGATTTCAACAAGCGTCCGCTGAGCGAATTGAAGGGGACAATTTATTCGACGGCGATTTTCGGCCACAAGACGGATGGCGAGCTGGACATCTTGCGCTGGTGGAAGGATCCGAACAGCGGGATGCGCTCGGAAGACGAATGGGATTTGATCAAGCTGTCCAAAAATCCCGACGTGACGGTGCGCATGCGCGGCGTCATGGAGAAGTGCACCTATTGCACGCAGCGCATCGAGCAGGCGAAGATCGCCCAGAAGGTCAAGGCCGGCGCCACCGACAACGTGCGTTTGAAGGAATCGGAAGGAACAATTCCCAAGACCGCGTGCCAGCAGGCGTGCCCGGCGCAGGCGATTGTTTTCGGCGACATCAGCGACCCGGAAAGCTCGGTGTCGAAACAGAAAATGTTGCCGCTGAACTATTCCGTGCTCGGCGATTTGCTGACGAAGCCGCGCACGACGTATCTCGCGCGAGTCCGCAACCCGAACATCCACATGCCGGATTATCACGCGCCTTACAGCTCGGAAGAATACGAAAATCACAATGGCTGAAGCTGACGCGAGAAAAACAATTTAGTTGAACATGAATTTGACGAACGAAATTTTTGCTTGGGAGCGCACGCGTCCCGCGTGCGGGTTTGGGCGTCGCGCCCAAACCTTTTTCAGCGGGACGCCGAAAAATGCACGCCAGAGGCGTGCGCTCCCCAATTTCAAATCGGAAGGAAACGGTTAATGGCTGATTCCGCAACCAATTTGAAATCGCTCGCGCCGCCCGCTGAACTGCGGCGTGCGCCCGTCGTCGAGGGCAACAAAGGCCTCGGCTGGCTCACGGACAAGCTGTCGGCATTCGCGGAAGGAAAAATTCCGCGCTGGTGGCTGGTGCTGTTCCTGCCGGCGGCGTTTTGCGCGATGGTGGTTTTGCCGGTGGCGCTGATTTATCAGGTAACGACCGGCGTCGGCGTCTGGGGCAACAATCATCCGGCGATGTGGGGCCTGGACATCGTGAGCTTCATCTGGTGGGTCGGCGTCGCGCACGCCGGCACGTTGATTTCGGCGATGCTGTTCCTGACGAAGCAGCACTGGCGCACGACCATCGGCCGCATGGCCGAGGCGATGACGGTTTTCTCGGTGATGATGGCGGGCCTTTATCCTGCAATCCACGTCGGGCGCGCGTGGTTCGACTGGTTCATGTTTCCGATCCCGAATTCAAACGGCAACTGGCCGCAGTTCCGTTCGCCGCTGATGTGGGACGTGTTCGCGGTGAACACCTATCTGGTGGTCTCGATGCTTTTCTGGTTCATGGGGATGATTCCTGATTTCGCGATAGTGCGCGACCGCTCGACGACGCGCATCCGCAAGGGCATTTTCAGTTTCCTCGCGATGGGCTGGACCGGTTCGGCGCGGCAATGGCACAATTACGAAAAGGCCTACGTCGTGCTGTGCGGTCTTTGCACGCTGCTCGTGTTCACGGTGAGCTCCATCGTCGGTTTGGACTTCTGCACCTCGATGCTCGCGGGCTGGCATGCGACGATTTTCCCGCTGTATTTCGTGATCGGCGCCGTGTTCTGCGGTTTCGGCATGATGCTGGTGATTCTGGTGCCGCTCCGCAAATGGTGCGGCCTCGAAAACATCATCACATTGCCGCACATCGACAAGATTGCGAAGCTGACATTGGTGAGCGGCCTCATCATTGACTACATCTATGCGATGGAATTTTTCATCGCCTGGTATAGCGGCGACACGTATGAGCGCTGGGTTTTCACGCACCGTCTTTTCGGGCACACCTACTGGTATATGGGCTGGATTTTGATCGGCATCAACGTGTGTGTGACGCAACTGTTGTGGATTAAAAAAATCCGCGCGAACCTCGCGGCGCTTTTCATCATCGGCGTGCTCATCAACATCGGCATGTGGAGCGAACGCTTCGTCATCGTCGTCGGCTCGCTGTATCAGGATTTTCTGCCGTCGAGCTGGGGCAAATACATTCCGACCATCTGGGACATATTGCTTTACATCGGCACGCTCGGGGCATTTTTCATGATGTATCTGCTGTTCGTCAAATTCCTGCCGATGATCGCGATATCAGAAGTTAAAAGCGTGATGCCTGAGGCCAATCCGCATCACCGCCTGGGCGGCGCGAAAGGAGAGAAACGATGAAACATTTTGGCATCATCGCTGAATTCGACTCGCCTGCCGCCATCTTAAGCGCGGCGGAAAAAGTCCGCGACGCCGGCTACCAGCGCTGGGACACTTTCACGCCGTTCCCGATCCATGGGATGGAAAAAGTCATGAAGCTTGGCAACTCGCTCGTCGGCTGGGTCTCGCTCGCGATGGGCGCGGGCGCGTTCTTGTCCGTCGTCGGCTTGATCTGGTATGCGAATGCGTTTGATTATCCGCTCATCGTCGGCGGCAAGCCGATGTTCAGCCCGCCGATGACCTTCGTGCCGGCCTACATCATGATGATCATGGGCGGCGCGGTGGGCGCGCTCGTGGGGATGCTTGGCCTGAACCAGTTGCCGCGCCTGCATCATCCGTTGTTTGCGAACAAGAATTTTGCGCTCGCATCGCGCGACAAGTTTTTCCTCGCCATCGGCGCGACTGATCCGAAATTTTCCGAAAACGAAACCCGCAAGCTGCTCGAAGAGATCGGCGGCGTGAACATCGAACTCGTGGAGGACGCAGACTGATGCGCTACATCATTTCAATGTTGTTGATTGGAGCGGCGCTTGGTGCGGCGGTGGTCGGCATTGCCGGATTGCCGGGCCGGCTTTCGCGCAAACCGCCCATCGAGGTCTTCCCCGACATGGACCGCCAGGCGAAACTGCGCCCGCAGAAGCCGTTCGACTTTTTCACGAACGGCATTAGCTCGCAATTGCCGCCCGCCGGGACAATTGCGCGCAGCGAGCCGATTCAAACCGTGGACGGCGCGGTCTATCGCTTTGAAGATGCGCCCGTCAACACCGGAAAAATTTCCGGCACGACAAATTTCGTCGAGACAAATCCGCTGCCGGTCAATGACGCCTTGCTCGCACGCGGTCACGAACGCTTCGACATTTATTGCGCGCCGTGCCACGGCAGGCTTGGCGATGGCAATGGCATCACCAAAAAACTCGGCTTGATGCCCGCCGTGGCGAACCTGCACGACAAGCGGATCGTCGAGATGACCGACGGCGAAATTTTCAACACGGTCACGCATGGCAAAGGTTTGATGGGCGCGTATGGGCCGATAGTTCCGACCGAAGACCGCTGGGCAATCATCGCCTACACGCGCGCGTTGCAATTAAGCTGGCTCGGGTCGACCAACGATTTGACGGCCGACCAACAGGCCGCGCTGAAATGATTATGAGTTCGCACAAAGACACAACTCATCTGCCGCCGAAGCTGGATTTGTCCGGCTGGAGCAGGCTGCCGTCCGTGTTGATGGTGGGTGGCGGAATCTTGTCCGTGGTGGGCGCTCTCATCAGTTTCAAGCATGACGGCGGAACCGCGTTTGGATTCTCGTGGCTGTTCGCGTTCATATTTTATCTCACCATCGCGCTCGGCTCTTTGTTTCTGGTCATCGTGCATCATTTGACGGACGCCGGCTGGTCGGTGCCCATCCGCCGTTTCTGCGAACATCTCGCGTCGCTGCTTTTTCCGTGGCTGGCAATATTGTTTTTACCAGTGATTTTGTTCGCGCCGAAAATTTTCACCTGGCTCACCCTGCCGGCGGCAGATGAATTGATCCGCGCGCGTGCGCCGGTCTTCACTTTGGCAGGATTTGTCATCGTTTCAGCGACGTTCTTCGGAGTGTGGTGGCTGCTCACATCGCGGCTGCGCTACTGGTCTTTGCGTCAGGATGTGACGGGCGACGCGCTTTGCGTCCAGAAAATGCGCTTCCATTCAGGCTGGGGAATCCTCGCGTTCGCGGCGACGATTACCGGTGCGAGTGTTCTCTGGGTTAAATCGCTCCAATACCAATGGTTCTCCGCGATATATGGCGTCTATTTCTTCTCCGACTGCACCTGGATCGCGCTTGCGACGGTCTATGTCATCACCGTGATCTTGCAGCGCCAGCGCATCCTCGACGGCGTGCTGCATGACAGCCAGTTTTATTTCCTTGGCGTGTGGTTCTTCGCGTTCACCGTTTTCTCGGCCTACACCGAGTTCGCGCAATACTTCGTCGTCTGGAACGCGAACATGCCCACGGAAACCTTCTGGTATCTCATCCGCGAACGCGGCTCGTGGTGGTGGGTGAGCATGATCTTGATCGTCGGCCATTTCTTTGTGCCGTTTTTCCTGCTGCTGCCGGTGAAGGCGAAAAGCAATTTCAAGATCGTTCTGCCCGTATGCGCGCTCGCGTGGCTGATGCACGCGCTCGACTTGAGCTTTAACATCCTGCCCGCCGCGCGACCGGACGGTTATCCGCTCAAATGGATTCCGCTGCAGCTCGGCTGTCTCGCGTTCATGGGCGGATTCCTGTCGTGGGTGTTCCTGAAAAAATTTGCCAGCCATCCGCCGTATCCGCAGCGCGACCCGCGCGTGCTCGAAGCGATGGGCATCGGCCTTGAGCCGGAGGAATATCCTGACACGCTGCCCGCCAATGGAGGTGACCGATGAATCAAAAAACACACACCAGCGCCTCGGGCGCGGCGATCGCCTTCATCGTTGGGAGCGTGATTTTCGCCGTGCTCGTCGTCGCGGTGAAATTTCTGGTGAACGTCCCGGCGATTGACGCCGATAGCGCGGCGTTTCGGACAAAAGCGCTTTTTGAAATTCGCACAAATGAAATGGCGTCGCTCAACAAGGTTGGCTGGGCAGATCAACCGCGAAGCATCGTGCGCCTGCCGATAGAAACTGCCATCCAGCTCGCCGCGCAGGAATGGCAGAATCCCGCCGCCGCTCGCGCGGATTTGATTGCGCGTGAAGAAAAGGCCAGCGCGCCCGCGCCGGTGGTTGCGCCGAAACCGAATCCATTTGAATGAACGACCTTTCACAGCAAAAAATTGACGCTTCCTGCCGCGTGCCGCTGCTAGCGCTCTTTGGCGGCGCGGCGTTGTGGCTCGTCGTCGGCCTGTTGCTGGCGGTGATCGCCTCGCTGACGTTTCACAAGCCCGACATGTTTGCGGATTGCCCGGTGCTGAGCTACGGCCACGCTCAGCCCGCCGCGAACGACGCGATCCTTTACGGCTTCTGCATCCCTGCCGCGCTCGGCGTGATGCTCTGGATTTTTGCGCGATTGAGCCAGACCGAGCTTGTCCTGCCGCTCGTTCCAATCGTAGCCGCGAACATCTGGCATTTGGGCGTCTTCATCGGCATAGTTGCAATTTTGATCGGCGATAGCACCGGCTTTGCGTGGCTGGAATTTCCGCGAGGCAGTTCGGTTCTGTTGTTCGCCGCATTTCTGCTGGTCGCCATTTCCGCCGTCGCCACTTTCGGCCAGCGCAAGGAACGCGAATTATATCCGTCGCACTGGTTCCTGCTGGCCGCGCTGCTGTGGTTTCCGTGGATTTATGCAACCGCAAATCTTTTGATCGTCTCGGGTCATCCGGTTCGCGGCGTGACGCAGGCCGTCATCGGCTGGTGGTTTGCGAACAACCTGATTTTCGTCTGGCTCTCGCTGGTCGGCCTCGGCACGGCATTTTATTTCCTGCCAAAACTCGCCGGACGTCCGCTGCAAAGCAGCTACTTCGCGCTGTTCGCCTTCTGGACCCTGATCTTGTTCGGAACGTGGTGCGGCATCCCGCAGGGCGCGCCCGTGCCGGCCTGGTTGCCGGCGTTGAGCACCGTCGCTTCATCGCTTTTGATCGTCCCGCTCATCGCCATCGCGGTAATTGTTGTCAAGACCGTGTGCGGTGCAGATGTCCATTGCAAAGGCGGGCCGTTCTGCTACATCAAATTTGGCTCGGCTGCGTTTCTTTTGTCCGGCCTGATGTTGATCGCATCCGCTTGTCCGCATTTCAGCCGCATCGTGCAATTTACCTGGTTTGGCCCGGCACAGGAGCAGCTGCAAATCCTTGGCTTCTTCGCGATCATCATATGCGGCGCGGTTTACGAACTGCTGCCACGCATCATGGACTTTGAATTGCCGTTCCCTAAATTTGTCCGCTTTCAACATTGGTGTTTCATGCTCGGCATCGTTCTTCTGGCCGGATCGCTGGCCATTGGAGGCATCGAACAGGGATTGAAAAATTACGATCTTGCAACGACGCTGCCATTTCTGCGCGCCAGCACGACCGGACTTTTGTTCCTCCTGCTTGGCAGCCTGCTGTTCGCCGCGAACATTTTTGTGATGACGCTCAAATGGAAACTCGCGCTGATCAAGTCGGTGATCGCCGCCGTGACTGCGCCGCTGGAAGTTTCGGAGGTGAAGCCATGAAAAACGGCATTAGTGTTTTCATAGCCGCGTTCATCGCGCTCGGTGCCTCGTGGTGCGGCTTTGTGCTTGCACCGGCGTTGCAGCTTGGCACGGCGAAGCAGACCGCCGTTCTCAATTCCGGAGACACCTATCCGGTTCAACGCACCGGCGACGCGACGCTTGGCTTGCAGGTTTATCGTGCGAACGGCTGCGCGGCCTGTCACACGGAACAAATCCAGCAGACCGGCATTGCGTTTGAAGTTGTGCTGACCGGTGCGGGGAAAAATCCGGACGCCGTGAGCAATCTCATTTCCACCTTGAAATTGACCGGCCTGACAAAAGAAGAAGCGGACTCTGCAAATGACAAAATAACCGCCGTTGGTGGCAAAGTTGAGACGCATTTGATTCCCACGGGTGCGGACATTTCGCGCGGCTGGGGTGTACGCCGCAGCGTCGCGGCGGATTATCTTTACGATTCCCCTGTCCAGCTCGGCAGCTTGCGCGCGGGGCCGGATCTGGCGGATGCCGGCACGCGCCTGAACAATGCAAGCTGGCATTTGCTCCACCTCTACGCGCCGCAGAGCGTCGTGAAAAATTCCGCGATGCCGCCGTTCCGCTTTCTTTTTGAAACCAGGAAAATTGGCGACGCGCCTTCGCCGGACGCCTTGAACCTGCCAAGCGAGTTCGCCCCGCCCGCCGGCTATGAAGTCGTGCCTAAGCCGGAGGCGAAACAGCTCGTGGCGTATCTTTTGAGCCTGCACGCCGATGTGCCGCTATATGAAGCGCCTTACACGCCGGTTCAAATTTCAACGAACGCCCCGGCCAAATAAAATGAGCGACGAAACAAAATCATGTCCGACCCCGTCCAACGCCGAGCCCACGGCGACGCGCTCGACCGTGCCTATGTGGGTTTTTTCGCTGACGCTCGTGCTTTTGTTTCTCGGGTTTGTTTATTTCGACCATCACGGCGGCTGGTTTGACGAGCGGGTCTACGGGCCTTACGCATCGGCGGATCAACTGGATTCGTATCAGCCCAAGTCCGGCGCGGCGGCGGCCATCGCCCGCGGCAGGAAAATTTACGAATCGAACTGCGGCACCTGCCATGGCGCGGACGGCCTGGGCAAGCCGAACCAGGCGCCCCCGCTGGCCGGGTCGGAATGGGTCAAGGCCAAGGGCGTCCAACGGCTCACGCACATTCCGCTGATGGGCATTGCCGGTTCCATCACGGTGGAAAGCCAGACTTGGAATCTTCAAATGGCCGCCATGGGCGCTGCCCTGCCGGACGCCGACCTTGCCGCCGTGCTGACTTACATCCGCAGTTCCTGGGGCAACGGAATGGGCGAAGTCACGGCTGATGATGTGAAGGCCGCCCGCGCGGCCATCGGCGCGAATCCGCATCCGATGAGCGGCGATGAGATGATGAAAATGCCGGAATAAGATCGCGGGCTAAATGAAACTGTAGCCGTGTTTTGTTAGTCCGTCTGAAAAGTTCCGCGAGGTTTTGGACTGCGGCAGCCCCCCCCTGCCGCTTTCACGTCGCCAGCCCGCGGGGGAAAAACGGCGGCGGGCGCGTGACCGTGCAGTCCTAGCAGGCATCCGAGCACTTCGTGGCAGAGCTTGTTCCGCGTCCGTCCATTGTCCTAAACTCGAACCGTTGCCTGAGCGCTTCGGCCTGCAGCCGTCGTGGTGAACCAAAAAACGTTCGTTGGCAATGGTGGCCGTCTGCAAAGACTGGCGGTCAAGGACCGCCCTACCTAAATGTGTTGCAGCCCGGCGTGAGTCGGCTCAAACTTCTTCCGGCGGAATCTTGAGCGGACACATCCCGCATTACGGGACTGCCACCCAACCGGCATTAAAAACTGCTCAAAGGCTACAGTTTATCCATTTTAAGCAGGTTATGTTAAATTCAGCGTTAAAGCCGGTTCCGACGCCCTTCAAAAAACCCGATTTTTTGACGTTTTTGGTCAAAAATCCATCTCATATTTTCATTTTAGGAGTTCCTGAAAGCGTTTTAGGAATTGTTTTTTTCGTTTTAGGAGTTCCTTTTTTCAGTTTAGGAGCTCCTGAATCCGTTTTAGGAGTCGCTAAAATCATTTCAGCGAAAGCTTTTTCCAATTTAGCAATCGCTGGTTTCGGTTCAGCAATAGTTGTAAAGGGTCTAAAGGGGGTCAATTCATAACATTTGCCCATAAGTGCGGGTTCCTTCGGTTTTCTTCGCAACCTTCGCGCGAAATAGATTACTACCCGTTGTCCGTTGTTCATGCGATGGACGGGAATGTTGCTGAATTGAACTTAATTGCCTTTCTTCCGGTAAATAAACCACCAGAACCAGAGCGTTCCCATCGCCCCGCAGATGGCAGCGCCAACGAAATTGGCCCGCGGGCTGATATACCAGAGCCACGCGCCTAGAAAGGAACCGGTCGTGACCGTGCAATCGCGGATAAGGTAATATGCGCCGTAGGTCCGGGCACGCAATTCCGGCGCGGCCTCGCCAATGATGAGCGCCTTGCGCGCCGGCTCGCCGAATTCTTTCAGCCCGCGCACGACGAACGCCAGCGCCAGCCACGCGAAGTTGTGCGCGAAGAGCAGCGTGACCGGGAACAGCGTGAAGAACACAAACGTGATGAGCACGAAGGGTCGGCGTCCGTATTTATCTGCGAGATGAGCGACGGGAATGTAACAGAGCATGGCCGTGACCATCTCGAACGTGACGAGATAGCCGAACTGCTGCGCCGTGACGCCCCCGGAATCCATCGCCCACAAAATGATGAAGGCATACGGTATGCGTTCGCAGAAGCGGATGAGTATGTCGCTGACGAGAAGTTCCTTCAGCGCGGGCGTGAAGGTCTTGACCACGCCGAGAAATGAAATGGTCGCGGCGGTTGAGTTTTTATTTTGCGCGGCGGCAGCATTGCCGTCGGGCTCGAACATGAACCATTGGAACGCCGCCGTGAGCAGGCTCATCACGATGCAAAGCGCGAGCGCGTAACGCACACCGTCCGTCCAACCGAAACGCGTGAGCAGCCAGCCGCCGATGAGCGGCCCAATCATCATCGGCACGCGCCGGATCATGGATTGCACGCCGACACCCATCGTGTGCCGGTTGCTTTGCAGCGACGTGGCAATGACGCTCAATGTGGCCGGCAGCGACAAGGCACTCCACGCGAGAAACAAGAACGAGCCCAGCAGCAGCGCGAGCCAGCTTTGCCAGACTAAGACCAGAACGTAACCGGAAATGGAAATGGCACTGAACAGCAGCAGAGATTTTCTTTGGCCCCAATGATCGGTCAGCCACCCGCCGGGATAGGCATAGATTGCGCCAAGAAAGGTTTGCAGCGCATCGAACAGCCCGATGATCAAAATGATTTGTGCCGCCGAGAGAACGCCGTGCGCAAGCACCTCGATGTATTTTGGCGCGAAGCCGAGCCAGAGTTTCTCGCCGGTGCCGGCGAGCAAAAGCGCGACGAGTAGCAGCGAAGTGTTCCGCCGCAGCGCGAGAAATTCAGAAATGTTCTTCAAGCTCATCGCAAAAAATCTGGCACGAATTTCACGGCTTGGCACGGATTGAATGGCGCAAAATTGTTAAAATCGGTGCCGGACTATTCCTCGAAACTCCGCGGACGTATCGTGTTTACACCTTCGAACACGTCCATTGCTAATGCAAGAAGGGCAAAAAAATCATTTCTTTATCGCAGATTCTTCATGATTTTTGAAAACATATATTGCGCCCGGATTAAATTTGGGTAAAAAATAAGTGAACGCAGGCTTATCCGCCGACCGATGACTAGGAACCCGACAAACGAAACTAATGACCGGCAAGCGCAAAATCCGATTTCTGCGCCGCTGAAACAGGGACTTTACGATCCGCAGTTTGAGCACGACGCCTGCGGGTTGGGCTTCGTCGTCAACATGAAGGGCAGGAAGTCGCACCAGATGGTGAGCGACGCGCTGAAGATTCTCGTGAACCTCGACCATCGCGGCGCCTGTGGCTGCGAGGCGAACACCGGCGACGGCGCGGGCATCCTCATCCAAGTGCCCCACGATTTCTTCGTGACTGAGGCAGCCCGGCTCGGCTTCCAGCTTCCCGCCGTCGGACAATACGGCGTGGGCCAGGTTTTTCTGCCAAAGAATCCGACCGAACGCGAGGCCATCAAAAACGAACTGGCCAAGATCATTGCCGCCGAAGGCCAGACGCTGCTGGGCTGGCGCGAAGTGCCGGTGAACAATTCCTCACTCGGCAAGACCGCCGTGGAGGCGGAGCCGTTCATGGCGCAGGTGTTTGTCGGCCGCAACGCGGCTCTGAAGGACGAGGCTGCGTTCGAGCGGAAGCTTTATGTCATCCGCAAGGTGGCGGAGCAGACCATCCGTTACGGCAACAAAATTCCCGGCGGCAAATGGTTTTATGTTTCCAGCCTGTCGGCGCGCACGCTCACCTACAAGGGCATGCTGATGTCCGAGCAGGTGGAGAAATATTACGACGATCTGCGCAATCCCGCCGTCGTCACGGCGATCGCGCTCGTCCATTCGCGTTTTTCAACGAACACGTTTCCGAGCTGGGACCGCGCGCATCCGAACCGCTACATCGCGCACAACGGCGAGATCAATACGCTGCGCGGCAATGTCAACTGGATGAAGGCGCGGCAGGCACTGTTCACCAGCCAGCTTTTCGGCGACGACCTGAAGAAGATCATTCCCGTCATCAACACCGACGGCAGCGACTCGGCGCAGTTCGACAACTGCGTGGAGCTGCTCACGCTGGCGGGCCGCGAGCTGCCGCACGCGATGATGATGATGATTCCCGAGCCGTGGGAAAATCACGAGAGCATGGACGCCGAGCGGCGCGCGTTCTACGAATTTCATTCCTGCCTGATGGAGCCGTGGGACGGACCGGCCTCGATGGCGTTCACGGACGGAAAGTTCATCGGCGCGTGCCTAGACCGCAACGGCCTGCGGCCGTCGCGTTATTACGTCACGAAAGATGACGTGGTGATCATGGCGTCGGAGGCGGGCGTGCTGCCGGTGGAACCGGAACGCATCGCGGTCAAGGGCCGGTTGCAGCCGGGCAAAATGTTTTTGGTGGATCTCGAACAGGGCCGCATCATCGCGGACGAGGAGCTGAAGAAAAAATATGCCTCCGCGCTGCCATATCAAAAATGGCTCGACGAAAATCACGTCCTGCTGAAAAACCTGCCGGAGCCGCCGGTCCTCCACGAAGAGGATCACATGACGGTACTGCAACGGCAGCAGGCGTTCGGCTATACGTTTGAAGATTTGCGGTTCATCGTCGGCCCGATGTCGCGCGACGGCATGCAGCCGCTCGGCTCGATGGGCACGGACACGCCTCTGGCGGTGCTCTCGAACAAACCGCAGTTGCTATACAATTATTTTAAGCAGCTCTTCGCGCAGGTGACGAATCCGCCGATCGACCCGATTCGCGAGGAAATTATCACCTCGACGGAAATCATGGTCGGTGGCGAAGGCAACATGCTGGAACCGACGCCGGAAAGCAGCCGTCTCGTGAAGATGCATTATCCCATCCTCACGAACGAGGAACTGGAGAAGCTGCGCCACATCCAGCGGCCCGGTTTCAAAACAGTCACGCTGCCAATTTTGTTTAAGGTTGCCGACGGCCCAAAAGCTCTGGCGGCGGCGCTGGAGAATGTTTTTGCGGCGGCCGACCAGGCGGTTGTTGACGGGGCGAACATCGTCGTCCTTTCCGACCGCGGCGTCAGCGCGGCGCTCGCGCCGATTCCCGCATTGCTGGCGGTTTCCGGCGTGCATCACCATCTCATCCGCAGCGGCACACGAACGAAGATCGGTCTGATTCTCGAATCCGGCGAGCCACGCGAGGTGCATCATTTCTCCCTGCTCATCGGTTACGGCTGCACGGCCATCAATCCGTATCTCGCGTTCGAGACCATCGCGGATTTGATGCGCGAGAAACTTTTGGCCGAGACCGACCACAAGCTGGCTGTCAAAAAATACATCAAGGCCGCCATCAAGGGCGTCGTCAAGACGATGGCCAAGATGGGCATCTCGACAATTCAGAGCTATCACGGCGCGCAGATTTTTGAAGCCATCGGCCTCAACAGCGACGTGGTGGACAAGTATTTCACCTGGACGCCGTCGCGCATCCAGGGTGTCGGCCTCGAAGTCGTTGCCGAGGAAGCGCTGGCGCGGCACACCCGCGCGTTTCCGCGCGAGGAGGTCAACACGGAACTCGACGCCGGCGGCCAGTATCAATGGCGTGACGGCGGCGAACATCATTTGTTCAATCCGCAGACTATTCACAAACTGCAAACGGCCTGCCGGCTCGGCAGCGAAAAAATTTACCGCGAATACGCCGAGTTGGTTAACAACCAGGCGAAGAACCTTTGCACGTTGCGCGGGCTGCTGGATTTCAAGTATGCCGAGAAGCCGCTGCCGATTGAAGAAGTGGAGTCGGTCGAGGAAATCGTCAAGCGCTTCAAGACCGGTGCGATGAGCTATGGCTCGATTTCGCAGGAGGCACACGAAACCCTTGCCATCGCGATGAACCGGCTGGGCGGACGCAGCAACACCGGCGAAGGTGGCGAAGACCCGTTGCGCTACGTGTGGACCAACGAAAGGGGCGACTCGAAAAATTCCGCCATCAAGCAGGTCGCCAGCGGACGTTTCGGCGTCACGAGCCATTATCTCGTAAACGCGAAGGAAATTCAGATCAAGATGGCGCAAGGTGCCAAGCCTGGCGAAGGCGGCGAACTGCCCGGCAAGAAAGTTTATCCGCCCATCGCCAAGGTGCGCGGTACCACGGCGGGTGTAGGCCTGATTTCGCCGCCGCCGCACCATGACATTTATTCCATCGAGGATTTGGCGGAGCTGATCCACGACTTGAAAAATTCGAACCGCAACGCCCGGATCAGCGTGAAGCTCGTCGCCGAAGTCGGCGTCGGCACGATTGCGGCGGGCGTCGCCAAGGCGCACGCGGACGTGGTTTTGATTTCCGGCCACGACGGCGGCACCGGCGCATCGCCGCTCTCGTCCATCAAGCATGCCGGCGGTCCGTGGGAACTCGGCGTGGCCGAGGCGCACCAGACGCTCGTGCTGAATAATCTTCGCAGCCGCATTTATGTCGAGGCGGACGGCCAGATGAAAACCGGCCGCGACGTGGCGATTGCCGCGCTGCTTGGCGCGGAAGAATTTGGGTTTGCCACCGCGCCGCTCGTCGTGATGGGCTGCATCATGATGCGCGTCTGCCATCTGAACACCTGCCCCGTCGGCGTCGCCACGCAGGACCCGCGACTGCGCAAGCGCTTCACCGGCGAGCCGGAACACGTCGTGAATTTCATGCGTTTCATCGCTAGAGAAATGCGCGAGATCATGGCCAAGCTCGGTTTCCGCAAGCTGGAAGACATGGTTGGGCGCACCGACAAATTATTTCCGTGGAAAGCGATTGAGCATTGGAAGGCCAACGGCCTCGACCTCACGCCGATTTTGCACCAGCCGGAAATGGGCGCGGACGTCGGACGTTTCCGCCAGCAGGATCAGGATCACGGCTTGGAAAAATCCTTGGACGTGACCAAGTTGCTCGACATTTGTAAACCGGCTATTGAGCGCGGCGAAAAAATCCGCGCCGAACTGGCGATTATCAACGTGAACCGCGTGGTCGGCACGATTGTTGGCAGCGAAATCACGAAGAAACACGGACCGGCGGGACTGCCTGAAGATACAGTGCTTTTGAAATTCAACGGCAGCGCCGGCCAGAGCTTTGGCGCGTTCATGCCGCGCGGCATGACGCACGAGTTGGAAGGCGATGCGAATGATTATTTCGGCAAAGGCTTGAGCGGCGGAAAGCTGATCGTCTATCCACCGAAAGGTTCAACCTTTGTGCCGGAGGAAAACATCATCATCGGCAACGTGGCACTTTACGGCGCGACGGCAGGCGAGGTTTTTGTGCGCGGCATGGCGGGCGAACGCTTTGCCGTCCGCAACTCCGGCGTCAACGCGGTCGTGGAGGCCATCGGCGACCACGGCTGCGAATACATGACCGGCGGGCGTGTCGTGATTCTTGGAAAGACCGGTCGTAATTTTGCCGCCGGCATGAGCGGTGGGGTCGCCTACATTCTTGACGAAGCGGGCGATTTCGCCACGCGCTGCAACATGGAACTGGTTGGACTCGAAAAACTCGTGGACGCGGATGAGATCGAACTGGTCTGGAAATTAATCCAGCGTCATCAGGCTTACACCAAGAGCGAACGCGCTGCGAAAATTCTCGCCGACTGGAACAGCTATGTGCCGAAATTCGTCAAGGTCATGCCGCAGGATTACAAGCGCGTGCTGATGTCGCTCAAAAAAGTGCAGTCTCAAGGCTTGAGCGGCGACGACGCCATCATGGCCGCGTTCGAGGAAAATGTGAAGGGCGGCCATTAAAAAAATTTAATCATTAAAAACCCAAACTAAAAACAGATGGGCAAGCCAACAGGATTTTTAGAGTTTCAACGTGAAGTGCCGAAGGATCGCTCGCCGCTCGGGCGGGTTGCCGACTGGCAGGAATTTCACATCCACATGCCCGAAGCCGACCTGAAGAAGCAGGGCGCACGCTGCATGGACTGCGGCATTCCGTTCTGCCATACCGGCCAGCTTGTCAGCGGCATGGCCAGCGGCTGCCCGATTCACAACTTGATTCCCGAATGGAACGACCTGGTTTATCGCGGGCTATGGAAGGAAGCTCTCGACCGGCTGCACAAGACGAATAATTTTCCGGAGTTCACCGGCCGTGTCTGTCCCGCGCCCTGCGAAGGCTCGTGTGTTTTGGGCATCAATGATCCGCCGGTCACGATCAAAAACATCGAAGTCAGCATTATTGACCACGGCTGGGAAAACGGCTGGGTTGTTCCTGAAATTCCAAAGAAACGGACAGGGAAGACGGTTGCCGTCATCGGCTCAGGTCCGGCGGGAATCTCCGCTGCGGCGCAACTGAACAAGGCCGGCCATCTTGTCACCGTGTTTGAACGCGCCGACCGCCCCGGCGGTTTGCTCATGTATGGCATTCCCAACATGAAACTCGACAAGACGGAAGTCGTGTTGCGCCGTCTCGCGTTGCTCGAAAAAGAAGGCGTGCAGTTTGTATGTAACACCGAAGTTGGAAAAAATTATCCGGCGGAGAAATTATTGAAGGAATTTGACGCCGTCATTTTGGCGACCGGCGCGACCAAGCCGCGTGACCTGCCGATTCCCGGACGCGAACTTAAAGGCATCTATTTCGCGATGGATTTTCTCACCGCGAACACCAAAAGCATTTTGGATCAACACAAAAACGGCAGCTTCATTGACGCCGCCGGCAAGGATGTCGTCGTTATCGGCGGTGGTGATACCGGCACGGACTGCGTCGGCACGTCCATCCGGCACGGCTGCAAATCGCTCGTGCAAGTGGAAATTTTGCCCAAGCCGCCACTGGATCGCTCCAAGGATAATCCGTGGCCGGAGTGGCCGAAGACTTACAAGCTGGATTACGGCCAGGAGGAAGCCGCTGCGAAATTTGGCGCCGACCCACGTGTATATCTCACGACGGCGACAAAATTTGAAGACGACGCGCATGGCCAGGTTAAAGCGGTTCATCTCGTGCAAATCGAATGGACGAAGAATGACAAGGGCCAGTTCATTCCCAGGAACATTCCCGGCACGGAAAAGGTTTTGCCCGCGCAGCTCGTGCTGCTCGCCATGGGTTTCCTCGGACCGGAACAGCCGTTGCTCGAATCACTCGGCATCGAACGCGATCCGCGCAGCAATGCCAAGGCGGAGTTCGAGAAATACACCACGAATCTCAAGGGCGTTTTCGCCGCCGGTGATTGCCGGCGCGGCCAGAGCCTCGTGGTTTGGGCGTTCAACGAAGGCCGCGGTGCGGCGCGCGAGTGCGACCGGTATCTGATGGGCGCGACGGATTTGCCGTAAGTTTTACTCCGCAGGAATCTTTTCAAAAGTCATCGCTGCCTTTTCGGCATCGCAAAGATGGATTTCACATCCACCGGCGGCGTAGACATCAGAAAATGGATGGCGATGATTTCCAGGTTCGTGACGAGCGCCGCGATGGTGAGCGCGATGATCGCCCAGCTTCCGGCGTTGAAGACGAGCAGGGTGGCGAGCGTGGCGAGCAGGCAAAGGCCGTAGAATTTTGCCAGATACGAATGCGTGGCCGGATATTTTCCAAAGCGCACATAGCTGACTAGGATGACCGTCGCCTCGGAAACAAGGATGAGCGCGATCAAAATCCAGTTTTGCGCAAGCACGGGTTTGCACAGCCGCCACGCTACGACGAGGATGAACAGGTAATAAATCACGTCCGTGATGCTGTCGTAGCGGCGGAGCGCGGGCGTTGCCACTCCGAATCGCCGCGCGAGGATGCCGTCATAAATATCCGAAAGCGTGGCGGCGACGAGGATGGGCAGATAAATCCAGCGTGGAACATTTGTCAGCGCGCAAGCCAGGGCGGTTGGGCCAAGCAGCAGCCGCAAGGTTGTGAGCGCGAATGGAAGGTGGCTTTTCATCATTGTTTGCGAATCACCATGAAATTCTAAACTTCTTTCATCCGCGCGGAAAGTTTAAGACTTGAGTGAAGGAAATGTTCTGTAGACGCTGTGGCCCGGAGGAGTTGTTCAATGCTTGGTACTCTTTATTGTGCTGCCAACAGAATTCTAATCTGATGTTGCACAATAGACGCATTGTGATATTCATTCTCAAATTATGAATGCAAAGGCTGCGCAAAGGAACAGCAACCATTCAAATGCTGTAATCAGCCTATAAATATAAGGTTTTCGGGCGATTGGCGCAGCGGTAGCGCAGCTCCTTTACACGGAGAAGGTCGTGGGTTCGAATCCCTCATCGCCCACCAGCCTTTGCTTGAGCGCAGCGAGAATCGAAGGCTGCCGCGCCGAAGTGATAGGCGGGCGACGACAACTGTGTTTCGAGCTTCGGCTCGGCAAGCCAGCCTCTAAGGAGACGCTGATTTAATTTTTGGTTTTACTGATTTTAATGGAGACGAGCTGAGGATGAATTTCTAAACTGGGAGGCATGACCCACCAGCCGAGTTTTTCCCAGGCCGAGTTTGCCG
>Ga0182013_10003046_pt1 | contig 21274 bp, 15 predicted proteins | sample 612S2MmetaG_FD_120487 | JGI IMG/M metagenome (GOLD analysis project Ga0182013, IMG submission 120487) | Permafrost microbial communities from Stordalen Mire, Sweden - 612S2M metaG | ecosystem: Environmental > Terrestrial > Soil > Wetlands > Permafrost | place: Sweden: Stordalen | collected... | reverse complement strand
GCCGCAGAGTGGAGTTGATCTGCCGGCGGCCTTCCACGGTCTGCTTGTCGAACTCGTAGGTGCAACCCGTCTGCCGGTCGAATGTGGATTGAAAGTGATCGCTGACGTGAAAGATGAGATTGATGGCGCCGATGGTGTCGGCGCTGGCGGTCAGGCGTTCTCGATCGCCCGCAGCCTCAAAGTGCAGCACGGCCGTTCCTGCCGGAAAAACCCGCCAGTCCACCGAATAGGTGAGGGTCTGCTTTTGCTGAAAGCCGAAGCCGGCGCGCGGGGGCGCAAGCGGCGATGCCTGCTGGCCGTGAGCCAGGGCGGCCATCGCATAGGCGCAAAGAATTAAGGCGGCGTACGTGCGCGTCTTCAACGTCGGGTGTAGCTCCTTGTTGGTTGACCTGAATGACCCGGAAAACGCTCACCGCGCCCCGTGCAGGATCGCTTCCATCGTCGGCCGCAAAAAGAGCAAGCTGAGATAAAGGAGTGCGGCCCCTATAGCAGCATTGTACTCGCGGTGCTGGTTGTAAAGCGCAAAGGAGAAGCTGCCAGCCGCAGCCGCGGTAACTCCCTCATCACCTGAGGGTAAGCCCTCGCGGGTATGCGATTTAGCTGGCGTCAGGCGCGGAATCAGGCGCGGTACGCTGCGGCGATAGGCATCGAAACCGGGGAAGGCCGCGCGCAGAAATCGCTCTTCCGACGCGATGACGGGAACATAAATAACAACAAAGCCAGCGGCCAGCGCCACCGCCACCGGCCAACTGAGCAACGCCACGGCAAAGCCCGCGGCCATCAGCATCGACCCCAGGTAAAGCGGATTCCGCGTGTGTGCGTAAGGGCCGGTCACGGTGAGCTCGCGATTCTTCCTCACGTATCCTGATGCGTACGCACGCAGCCAAAGGCCGGGCAACACCAGTGCGAGGCTCCACGCCACCGCGACCGGATGGGGCGAGCGCCGCCACAGTTCAAAAACGTAGAGCGCCGCCGTCAGAAACCCCAGCGGCACACGAATGCGGCGAGCGACGCGCTGCCATCGCGCGATCCAATCAAGACGTTGCGGGTCAAGATCGGCCGAATTGCCTGGCTTGCTCATCCTGCCTCAACCTCGGCCAGCAACTCATCCGCCGCGCGCATCACCTCGTCCGGCTCAATGGTCAGCAGTCCCGCTTCTGGATCCGGATAGCGGGTGTGATCGCGCTTGCTCAATGGGCTGCGCAGCACTCTGAATTTTGTCCCGAAGGGTCCGTTGCGGCTGGGGTCGGTAGGCCCGTAAATGCCCACTACCGGCCGGCCCAGTGCGCAGGCCAGGTGCAACGGCCCCGTGTCTCCTGCAATAAACAGCGCCGCGCGGCGCGTAAGCGCAATCAGTTGCTGCAGCGACATGGCCAGCGGAATGGCCGCGCCACTGGTTCTCTTCACAATCAGGTCGGCCATCTGCTCTTCGGCGGGCCCTGCATTCACCAGAACGCGGAAACCCCTCCGGCTCAGCCCGCAGGCAACCTCGGCATAGCGCTCCACCGGCCAGCGCTTGGCGCCCCATCCCGCGCCGGGATTGAGCAGGGCCATGGGCCGCGTTCCGCTCGAAGCAAGCAAGGCATCGCACCACGATTCGGCGGCGGGGTCGACAGGAAGAAGCGGAGGAATCGGCGTGAGTGCATCGCCGGCAATCGACGAGGCCAGTTCAATATCCTGCTCGATCACGTGCGCGCCATGAGTGGCCACGCGCTCCGTATAGAGAATCCGCGCTGGACCTTCGCGCGGCGTTTCCTCGCCAATAACCCTTTGGCAGCCGGCCATGCGCCCCAGAATCGCCGAGCGCAGCGAACCCTGCATATCGATGACCGCGTTGTAAGGAACGGCCTTGAGCCGATCGCGTAGCGCCTTGATTTCGTGGGTCGTCTTCAGGGCCAGCGGGTGATTTCGCCATTCTTTGGTCGGCGCAAGATACACGCGGTCCACGATTGGCTGCTCGGGCCCGCGGCCGCCGCTTTGTCCGGTGGTAAGCAGTGCCTGCCAGCGCGGCTCCACGATCCAGTCAATCTCCCAGGCCGGATGCGCCAGGCGCAAGGCTGTGACCGCCGGCAGAGCGTGCAGAATATCGCCCATGGCGCCCGGCCTGACCACAAGGAGACGGAACTTTGATTGGGTGTGCAAACTCTAATTTTCTCACAGCGGCGGTTGGTTATGCGGGCGGACGGGGGTACGGGGGCACTTCTGGACGGTGGAGTCGGTCAATGGTAACTAATACGGTTTGGGGGTGGGTTTCTCCGGGGACGGGGGTGGCTCACGGGTTGATAGCGAAAAAACGGCATTTCCAAACACATGTTCAACCAGTAGACTACCGACACTCGGCAGTCTCGTTTTGCGAATGAAGATTTGGAGGGAATCCACGATGGCCACGATCAATGTCAACGGCGTGCGGCGAGAGGTTCAGGCGGCGGGAGACACACCGCTTCTGTACGTGTTGCGCAATGAACTCAATTTGGTTGGCCCACAGTTTGGTTGTGGCATCGCGCAATGCGGGGCTTGTTCTGTACTGATAGACGGCAAGGAGATGCGGTCGTGCATTACTTTTTTGTCGGACGTCACCGCCAACCAGGAGATCACGACGCTCGAGGGTTTGCCAGCACGATGGGCGAAGCACAAGGGGCTGCCGGCGGATGCAAAGGAGCCAGCGCTCCACCCAGTGCAGCAAGCCTGGATTGAGCATCAGACGCCCCAGTGCGGGTTTTGCCAGAACGGGATGATGATCAAGGCGACGGAACTGCTTGAGAGCAATCCAAGTCCCAGTCTGCAGCAGATCAAAGAGGCCTACACCACCTCCGGAGTGTCACCGAATCTATGCCGCTGCGGAACTTATGCCGCAATCATTGAGGCTGTACAGCATGCCGCCACGTTGATGGCAAAGGGAGGCAGGTAATGACGGCGAAGGACAATGGATCCACAGACGTATTTGCAGCGGCCGTGACGCGCCGCCAGTTCGTAAAGTCGGGCGGCATGCTCGCCGTGGGCGTCTGCATGGTTGGCGCAGGGCCCTTAAAGGGCGATGCTCCCAAGGCGACATTTGCGAAGAACTCCCTTGATCCCTCGCTGCCCAGTTCATGGCTCGAGATTCACGCAGACAACACCGTGCTGATCCGCACCGGAAAGAATGACTTCGGGCAAGGCTCGGTGTTTACGGCGTATCGGCAGATTGTGGCTGAAGAGCTGCGGATGCCCTTCGAGGCGATCACAACGGTTGTATCTGGAGATACGGATAGCACGCCGGATGGCGGCGGCTCCTTTGGTTTCCTCAATGGAGGAACACCGAACCTTCGCAAGGTGGCTGCTTATACCTACCAGGCGCTGTTGGATCTTGCTGCAAAGAAGCTTGGTGTGGATAGGGACAAGCTGGCAGTGACGGACGGAGTCGTCTCGGGCGGCGGCAAGAGCATTTCGTATGGCGATCTCATCAAGGGTCAGCAGTTGAACCTCACGATTCCGGTTGAGGGAGACCTGACAAGCATTGTGGGGCTGAGCGTCAAGGGCAATCCGCCGATGAAGCCCGTGAGCGAGTACACGGTGGTCGGCAAATCGTTCAAGAGTTCAGCGATTCAATCCAAGGTGTCTGCGAAGGTTGTTTGGGCCACCGATGTGCGTCTGCCTGGCATGATGCATGGCCGCGTGGTCCATCCCAAGACGCTGGGCTCGACGCTGGTTTCGGCCGGGCAGGTGGACAAGACGAAGTATCCGCATGCACAAGTCGTTGTGAAGGGAAATCTCGTTGGGGTGGTTGCGCCCACCGAATGGGAGGCAATCCAGGCGGCCCAGCAGGTGGCGGAGAGCACCGGGTGGACGGAGTGGAAGGGGCTGCCGGGGACCGCAAAACTTTATGAGCACCTTCGCAACGAAGCGGATTGGAAATCGACGCCGGTTGTTAAAGGCGACTCGACCAAGGGCGATGTCGGGCCGGCGCTTTCATCGGCACACAAGAAGCTGTCTGCCAGCTATCAAATGTCGTACATGAAGCACGCGCCCATTGGGCCAACGATGGCTGTTGGCGATGTGAAGACGGACGGCACGGTACACATCCATACGCATAACCAGAATCCGCAGGAACTGCGGGGCGAGATTGCGAAGATGCTTGGCGTGACCATCGATCATGTTGTGGTGCACATCTATCCGGGGCCGGGACATTACGGAAGATCGAATGGCGGAAACGCAGGAGCAGAAGACGAGGCGGTGATTCTGTCTCAGGCGGTGGGGAAACCCGTGCGCGTGCAGTGGATGCGTGCCGATGACATGCAATGGTCCACGCAATCGCCGGCCTCTTTTTCCGATGTCGAAGCGGCGGTTGATGAACAGGGCAAGATTACTGCGTACCAGGTCGATCACTTCATGCCTGCGATGCAGGACGATCGGCTGGTGGGCGCGGTCCTGGCCGGGATGCCCACCCAGCCGGCGCCAGATGTGAACGGCGACTTTATCTCCTCGACTGCAAATGCCATCCAGGATGGGTGGCTTTATGCCGGAGCGGCCAATGTGATTGAGCGGGCCCATGGCACATTCCAGGTGGGACAAAAGAACTCTCCTCTCGCCGTCGGTCTGCGTGACCACAGCATGCGTACGCCTGGGCAGTTTCAACAGAACTATCCGCGCGAACTCGCGATGAGTGAAGCGGCAGCGCTCGCGGGCGTCGACGCGATCCAATTCAGAATCGACAATATGACGGATGAGCGCGCCATTGGCGTCCTGCAAGCGGTGCGCGAGGCTTCAGGGTGGGACACACGGCCGTCGCCACGGCCTGATGCTGCTTCCGCGGGTGCGACACCTGTACGCGGCCGCGGAGTGTCCCTGATGCTTCGCGAAGATACCTACTGGGCATGCGTTTGCCACATCGCGGTCACTCCCAGCACAGGCGCGATTGCGGTGGAGAAGTGCACCATGGCGGTCGATCCCGGCATTGTGATTAATCCCATGCAGTTGAAGCGTCAGGTTGAGGGCGGCGTGATGATGGGCATCAGTATCGCGCTGTTTGAAGAGGTGACATTCGATGAGAGCGGCATTACGCAGGAAGACTGGGTCGGCTATCCCATCCTGACGATGGCAGACATTCCTGAGGTGAAGGTCGAGTTGATTCACAATCCGAAAGTAGGCAAATACGGCGGTGGTTCAGAGGCGGCAAACGCACTGGCTGCCCCGGCGATTGCCGCAGCGCTTCATGACGCGACGGGAAAGGTATTGAGGCGGCTTCCAATGAAACCCGCTTACGTGCTGGCCGCTTTGAACGCATAAGCGAACGTCGGCGTCGGGCGTTTGGGGTTTCCCAACGGTGAACTCCGGGTCTTCGCCTCTACCGCTGCAGCAGATCAATCGGCTTGGTGAAGTCGGTCACCCGAATATGCGCCGCAAGCGACGGGTGCTGGCGTTGCACGGCCAGAAACATCTCCCACGCCACACGCCGATAGCTGAAGTGACCGGCCGGGCCGGAGCGGAGTTCGGCAATGTATTGCGCTTCGGCGAAATCCATCTTGAACAGGCTGCGGATGCGCGTGGCCAGCGGAAGCAGGTAAAGCGCGGATTGAGCGGCCTCCGGCGCCGGGCCGGCCGCGATCTGCGCGCTTGCCTTGTGGGCGGCTTCAATCGCTGCTTGATATTCGGCCAGGATTCCGGCTTCGCCAAGCACATCGGCGTCGCCCGCCAGGTCGCCCGAGTCCGGCGTCTCATACCCGTGGATCGCGGTGAACTGCTGAATAATCTGCGTGCAGCGGCGATGGCGGTGCATGTCGCGGAAACCGCCGATGTCCATGAGGATGTCGAACCGGAGAGCCGCTCCGGCATGGAAGGCGCGCAGTGCTTCATCGTGCTTGCCGCGGTGCCGCAAACCCAGCTCGATGATCTCTGAAACCTGGGCGCCCGTGAAGCCGGAGACAAGATCGCGGATCTGCCGGTACGAATGGTGGCTGGCCGAGTAGAGCAGCGTCGCCGCCAATTCCACCTCCAGCGTCTCGGTGCGCTCCACCAGGTCAACCAGCGGCGCCGCCGCAATGGGCAGATCCTTCAGAATCTCCGCTGCGGCCTGCGCCAACTCGGCGCTCGATTGAATCTCGTAGTCGTTGGGCTGGGCATACTTCACCAGCGTGGGCGCGGTGCGCACCTCACGCGTAAGGAATTGAGCGGCCTCGGCAGCGAGCGATGGGTCGGCTGCGGCCACTCTATCGGCGAAGGCCCCGGCGGCCTGGCCGTTGACGGTCCAGGCTGTGCCGGTGGCGGCTTCGCGCAGCTTCAGTCCCAGGTCGCGCACCTCGGCGATGGGGCTAGAGAGCAGGCGGGAGACCTGTGTTTCGAGAGTTCGGGCGCTCACGATCTGCCCGAGCGAGGTGTTGGTCGCCAGTGGAAGCAGGTAGCGCGCCACGTCGAAGGCGCGGGCCTTTAGTGTGCGCTCGTAGGCTTCCGGCTTCAGCGACTCGGGACAGGGAATGCGTCCGCGCAGCAGCTCCAGAACAGCCGCTGTGGTGCGCTGGTAGGTGGCGAAGAGGTTTTCGACCGTATGCGCGTAGAGCTGGGCCGATCCCGCATCCTCTGCAAAATCAGGGAAATACCAGCCGGATTTGATGAAATTCTGGTACCGGGTCGACCGCTCCTGACCGTCCCACCGCTGCTCGTCCACCAGGACGATGGCCGCCAGCAGGCTCAGCCGCTCCACCGCAAAGGCGATGTGGGCCAGGTCGGCAATCGAGCGGTGACCGTATTGAAAGTAGAATGTGTTGAGAAACTGCTCGGCGCGCTGGGCGCTGATCTCAGTCAAGGATTCCCGCATAGACAGCGCGGACCTGGAGTACTTGGCCATGGCGAAGGCCAGCACTTCAGGGTCGGCGCCGTGGACGGCGAATACATTCGTTTGGTTACTTGCGGCGGGGGCAGAAAAAGTTTCGCTGGACATTCTTGAGGTCTCGCGAACAGAATACGGCATCAGGGTGGCTGTGCAGGTTTTCTTGCCTTCAGCCGCTCTTTGCCAAGTTGAGTACCAGTGGAGCTAGCCGGTCGGAACCGCTGGAGAGGGCCATGCACGAGTATCAGTTCAGGACGTCGCACAGGCCGCGGCCGCTCCCCTCGGGCCGTTGGGCGATGACTCAGCGCTGGAACGATCTTTTGTTTGCGCACTGGCCTATTCCTATTCCGCAGATGGCTGCCTTGCTGCCCAGCTGGCTTGAGGTGGACACATTTCAAGGGTCGGCCTGGCTGGGCGCTGTGCCCTTCTGGCTCGACAGGATTAAGATCCGCGGCATACCCCCCATTCCCGGAGCGCGCAGCTTTCCGGACCTGAATCTTCGCACCTACGTTCGCGACCAGTTTACGGGCACGCCGGGCGTTTACTGCTTTTCGCTGGATGCCAGCAACCTGCTGGCTGTGGCCGTCGCCCGCGCCTACTATCATCTGCCGTATTACTGGTCCGATATGGGGCTCGATCAGCGCTCGGAGCGGGAGTTTGTCTTCTACAGCAGGCGCCGATTCTCAAACCGGCCAGTGGTTTTCAACGCGCGCTATCGGGGACTGGGGCCGAACGCCAGCCTCGCGGAAAATCGCGGCGGAACCTTCGAGCACTTTGTCACCGAGCGCTCATGCCTCTACAGTTCCAACCGCGCCGGGCAGCCCATCCGCGCCAACCTCCACTTTGTTTCGTGGCCGCTGGAAGATGCGGAAGCCGATATTGAGCGCAACGATCTGGCAACTTCCATCGGGCTCACCCTGCCGAATTCAGCCCCCGTCCTGCACTACTCGCGCCGGCTCGCGGTGTATGTGTGGCCCAGAGAACTGGTGCGCCCCGCACTGGTGGGCAGGCCTGTCACCGTGGCCGTCTCGCCTTCGGGATAACGACCGTCACCAGCGATCGGCTCGCCGCTTCAATCCCTGACTCCCACTCGCCCGCACTTATAATTGGTTGCGGAAGGGCGCAGAGTTTTGCACACGGGTTGACGAAAGATTTATGGCGAATTTGCAGGGAAGAATTGCGCTGGTGACCGGCGCTTCACAAGGCATCGGACGGGCCTGCGCTTTGGAGTTGGCGCGAGCCGGGGCAACCGTGGCGCTGGCGGCAAGGAACGAGTCCAAACTAGCCGAAGCGGTTGCGGAGATTGAAGCCGCCGGCGGACAAGCAGCGGCATTTGCTCTCGACCTGGCAAGCGAGGAGTCGATCAAGGCCTGTGCGAAAGCGGTTCTGGAACGCTTCGGCAAGGTCGAAATCCTGGTGAACAATGCCGGCATTACCCGCGACGGGCTGATGATGCAAATGAAGCGAGCCGACTGGGACGATGTACTCGCGACCAACCTGACCGGAACCTTTCTGCTGACCCAGGCTCTGCTGCGCCCGATGCTGAAGAATCGCTGGGGCCGGATCATCAACATTTCCAGCGTGGTGGGCCGCACCGGCCAGGCCGGCCAGGTAAACTACGCCGCCAGCAAGGCGGGCCTGATCGGATTCACGCGGTCAATGGCGCGCGAGGTGGCCTCCCGGGGAATCACGGTCAACGCCGTGGCTCCGGGGTATATCGAGACGCCCATGACGGCCGTGCTCGACGAAAAGCAGCGCACTGCCATGATGGCCCAGATTCCGCTTGACCGCCCCGGAACCGACGCGGATATCGCGCAGCCGGTTGCGTTTCTGGCTTCCGATGCGGCGGCCTACATTACCGGCCACGTGCTCGACGTGAACGGCGGAATGTTCATGGGCGGCTGACGGGCCAAGTAAGAATTTTTTCATGTTATGCGTACGCCAGCCGATAGACGGTCTGGGAAGGTACGCATGGCGACTTTATTGGCACCCGTTTTATGCCCTGGGTCGGGCCTGTCTTCATTTAGCGATGGATTGCGTTACGTGGCGCGACAACCCATTCTCGATCTGCGCGGCAGATTGCATGGCTACGAATTGCTGTTCAGAAATGGTCCGGAGTTGGGCTTTCGCGGAGATGGCGACCTGGCCACCCGCACCATGCTCGACAATTCCGTGATTTTTGGCTTGGAAAAGCTCGCCGGTGGAGTCACGGCCTTCGTAAACTGCACCCGTGAATCGTTAACCGGGGATTTAGTAGATGTTCTGCCGCCGGGCATGACAGTACTGGAGATTCTGGAGACAATTGAACCGACGCCCGACCTGGTTAAGGTTTGCCGCAGACTGAAGGCTGCTGGGTACCGTGTGGCGCTGGACGACTTCACCTGGATGCCGGGCATAGAACCGCTGGTCGAGCTGGCCGACTATATCAAGGTCGACTTCATTCAGACCGGCGCCAAAGAGAGAAAGAAGCTGCTCGAGAAGCTGAGCTCCTACGCCGTGGCGCTTGTTGCCGAGAAGGTTGAGACCCACGACGAATTTCAGATGGCGCGCGCGGAAGGCTTTACGCTCATCCAGGGCTACTACTTTTGCCGGCCGGTACTGCTCAAGAACCGGAATGTGCCGGCCAACCGCCTATCGCACATCGAAATCCTGCGCCTGTTGCACGAAGACTCGATTGATTTGCGCAAGATTACCCGGCTGGTAAAGCGAGACGCTTCGCTCACCTATCGCCTGCTGCGGCTGATCAACTCCCCACTGTGCGCCGTGCGCCGGGAAGTTTGCTCCGTGCAAGGTGCGCTCATTGCCGTTGGAGAAGATGTGTTCCGCCGCATTGCCACGCTCGCCATTACAAGCGAAATCAGCGCTAGCCAGCCTGTCGAAGTGCTGCGGATGGCCTTTGTGCGCGGACGATTCTGTGAACTGGCCGCCAGGCTCTCCGGTCTCAATTCCACTGAACAATATCTTCTTGGGTTGTTGAGCCTGGTGCCCGCCATGCTGCGGCTCCCGATGGAAGAACTTGCCCCGACGCTGGCCCTCCGTGAAGAGATTCGCCAGGCACTGACAGGCGCCGACCTGCCGGAAAGCAGCCTGCTTTCCTGGCTCGTCAGGCACGAAAACGCGGATTGGGCGGACTGCGATGCGATTGCCCGGGCCCACGATTGGGACCGGAAAGACTTGCAGGATTGCTATGCGGAAGCCGTTTTCTGGGCAGAATCCGCTCTTAACTTTGCATAGCACGCGACTGACCACGGATGCCCGTCTGCGCAACCGCTTCGGCTTGCCTTTCCGGAGCAATTCGTGCCGGACGAAGCCTCTCACGTGGCCAATTTCTTCGCCCGGTCAAATTCTCGTCAATCCCATATTCAGCCCGATAATGCACCCCTGCGGCGGGCAGTATACTTGGGGCGTTCCCGGATTGCTTTACGTTTTCAACTGAGTCGGGTCCGGGCCAAAACGGAGAAAGCATGTCGAATCCACGCATGATCGTGGTGGGCCGTGCCGCCCAGGTTCTCGACCCGAATAGCGGAACGTCGATGGGCGGCTGACGCCTGCTGAAGTGTCGGTGATCACGTAAGGAGAAGATGCTATGAACGAATGGTCCTATCCTCAAGCTTTTGCCCCGCAACCACCGGTTCCAATGACCTTTGGCCAAATCCTCGACCGGACCTACCGGTTGATGCGCGCAAATCTCAGCCTGTTTCTTGGCATCGCGGCCGTTCCCACAGTCATCATCGTTGCATTCATCGCGGGATGGACGATCGTCATATTCAAGACAATTGGCCCGCTGATGAACGGGAACCCATCGCAACTCGGTGCAGTCGCCGTCAATTCACAGTTCTTCTTGCCCTTAGCTATTTTCTATCCGATAATGCTCGCCGCCTATGCCCTTTATCTGCCTGCGGCATTTTTCGCCGCCGCAAACGCCGATCGCGGCCTGGCTGTCACCTTTCGTCAGGCGTATAGCGTGGCATGGAGCCGTTTCGGCCGTTCGCTTTGGCTCATGGTGCTCCTCATCCTTTATATGGTTGTGCCGATTGCCGTCGTCGGGGCGCTCATTGCCTCGGGCGCCGCGCTTATCCACCACGCGACCGGCGCAGGGTTCGGCCCCCCAGCCATGTTTTTCCTCGTCCCGCTCATAGTGCTTCTTTATCTCGGCATCCTTGTTTACTCCGTGCTGATCATGTTGCGCTTTGCGCTCGCTTACCCTGCCTGCATCGAGGAGGACCTCAGTGCATGGAAAGCCCTCCAACGTAGCGCCAGCCTCACCCGCGATGCCAAGGGCCGGATATTTCTCGTGCTGCTTGTTGTCTACGCGATTGTGTACGCGATGGAATTGGTATGCATCCTGGTTCTTGTCGCATTGGCGGCCGTTGCAGCCTTCATCGCCGTGTCCGCGCATGTGACCATGGGTTCTCCCACATTCTTCATCCTGGCCGGAGTGGGTGTGTTCGCCTACATGCTCATCATCGGTGCCTGCATCCTGTTAAGCTATGCAGCCTTTACCACCGCCCTTGCCGTGCTCTATCACGACCAACGTCTGCGCAAGGATATCCCCATGTCCGCTCAATCTCCGGCCTGACAATTCAACGTTATCGTTAACGGAAGTATAATTGGGCGTTCCTGAAACACCTGAGGCTGACGCCCGCAACTTGCCCGCCTCGTACGGAGAACTCATGTCGACCTTTCGCGCAACTCTGCCCTGTTTGCTGGCGCTTTTCGCCACTGCCAACTTAGCTGCACAATTGGGAAATGCCGGTCCTTTAAAGGTCGCCTCTCCCAACGGGGAAATCACAGTCCTGCTGTTCGAAGCTGGCACTGAAACTGGCCCTCCTGTGCGTGGAAGAAGCACGGCGACCGACGATCTGCGCTATGCGGTCGAGTTTCATGGCAAGCGGCTGATGGATTCAGCGCGCCTCGGCCTGGAACTGGTTGGGCAGCCGGCGCTTGGTCCGGGCATGCACCTCAAAGCCACGCAGCCTGAGACCGCCGACCAGACGTACACCATGCCTGTCGGCAAAACCAGCAGCGTGCGCGATCACTATAACGGAGTGCGAGCGGACTTTGAGGACGCCACCGGCCGCAAGCTGACGGTTGAAGTGCGCGCCTTCGATGACGGCGTAGGTTTTCGCTACCTTGTGCCGGAGCAGCCCTCGCTGAAAGACGTCCGCATTGCCAATGAGTTGACTGAGTTTGCCTACGCCAGGGACGCGGATACCTATCCGCTGATTCTGGACGGATACCAGTCGTCGTATGAAGACTCCTATCAAATGCGGGAAGCAAGCGGGCTGCATTCAGACTGGCTGATTGGGCTGCCGTTTCTGGCCAATGAGCCGGGATTGGGCTGGGTTGCGATTACCGAGGCCGACATCGACAACTACGCCGGAATGTACCTGCGCAAAGACAAGCGGTTCAACGCGACGCGCGTCAAAGCAGACCTTTCGCCGCATACCGATGCGGCGGGTGTCGCCGAGACTGGTGTGGCCGTCGTCACCTCGACACCCTTCAACAGCCCATGGCGCGTGCTCATGATCGGCGACACCGCCGGAAAGCTCATCGAGTCGAATATCGTTCTCAATCTCAATCCGCCCTCGAAGATTGCGGATACGTCGTGGATCAAAGCCGGCAAGTCGGCATGGGACTGGTGGTCGGGCGAGGCTGCTCCAAGCGTGAGCTTTAAGACCGGCATGAACACCGCGACCATGAAGCACTATATTGACTTCGCTTCGGACTCAGGTTTCACTTACATGCTCATCGATGCGGGCTGGGCCCAGGCGGATCGCAAGGGTCCGGACGACTACGCCGCTCTGGCCAACATCACCGAGGTGGTTCCGGAGATCGACATGCCGGAGTTAATCCGCTACGCCAACGAAAAGCACGTAAAGTTGTGGCTCTGGTCGCACTGGAGTTCCGTGGACAAGTACATGGACCAGGCCTTTCCCCTCTTCGAGAAGTGGGGCATTGCCGGCGTAAAAATCGACTTCATGAATCGTGACGATCAGTGGATGGTGGGTTTCTATCATCGCGTGGTTGAGAATGCCGCCGCGCACCATCTTATGATCGATTTCCACGGCGCCTACAAGCCCGATGGACTGCGCAGGACGTATCCAAACCTGATAACGCGCGAAGGCGTCATGGGCAAGGAGTATCTGAAGATGAGCGCGCGCACAACTCCGGTGCACAACGCCACTCTGCCTTTCACCCGCATGTTGGCCGGCCCCATGGACTACACGCCGGGCGCCTTCAACAACAGCAATCGCGAGAACTTTGTGGTGCGGAACTTCATGCCCATGGGGTTGGGGACGCGGGCGCAGGAGCTGGCTCTCTACGTCGTCCTCGAAAGCCCGCTGCAGATGGTGTCAGACTATCCGGAAATCTACGCCGGGCAAGAGGCTTTCAACTTCATCAAGCAGGTTCCGACCACATGGGATGAGATACACGCAGTCGGCGGCACGCCGATGGAGTGGGTCTCGCTGGCGCGTCGAAGCGGAAAAGACTGGTACATCGGCTCGCTCACCAACTGGGATCAGCGCGACATCAAGATCCCGCTCAGCTTTCTTGGCGACGGCAAATATGTCGCGGAGATCTATGCCGACGCGCCTGACGCCGCCGTGGAAGCGAAGCACACCACGTTCTCGAAAGTCCCCGTGGACCGTACCACAGTGCTCGACGTCCACATGGTTTCAGGCGGCGGCAGCGCCATCTGGATCCATCCGGAGTAAAAACTGGTAAAGGCAGAGCCCTGTGGCTGCCCAGCTCAAGGCTCCGCCTGAATACCGGGGTAGCCGTTTTCGGCCTCGCCGTCCCGCTATCAATTAAATCCAGCTGCCGTCCCTCTCCCGGAGGGAGAAGCCGAGAATAGCCCAGGACAAGCGCAGCGCCGTCCTGGGTCGGGGATAGACAAAAGACCCCCGTCCCGTAGGGCCGGTGCGAAAGCCCCCTCAAAATCGACTTCCTGTGAAATCAATTTACTTGCACTCTGCGCGCGTAGCCCCTGAGGAAAGCCCCTACATTCTGACCCTCCTCCAACCTGCGAACAGACCTTCGCGGCGGGTTGGAGAACAAGTCCGCCGCGGCAAACGCAGTCCCGGGTCAGCATCGAGCGGTTGAGATCGCGAGTATTTCGCGAACGCCGCAATCTTGCCGAGTTGCACCACTTTAATGCTCGAATCGGTGCTATAATTGATGCATGGAGGGAATATGAGAGCAACTGTATCGCTCGACGACGATCTGTTACGAACGGCGGAAGAGTACAGCGGCTTGACTGAAAGAGCGGCATTGATTCGTGCTGCGCTAAAGTCGTTGATTGCGCGGGAAGCCGGTCGCAGGCTCCTGGCGTTGGCTGGGACCGCCCCCAACATTGAAAACGTGCGGAGATTGCGAGTAGACGAACAGTGATTCTCGCGGACACTTCAGTCTGGATCGCCATGTTTCGTACTGGCGCTTGCAAGGCAGAGTTGGGCACATTGATTGCCAATGACCAACTCTGCATTCACCCATTCTTGATTGCAGAGTTGGCGCTCGGCACGTTGCCGGAACGCCGAAAAACACTGGAGTATCTCGACCACCTGGCTTCAATCCGGCCGGTGCGGTTGGAGGATGTTCGGCACATGATCGAGGCTCGGGGACTTGCCTCGAAGGGGATCGGCTTGACGGACGCACATTTAATTGCCTCCTGCCTGGCAACTCCGGGCACCCAAATATGGACCCTGGACGGGAAACTCGGCAAAGTTGCCGAATCCCTAAGCATCCGCACTACTCTCCCTTAACAACCCTCGCCGCTGGGTGCCGCGCACATACCATTCACGCAAGAGTAAACACCATATGTAGACGCTACTTACTGAGGCATCTGCCCCACCGTTGGTATTTATCTGCCGAAGCGGTCATTACTCAATGAGTATCCCATTTCAAGAGCCGAAATTTCCTCGCCCTTTCGCGCTACCGATCGGCTGCGTCGTTACAGGTCAGTGCGCGGCCGAGTCAAGATCCACCTTTCCCCGGAACTTGCTGTAGACGAAGATGATGTAGCTGAGTGCCAGCACCATTCCAAATCCCCACCACACCAGGCCGACCGCGAGCGTATGCGGCCCCGAAATGGCGCGGCTCAGCGTGATGTCGCGGTCCTGCCCGGTGGTGGCCGGAAGCAGCGTGGGGTACAGTCCCCAGCAAGCCCCGGCCAGCATGAAGAACAAGTAGAGACAGGAGGAGAGAAACGCCTTGACCGGCTGCGCTTTGAGGTTGAATAGCCAGATGCCGGCCAGCGAGGCGACAACGCCCACGGGAACGACGAAAGTAACCGGGTAACGGAAATAATTGTCCAGGCTGGCCGGGCGCACGACCATGGTGGCCGCAAGACTGACCAGGGTCAGAGCCGCCACCAGCAGCCACAACGGGGTCACGATGCGCCGCGCGCGCTGGGCCAGTTCGCCCGAGGTCTTGATGGTGAGCCACAGCGCCCCGTGCATGGTGAGCGCCGTCAGCGCCACCAGGCCGCCGATCACGGTGTACCAGTCCAGAATGCCGGGGTGTGGCCCGGGCTGCCAGTTGGTCCACAGGGGCAGGAAGAAGTAGCCGTCGGCCTGCAACGGAACCCCGCGCAGCACATTGGCCAGCGCCGCGCCAAAGAAAACAGCCAGCAGGGCGCTCGAAAGCCCGAACACTCCGTCCAGCAACGCGCGCCAAACGCCCACTTCGATATGGTTCCGCAGTTCAAGGCTTATTCCGCGCAGAATCAGCAGCCAGAGCACGATCATCAGGGGCAGATAGAAGCCGCTGAAGGCCGAGGCGTAGAGCAGTGGGAAAGCGAAATAAAGCGTCCCGCCGCCGGCCAGGAGCCACACCTCGTTGCCGTCCCACACCGGACCGATGGAGCGCAGGGAAGTCTGCCGGTCTGCCTCCGTGCGCACCAGAAAAAGGTGGAGAACACCCACGCCCAGGTCAAAGCCATCGAGCACCACGTAACCCACGATCATCACCGCAACCAGCCAGAACCAGATGAAACCTATCATGACGAAACCTCTTGTCTTGTCGTTTCAGCCCAAGCAGGGCCGTCCATCGTCAGTCGGCGTGAGCCGCAAAACCGGCCGCCGTCTTCGGCTCCGGGCCTTCGCTGATCTCGCGATAAATCAGGACGGTGAACAGCAGGCCCAGCAGCAGATAGAGCCCCATGAAGCCCAGCAGCGTGAAAAGGCCGTTGCTGGCCGAAACGGTGTTCGAGTAGCCTTCGCTGGTCCTCATCAAACCGTAGATGAGCCACGGCTGGCGGCCCAGCTCCGCAGTCATCCAGCCGGCGGTGTTGGCGATGTAGGGCAGCGGGAAGCTGAGCAGCAGCGCCCACAGCGCCCAACGCGCCTGGTAGAGCCGCCCGCGCCAGAGCAGAAGCGCCGACACAATCATCAGCAGAACGAACCAGGTCCCCAAGCCGGCCATGATGTGGTAGGCGTAGTAGAGCAGCGGCAGGGCGGTTGGCCACTGGTCGTGCGGAATCTGGTCCAGCCCCTTCACCTCGGCCTTGGTGGTTCCGTAAATCAGGAAACTCAGCGCGTCGTTGACCACAATGGGGTTGTCGATGAGGCCGGTCTCCTCGTTGGGCTGGCCCATCAGCACCATCCCCGCGCCGGATTCGGTCCGGAACAGCCCCTCCATCGCGGCGATGGCGGCCGGCTGGTTGCGGGCCACATACTTGCCGTGCAGGTCGCCGGTGGGAAAGATGATCAGGATGGAAGCGGCCACTCCGGCGATGACGCCGACCTTGAGAAAGATGCGGGCATACTCCTCGCGCCGCCGTTCCAGCAGATAGAAAGCACCCACGGCAGACATCACGAACGAGCCGGTAACCACCGCGCCGGTCATGTTGTGCGCATACTGGAGCAATCCCCAGGGATTCAGCAAGAGTTGCCAGAAGCTGAGCACTTGGAACTGTCCGTCGGGCAGCCGGTCGTAGGCTACCGGATGCTGCATCCAGGCGTCCGTAACGATAATGAAGAATCCCGAGATCCACGAGCCCACAAACACCATCACCGCTGAAAACCAATGCATGAGCTTGGAGATCCGCTTCTCCCCGTAGAGAAATAGCCCCAGGAAGGCCGACTCAAGAAAGAAGCTGAAAACGCCTTCCATCGCCAGCGGCTGGCCGATCACCCCGCCGGAAAGCCGCGAGAACCGCGCCCAGTTGGTGCCAAACTCAAACTCCATGGGAATGCCGGTGACCACACCGAAGACGAAATTGATGGCGAAGATGCGTCCCCAGAAGCGCGCCGCCCGGTCCCATTGCTGGCTGCCGGTTCTGAGAGCCACCGACTTGAGAACCACGATCAGCAGCGCCAGTCCCATGGTGAGTTGAGGAAAGAGATAGTGGAATGTGATGGTGAAAGCGAAATGCAGCCGGTGAATCAACTCAGCGGTCATCGAGAGACTCCTGTTTCAAAACGGACGCAAAGGGGAAGAAGGAACCGAATCGGCAGAAGGTCGCGGCCCAGGACGAGAGCCATTGTAGACCGAATGAAAAGGGAAAGCTGACCTCCTCGCCACGGGGGAACATGAGTGATCCAAATCACACGCAACCGATCTCAGCCGGCTTGATTCTAATTCGACGGGGGAGCAGATTCGCCGCAATGCGGGAGTGGACAGCACTGGACGTGCGTGACCCCGCAGACTGCTGCGATGATGACATGGGGACAACGATGCGGACAGCAATCATTGGCGGTGGCATAGCGGGACTGGCGGCTGCTTATGAGCTGGAGCAGGCACGCAAGGCAGGGGCAAAGGTTGAGTACACGCTGTTCGAGTCGCGTGACCGGCTGGGCGGGTCCTTGGCTTCGGAAATTGTAGGCGGGACGGTGCTTGAGCGCGGCCCGGATTCCTTCCTGACCGAGAAGCCGGCCGCAATCGAGTTGTGCCGGGAGTTGGGACTTGAGGCTGACCTGATCCCCTCCAACGACGCCGACCGCAAGACTTATGTTCTGGTGCGCAACCGGCTGGTGCCTTTGCCCGACGGGCTCATGTTTCTGGTGCCCACCAAGCTGATTCCTACAGCTTTGACCCGCCTGTTCAGCCTGCCCACCAAGGTGCGGATGGGCCTGGAACTGCTGTTCCCGCCGCGTCCCAGCGGCAAAGCCGACGAGGCAGTGGCGACGCTGGTGGAGCGTCATTTCGGCGCCGAGGCCGTTGACCGGCTGGCCGACCCGCTGCTGTCGGGCATTTATGGCGGTGACGCTACGCAACTGAGCGCCCGCACCGTGCTTCCGCGCCTGGTGGAGATGGAGGCTGAATTCGGCTCCCTGACCCGCGGCATGCTGGACGCGCACCGCAAGATGCGCGCCAAGGCCAGCGCCGCCGCCAAAAACAATGGAAAAGGCAATGCGGCCGCCAAGTCCCATCCCGCTCCCCGCCCCATCTTCACCACTCTGCGCGGGGGCATGCAGCAGTTGGTGAACGCCGTGGCCGCGCAGCTCGATCCTGAGTGGGTGCGCCTGTCCACCCCGGTCAGCAGCCTCCAAAAGGTGTTCGGCGGCTGGATGGTGGGCGCCGGCGGAGTGGTGGAGATCTACGATGCGGTCATTGTGGCATCGCCTGCATGGGCCGCCGGCGTGCTGCTCGGCGGGGTAGACACTGAACTGGGCGAGGAGTTGAGCGCCATTCCCTACTCCTCGTCCATCACCGTGAGTTTGGTCTATGACGAGTCGCAGATGGGCCCCCTGCCGGACGGGTTCGGCTTCCTGGTTCCGGCCAGCGAGGGCCGCTCCATGCTGGCCTGCACCTTTGTCCATCGCAAGTTCCTGGGCCGCACGCAGCAGGGCAAAGCGGTGCTCCGCGCTTTCCTGGGCGGGATGAAAAACGAAGAGTTGCTGGCCGAAACCGACGCCGCCCTGGTGAACACCGTGCGCCGGGAACTCAGCCAGATTCTCGGCAGCAAAGTGCTTCCGCCGGAAGCCGAGCCGGAACATACCCAGGTTTCGCGCTGGCGGCGAGCCATGGCCCAGTACGCGGTCGGCCACCAGGAGCGCAAGCAGCGCATTGCCGACAGGGCAGCCACCCTCCCCGGCCTGTGCCTTGCGGGCAACGCCTACGACGGCATCGGAATCCCGGACTGCATCCGGCTGGGACGGCAGGCGGCCCGGGATCTGCTGGCCGCCAGCCGCTAACTTTCAGCTTCTACCGCGGCACCACCGGCAGCACCAGCGCCGACGGATGCGCCGCGTCGTGCAGCACGGTGTTGGTGGCCTTCACAAAAGTCGAATCCGTGCTGGCGTTTTTCCCCGTATTCAGGTTGCGGTCGAAGCGCGGGAAGTTGCTGCTGCTCACTTCCAGGCGAATCCTGTGCCCTTTCTGGAACACGTTGCTCGTGGCCCACAGGTCGATCTTGTACTCGTAGACCTTGCCGGCGACGATGGGCCTGGCCGCGTCCGTCGATTCGCGATAAACGGCGCGTAAAATCCCTTCCGTCAGGTTCTGCGCAAAACCATTGGGCCATACGTCCACCAGCTTGGCGGTGAAATCCGTGTCCGCGGCTGAGGATTTGGCAAACAGGTCCAGCGTTACCGGCCCGGTGACTTCCAGATCCTCTTCGAGGGGCGGCGTGGAATAAACCAGCACGTCGGGACGGCTCTCCACATCCTTCTGGTCTCTGGGGCCGGGCGCCAGGTGCGCTCCGTCGCAGCACAATGGCCCGCCCACCGTGGGAACCGGGTTGGCCGGGTCGTAGATGTAGCTGTCCGAGCCTTCGGAGTCGAACAGTGTATGGGGATCGGTATAGAGGAGCCCGTATCCCGCTGATCCGTTGGCGTTTCCAGAGGAATGGAGCAAATAGCGCGTGGGTCTGGCCCGCTCCAGCGGCCAGGAGTCCTCATCCCGCCACTTGTTTTCGCCCATGACGAAAATCCGCACGGGCTTGGCAGAGGCAAACCGGTTCTGTTTACCCTGGAGCAGGTAGTCGTACCAGTCCAGCGTGACAGTGTACTCGTCGTACTCTTCGGCAGCCGCGCCAAAATCGACGGTGCCGATGGTCCGGCCGCCGCCGGCGTGGCCGCCGATGGTCACCAGCAGCTTTTGCCCGTTCCGCGCCGCATCGCTGCCGCCGTGGGCCTTCACCCCCATGTAATTGCGCAGCGAGCCGCCTTGAAAGATGTCGTACCAGGCGGCAACCGTCAGCGCCGGCACCTGGATCTGCCCGAATTGCTCCTCGATCGACCACTGCTTCCAATAGCTGTCATAGAGCGGATGATCGAGCCAGTCCAGGAAATAGGGCGCCAGCTTGCTTGTCAGTTCCGCCGGGCCGAGCTGAAGGTTGAACAACGGATATTGCCTGAGGGGCAGAACCGTGCTGCCGACAACGGCATTCGTTCCCTGCTGGAGGACGCGGTTGGCAGTGTCCTGCGCCAGCCCCGAGGTCCAGGACTCGTTGAACCATTGCTCGAACGCGCCGCCCTGGTAGGTCCAGTTCTCGTGGTAGTTCGAGGCGGTCACCACCGGGCAAATTCCGGCCAGATGAGGCGGATGGCCGATTGCCGTCAGCATCTGCGTCGCGCCCACGTAGGAACCGCCGAACATGCCCACCTTGCCATTCGAACCAGGCAGCGCTGCCGCCCACTCCACCGTGTCAAAGCCGTCCTCGGTCTCGTGCTTGAAGGGGTACCACTCGCCCTCTGACGTGTAGCGACCGCGCACATCCTGCACCACCACCATGTAGCCGCGGAGCACAGCCTTGCGGCCAAAATCGGCGGCATTGTCCTTGTTATAGGGCGTGCGCTGCAGCAGCACCGGGAAGGTTCCCTCCCCGGCTGGCCGGTAAATGTCGGCCTTGAGTGTCACGCCGTCGCGGGTCTTCATAACGACCCCGCGCTCGACAACTAGGTCGGCGACGGACGCAGAAACCGCCTGGCTACGAACAGAAACGCCCGGCAGCAACAAAGCAGTAAACGATAGCAGGCAAAGAGTCTTCTTCATCATGGGGTTGCGGAATCCTTGGCGGCAAGAGCCACGCCCATTCTATAAGCATGGCCGCCATGCAAGGCCAAAGCACCCGATGCCGCGGTCTTTCCGCAAGCTGCTGAGGGGCCGCTCCCTACAGAGTTCCGGCCCCATGCAATGCCCTTACATTCCGCCCTTGCCGAGCAAAAAGCCGATCCCGTAGGTGACCGCGCCTTCGACTGCACCAACGACGGTCATTTCCAGGCCCGAGGACCACCAGGATCGAACAGTGATCAGCGACTTGGCGGCGCCGACGGCGAAGTGGGCTGCGAGCGAGATGGCGGCGGCGGCGATTACCGCTTCCACGCCATGCATGAAGAAAAACGGAATAATGGGAATGGCTGCGCCGACGGCGGTTGAGAGCGCGCCGGAGCTGGCCGAGACCATGGGGTTGGCGAGCGCCTCCTCTGAAGTGCCCAACCGTTCGCCGGCCAGGACGCGGAGCAACTGCTCGGGGTCGCTGGCGATGTGGTTGACCATGTTGTGGGCGTCTTCCTCGGGCAGGCCTTT
>Ga0182013_10003045_pt1 | contig 21281 bp, 13 predicted proteins | sample 612S2MmetaG_FD_120487 | JGI IMG/M metagenome (GOLD analysis project Ga0182013, IMG submission 120487) | Permafrost microbial communities from Stordalen Mire, Sweden - 612S2M metaG | ecosystem: Environmental > Terrestrial > Soil > Wetlands > Permafrost | place: Sweden: Stordalen | collected... | reverse complement strand
GTATGCGCGATTCGCCGGCACTGAGCGCTCGGGTTCGAGGGTGAGTATCCTCCGTCGGGTTAAGCCAACGCCTTCAAGAGGCGAAGTTTCAGGCCCACCATATGCCCCCTCGGACAACCCAACAAAGCCATAGGCGACGAGTCTCAGATAGAACCATGGTTGGCAATTGCCAGCACGCTGCTTGATGGCGCAATGAGGCCATGCGAAGGAACGCATCAATTCATGATCCCGCAACCACCGGCAAAATCGGTTCGGCCCAGTCGCGCCCCGGCCAAGATTCGTGCATCTGCGGATGGGGGCTGGATGTCAGAAAAATATCCCCTCCTCGCGGAAGAGGAAGAGTGTTTTTTCTTGACATCCCCTTTATAGAACCCGACGGCTTTTCCCTGCACTGAAAACCGGACGGCTTTTGCTAAAGATTGCATGTAGATCGCGCATTTCCTGCTTGTTTTTGCGGCCGTTCGGCGATACGTTGGAGCATGGGATTGCATTTCCCCCGCATCCGCTACGCTAAAAATCCTCCTGTGTTTGCGCGCTTGCGCACACGGCGATTTCCCGCTTCGCTCATCCTCGCTCGAAGGAGTCTTGCACTTTATGACCCTGCCTGTTGTTGACCCCATTGCCTGTAGCGGCATCTCCCGCCGCAACTTCTTCCGTTTTGCCGCCGGCGCTTCAGCCTTGGCAAGCATGCCCATCCTCACAGAAGCCCACCTAGCGCTGGCCCAGCGTCCGCACTTCGCCGATCCCAACAAGGGCATCCACATCGACGCCAATGAAAATCCGCTTGGACCGTGCCCAGCCGCGCGCCAGGCCATGATCGACATCGTTCCACGCGGCGGCCGCTACCTGATGGAAATGGAAGACGAAGTGACTTCGCTCTTTGCCAGCCAGGAAGGCCTCGATCCGCAATCGGTGATGGCGTTCGCCGGCTCAAGCGAGCCGCTCCACTATACGGTGCTGACGTTTACCGACAAGAGCAAACCGCTTGTGGTCGCCGATCCCGGCTATGAAGCACCCATGTGGGCCGCGAAGGTTGCCGGAGCTGAAGTGCTCAAGGTGCCGCTGGCTGACCCCAAGGGCGCAGCGTCGCACGACATCAAGGCCATGCTCGCCGCGTCCTCGACACCGGGCGTCATCTACATCTGTAACCCCAACAATCCCACCGGGACCTGCACACCGCGCTCCGACATTGAATACGCCGTTGCCAACGCTCCCAAAGATACGACTGTGCTTATCGACGAGGCCTACATCCACCTTTGCGAACAGCCGCGTTCCCTCGACTTTGTAAAGGAAGGCAAGAACGTCATCGTGCTGCGCACCTTCTCAAAGCTTTACGGAATGGCCGGCATCCGCATGGGCTTTGCCGTCGGGCGCCCCGACCTGTTGAAGCAGATTTCGGTGCATGGCGGCTTCAACTCATTGCCGATCACCGCGCTGGCTGCAGCCAAAACCAGCCTTAGTGAATCCACCCTCGTTGCCGAACGTAAGAAGATCATCGGCGGCGTCCGCACCGAAACCCTTGCCTGGCTCAAGAGCGAAGGGCATGCCACCACACCTTCTGAAAGCAACTGCTTTATGCTCGAAACCGGCAGGCCCGGCAAGGAAGTGCTCGCCGCGATGGCCGCTAAGGAAATTTACATCGGGCGCATCTGGCCGGCGTGGCCGACGCAGGTTCGCATCACAGTCGGAACGCAGGATGAGATGCTCGCTTTCCGCAAGGCCTTCAAGGAAGTGATGGCCACCAACACCGCGGGGCTGGTCGCGCCTCCCCTTCCCGGCAGGCTGGCGGAATTTCCCTTTACGCATAAGTCGTAGAGACAGTGGTTAGTGATTAGTGATTAGTGATTATTCAACCAAAGGCCGTCAGCTCAATGCTGACGGCCTTTTTGCTGCATCATGGTCCGCGCAAAACAAAGCCCCCGTCCCGCGACGAGGGCTTTGCAGGTGAGTAACGAATGCTCGGTGCAGCAGATCAAAACTAATCCCTGTCTTTAAAAAATCAGCTTCAGTGCAAATTCTGCGTTCAGCGGTTCGCCCGGGCCGATGCCGGGGTTGCCGAGATACGGTCCAAGCGTGGAGCTGATGGTGCCGCCTTCGCCTGCGTCGGGGAAGCCGACCGGTGCGAGGTTGGTGCGATTGAAGATGTTGAACACGTTTGCGCTGAACTGCGCGCTTACGCGCTCAGTGATCGCCGTAGTTTTGAAGAAGGCCACGTCGACCGCGGAGTAACCGGGGTTGTAGTTCTGGCCGCGTCGCGTGGGCGAATAGGTGTTTGCTGCAGCATCCTGGAATGCGGTGGGGCTAAACCACTGCACCACTCCACCACTGATGGAATGCGAAACGCCCGCTTCGGGATTCGCAACCACCTGCTCCGCGCGATCCGCGCCTTCCCCGTTGCCGCTGGGATCCGTCGCGGAAACAACAGTGTACGGCGTTCCACCGTGAAACGAGAAGCCCGAGTTGACCTCCCATCCTTTCATCAGCCGCGTCGGCCCCTTGAAAGTGGGAACGTGATAATCGAGATAGCCGGTCAGCGTGTTGCGGACGTCGAAGTCCGAGTTACCGTACTCCGCGCTTTCATTGAGCGGATTCTGCGCAACGTACGGCAAGAGGCCGGTTTCGTAGTCGAGCGAATGTGCCCATGTATAGGCCAACTGCGCCGACAGATTATGGTAGTTCTGCACACGCAGCGTGGTTTGCAGGGAGTTATAGTTCGAGCCCAGATTGCTGCGCACTTCGTCAATCACTGAATAGTTGGGGAACTGGCTGTAATAGGGGCGCGTGACATTGGGATTGGCCAGGCTCGCACTGCCTACGGCTTCGGGATTGATGTCGAACAGACCCATCAGGTGCGTTCCCTTTGTGCTCACGTAACCGAGCTGCCAGATCACCGACGGTGTGAAACTGTGCTGCAGGTTGAAATCAATTGCCTGCGTGTACGACGGCCTGAAGTTTCGGTCGAACGTAGAAATCTTCACCACGCCTGCTCCAGCCAGCGCTTCTGAGAGTGTCTGGAAGATGGGCACGCCCGGCCCGATCACCGTATTGGGAATACCTGAGGCCTGCGCAACTTCTTCACTGCCCGCGGGGTTCAGGCCGGGGCCGAAGACCGAGATATTCTGTGCTCCGTTGTTTTGCAGAATCGACTTCATATAGATGGAGTCGTAGTAGAAGCCGTATCCCGCGCGGAGAACCGTCTTCGCCGAGTTATCAACCTGCCACGAGAAACCGACGCGCGGGCTAACTCCGCCGTAGAATTTGTTCCACAAGTTCGGCACATCCTGGCCAACAACGGCGAGACCGCTTGAAAGCGACGGATCGAAGACCGAGAGATTCGGATATTGCGAGTGAACGGGTCCTTCGTAATCGTACCGAATGCCGTAGTCAAGGCTCAGGCGCTTGCTCACCTGCCATGCATCCTGCCCGGCCAGCGACCAGGTGTTCACGAATACCTGGCGTTTTGGATCGCCGACCACATTCTCTGAAGTCGAAGGGTCGAAGCATCCCGCCAGGAAGTCAGCCAGATAATAGGCGTTGATGTCGGAGGGCAGTCCAGCCAGAGTTGTCGAACTCGGTGTCGTGGTGGCCTGTGCCGAGCAGGCGGCCGCGGGAGTTGAGCCCAGCACTGCGGCCCATGGTCCCTGCGAAGCGTCGAAGTAGATCGTTCCGCGCTCGCCGGTCTGATAGAAGTCGTCCACCTGCGCCTGGCGGAATTCGCCGCCAAACTTGAACTGGTGCGCGCCCTTGGTCCACGCCAGGTTTTCGTCAAGATGACCGGTAATGTCGTTGCGGCCTGAGGGAGCAGTCACGCCGAGCGGATCGAATCCGCTGCCGCCTGCGGTGAGACCCACGCTCGCCGCGGAAGGTCCGATGATCAAGTGCGGCGATCCGGCAAGCGATGGATCGGTAATGCCCGTGTCCAGGCCCAGGCCTTGCGGATCGAAAGCAATGTCCGCATCGGAGAAGACCTGGTTGAAGTAACTCACGCCCGCTGAAAGTTGATTCGTCAATGCGGGGGTCAACACGCGGTTGTAAACGAGAGAATAGTTTTCTACGTGGATGGGGGCATTCTCGAAGTAAGGTGCGAGCGCAGACGAGGTGGGCGCAGTCTGCGTTCCTTCACCTGCGAACCAGCTCGCCGCCAGATGATCCTTGTCGCTGAGCTGATAGTCCAGCTTGACGATGCTGTTATAGCTATGGCCAGTCAGGTTTCCCGTAGCTGCGTAGTTGTCGTTGCTGGCTGGTCCGGTAAGCGCCGATGCCGGCCAGAGCCCATTCAGCGTGCCATTGCCGCTGAGGAGATTTGCAGTAACCGTGTTGTGCGGAACGCCCCATGCATCCAGGATGGAGTAGGCCTCGGCCTGATAAGCCGCGGAGGGTTCCGTGCCCTTGGTCTCGGCGCCAATCAGGAAGCCCTGGTGCTCGCCCGCGGTGAAGATGAATAGCTTGTCCTTCCAGATGGGGCCACCAAACGAAAAGCCGATGTGCTGGTTGCGCGTTTCGGTCTTGCTCGATTCGAATGGGTTGATCTTCTGGAAGAATTCGTTGTGATTGTAGTAATACGCCGACCCGTGAAGGCTGTTGGTTCCCGACTTGATCGTGAGGTTGGCGGTTCCACCGGAGTTGCGGCCTAGCTCTGTCGAGCCCGCCGTGACAAACGAGAAGTTCTCGATTGCATCGATGGGCAGAATCACGCCGGCAATCGAGGAGACGCCGCCCTGGTTGACAGCAGGAATATTCCACCAGAGGTCGTTGTTATCGGTGCCTTCAATTTGCCAGTTCACCGAGTTCGAGCGGGTGCCGTTTACGGCGCCTACACCTGCGCCCCCGCCCGTCGAAAGACCCGCAAAGCCCGGTGTCTGCGCCAGCATCTGCGTAAAGTCGCGGCCGCTGTTGGGCAGGTTCTGCACCACTTCTTCAGGGAGCGCGGTGGCCTGCGTATCCGTCACCGTATCCAGGCTGAGCGAATCCGCAGTTACCTCAACGGTCTCACCTGCTGAAGCGATGGCCAGTTTTATTGGGAGCGTGTACGTGTTGCCCGCTGTAACTGGAACTTTGTCAACCTTCTCTGACTTGAATCCTGAAGCCGTCACCGAAACTGTGTAACTACCTAAAGGGATATTTGAGAAGGCAAACTCGCCGGCAGTAGAACTCACGGCTTTGTACGACGTATTGGTGGCTGATTCAACCGCCGTGATCTGCGCGCCGGGAACAACGGCGCCGGATTGATCGGTCACCGATCCGCTGATGCCTCCACGAAACGTCTGCCCGAATGCAATGCCCTGGGCCACAATAAACACGGTCATCAGCGACCACAGGACTGCGAATACACTTCGAGTTACTCGATACGTCATTGGGCCAATCCTCCAAAGTTTTTCAGGTGCTGTTGTGATGTCACGCGCCTTGAAAAGAGCGGAACGTGTATACGCGAGCGGGCGCTCGCAAACGCACAAATGTCTTATTTTTTCTTAGGGGGTTTACAGGAATGGAATGTGTGCAGGAGTGATTCCATATCCCACTTTCCCAGCATTCGAATAAGGAATCAATAAAGAAAGCCAAAAAAATTCTCTGGGCCAGCCAACCCATAACCCAAGAAGTTAAGAAAAGGCAACCGTGCAAGCATGCTTTATTCCTTGACTCTCGCCAGCTTTCTTACCAGCCCGCGCACCCATCAAATCTCATTCCCTAGTTCTACGACGCGCACCATCATGGCTCCAGATACATGTTGAAAGGCAACCGCCAGGCACCCTTCTCTCGCGCCGCAGGGAATGGAGAATCCCTCCGCCTCCATTGCGAACTCGGGCACATTCATTGATGTTGGGCGCGGCAGGGCCGACTTGAGGATTCCTCCAATCATATTGGCAATCTCCTTGAGCGCATCGGCCACGTCGAGCTCGGCCACCGTCTCCACCGGCTGCATCATCATGGCGGCAGCGGCCTCATATGCAAGGCCACACTCCATCCGGACCTCAATATACCCTTCCCACGCACCCTTGATTCCAACCGAGCCGCGCATGTGCTTGCTGCACGCGGACAAATGCTCAGAATCCGAAATGGTCTCGAGCTTCATCGCCAGCATCTGCTCCCAGAACTGTTCGTTGGCTTTGATTACATTTTGCTCATCCAGAATTGCCCGCATCGCCACGCCCTTTGAGTTCCTCTCCGCAGATTGGCCTCTTCTCACTTATCGGGCTTTTCATGGATTCAATGAAGGCCCGTTACCGGATTTGGAAGACCGCTCGTCTTGTCCCGGCCATGAGACCTCACGGTGATTTGGCTCACGCGTCTGAGTGCGTCCTGGCACATCGAACCATCTTCCCTGAGTGCCACTCTTAGAATGGTTCCGCTCTCTGCCCTGCCGTTGGCGGCCGTGCGGAGGGTGGGCTTCCGTAAAGCACTTGCGTCAGAAGCACGGTTCCGGGCCCAATTCGTCGAACCACGATCGGTTCCGAGGTGGATGCCATGAAGAATTCAACCCTCATTCCGCCGCAGCTTCATTTGGAGGAACCTATCTCGGTGTCAACGTTGGACCGATGGACGCATCCCTCCGTGATTCTTGTTGCCACCGACCTCAGTGACCTCGACCGGCTGATGCCGTTTACCTTTGAACAAGCGGCGCAAACGGGAGCTCGCCTGCTCTTGTTGCATGTCCTCACAGGCGCAGCGGCCATGCTCACCGATGCCGCCGGCATGCCCTATTACTACCCCGCTGGCGTCATGCAATATGCGGCCACAAGTCTGGAACCTTTCTGCCAGGAGGCGCAGGACCGTAATATCGCCTGCAACGCGCTTGTGCGTGAAGGAAGTGCGGCGCAACAGATTGCAATCGCGGCGCGCCAGTTTCGGGCCGACCGCGTGATTCTCGGCACCCGGAGCCCCGGCAGGCTCGGCAAGCTGCTTCTCGGCTCCGTGGCAGCGCAAGTGCTGCGCTCGGTCAATCTCCCGGTCATGACCGTGGGACCCGAGGCTCGTCTCCCGGTGAATGCGGGCACGGCGGAACGCGTCGTACTCTACGCCACCACTCTCGGAGAGGCCTCTCGCCCGGGCGCGGCGCTTGCTTGCCAAATTGCCTCGGCCCAGCGAGCCAGGCTGGTGCTGCTGCATGTTCTGCCGCCGATTGTGCCTGCAGCTGCCTTTGCACCGCTGCCGGGGCTGCCGTTAGCGGCTTTGACAGTCCGCGAGAACTTCCGCACCGTGGAACCGGGAACCAGTGGCCAGCCCGCTGGCCTGGACTCGGCGGCATTTCACCATCTCCGCGCTCTCGCAGCCGACATCGGGTCAGACTGCAATACAACCGTCGAGCCGCGAGTGGTTCACGGCAACCCGTCAGTCGAAATCCTCGCCGAAGCCGCGGAAAGTGGCGCAAATCTGATCATTCTGGGAGCACGGCCCCGGGCTGCCTTTGAAAATCTCACCCAGGATCGAACCATCTACCGCGTCCTCGCCCATGGCCGCTGCCCTGTACTCACACTGCGCGAGAGCGCCGGAAAACCGCATGGGTTCGGTTTAGCTTCAATCGGCGCGGAAAGCTGATTCGCTTTCGTGCTCAGTTTGCCTCGTTGCGCCGGTCGACAATCTTGTATTCGTGGGGCACATTAAAGACATCCGGGTCGGGCTCGGCCGTGGAGATTTCTTTGGCCCGGAAGACCTGCTTCCCTGACTCAGGGGTATCGACGATGGAGATCAGGTTGACGGCTAGGTGGGGCGAATACCAGAACTCCCGCATCGTGATCAAAGGCTTGTCATTGCCCATCTTGCCCGGATTGACCGTAGTCGATTCGCGATACCCGTGCGTCTCCTGCCCTTCAACGGTGCCCAGGCCGAGGTCCTCGTGGTCGCGGAATCCGTTTCCATCCGGAAGAGGCCCCGATGGAAAGATTGCCGGCGGAAATTGTTCGTCCGTCGTGAGGTGATACATGTAGAGATCGCAGACCTTGGTCGCCGTGATGCAATTCAGCCAGGTATGCCGCTCCGGATCTGTAATCTGGAATACGTCCATGGTGGATTTGATGTTGCTGCCCTTGGGGACAAGAATCCATCGCTCCTGGTAGATGCGGCCCTTGCTGTCGCGCGCAATGGTCCGCTCGTTTGTCAGCGTAAAATTGCCGCCATTTGACTGCATCCGCGTCCATTCCGTCGCGAGAACGAAACTGAAAGGAGCGCCGGCCTTGGGCGGAACGAAGATGCTCTGCATGCGGCCGCCCGCGCCGCCTTCGAATACCCGCACCACATTTTGCTGAGGAGCGGTCTGGGCAGATGCCGCGGCTGCGAACAACGATGCGATCCAAACAGAGAGACTGAACGCCCGAATGCTCATGGGAACCTCGGAAACGCCATGCACCTGGATTCGACGCCGGCCGAAGAATAGCAGAGTCCAATAGAAGCTGAAAAATGATTGACCGGCTAAGAAATCGTGCGGATGTCTTAAAGGAGGGGGGTGTCGCGAGCTTAAGCTGTGAGTTGCTCGAGTTGATCGGGCCGCGTGATGGTCATGCTTGAACCCTTGATCGTGATCCATTCGTCGCGGCGGAACTGGTTCAGGAGGCGCGTCACCGTTTCCCGCGAAGTGCCTGCCATATTGGCGATCTCTTCGTGCGTGAGGGCCATGGTAAAACGAATTTCCGGCTTGCCGTTGGCCGATGAGCGACCCCAGTCCAGCAACAACCGGGCCAGACGACCGGCAGCCGACCCTGACAACGCCAGCCGCTTGGCATCGTGAAACACAGTCAGATATTCCGCCGAGAGCGATTGGGCGGCATGCATGCTGGCGATGCCATGCCGGCCGAGGAAGTCGACAAACTCCTGCTTGCGGACCGTCTTTACCTGGCACGGCTCAATGGCTTCCGCCGTCACTTCGTGCGATACGTTCGCCAGCACAGCGCTCAGGCCCATCACATCCCCAGGTCCGGCAATCTTCAAAATCATCGTCTTGCCGTCGCGCGAAGTGGACGAGATCTTTACTTGTCCGTAACAAATGACAAACACATTGCGCGCCGCATCGCCTTCGGAAAAGAGTTTTGCTCCGCGAGCGTGGCTCATCATGATCCCAATGCCGTCGTAGTCCTGAAGGGCTTCAGGCGTGAGATTGCAGAACATGCGCAGGTGACGGTGCTCACAGTTGACGCAATCTTCCGGTGGGTGATGAGGATGAAACGAAACCATGGTTGTGTCGAGTACCTAACCAAAGTATAGCGCACTTTCGATTGAGATTTCCCTGGGCCTTGCATCCAGAGGATGCCTGGAGCCTCCGGCGTGCCCTCTGCAACCACATTTTTCACGCCCAGCGCTGTGGCCGGAAAACCGCTGCGAGAGGCAAATTGTCTCTCCATTCCATCCAACGGCCAGGAACTGCCGCGGTTCCCACGGTAGAAAAGAAAGCCCAGGCTTTGTCGTCTGGAAAGTCGCGTCAGGCCGCAGACACCTGCCCGCTTCTGCGGCGAGTCCTTGACATCCTGTGTTGGCAGCTTGCGTCGTAGCCGCGCGAAACCTCGCGGGCAAGCTCCTCAAGCAGCCGCATCCGCATGGGCGGATGTGCCTCAAAAGCCTGTACCAGGGCCTCCATCGGCAACAGGACAACCGACCCGGCAATCTGCGCGCTCAGTGTGTACGTGTGCGTTCCGTCTCCCAGCACCGCGGCAAGTTCAACCAGGTCGCCGGCCCGCGACATTCCCAGCGCCAGGCGCGCCGACATCCGCTCTGCCCGGCGAGCAAATTGCCCGGAAACAATCACATACAGCCCTTTGCTCAAGCTCGATTGGCGAAACACGACGTCGCTGGCTCCCACTTCAATAGTCTGGGCCGCTTGGTTCAGGAGATTCCCAATCGCAGGCGGGCACCGTAACAACTCTTCGAGCGGCCGCTTCTGGAGTGCCGACCCATGCCCGTTCTTCACCTCAGCTTGCATCGTTCCATCTCCACTGATCCGGTGCGACGCGATCCTCGTTGCCATAGAAGTTGCCGCAATCGAGAGCCTAACGTTTCGTTGGTTCGCCGACGTCGCGATTCCCGCTCGCCGGATTTCGTCCTGTCGAATGGTGCGGGGGCCCATGGAGAAAAGCCGCGACTTGATCAAGGCTCGCTCCTTCTCGTTGTTCGTTGCCAGGCCCTCGCCTTATCGAATTTCGGCGCGCGTTTCGGCTTCGGGCTCTTTGACCTCTTTCACCGGTTCCGGAGGAACACACAAAACAGGAACCCGCGAACGAGCCAACAGAGCAAATGCGGTCCCGTGTGGCCCCGGCGTCTCGCTGGCGCGCTTGACCCCGGCCACCAGCATGCTCGGGTGATACAGGGCAATGGCCTCAGTAATTGCATCGGCCGGTGAGCCGTCTTTGACGACCCATCGAACCGGGAAGCGCGAACCAGGCTTGATGCCGAACTTCGCAAGAGATGCTGCGCCGGGATTCAGAATGGCCGAAACCTCGGCCGACCCGCGTGCGTGCAGCGCAATCAGTGTGCGTTGAAAGGTTTCAGCCAGCGAACATGCGGTCGACACGGCGGCCTGCATTGCCTCGTTGCGCTCCAGGGCCAGCAGGATCGGGCCGCCGGGAGCTGGGCGGAATTCGCCCGCATTCCAATCCGCGGCGACCGCCAGTACCGGGCACGGGGAAATCCGCACCAGCTGCTCAGCGATTGCCCCCACAATCACCGGCCCCGCGCCACGCATTCCCTGCGTTCCGATAACAATCAGTCCAGCATCGTACTGCCGCGCCACATCCACCAGCATCTTGGCCACGGCTCCCTGGCGAACTTCAGAATGGCTGGGGATGCCTTCTTGAAGAAGGTCATGACTGAGGGACTCCAGCGCCGCGCGCGCTTGTTCGGTCAGCCCGCGAAGCAACCGGCCAGGAACGCCATCCACGGCGGCGTACGTCACAGGGTCCAGACCGTGCGCGAGCACAATCCGCGCTCCATACGCAGCGGCCAGTTTCCGTGCGTATTCCAGAGCCGCTTCCGAGTGTCCATCCAGATCTGTGGAAACTACAATGGTCTTCATGCCGCTTGCAAAGCTCATGAATTCTCCTGACGCTCGATTGGCGCCTTTCTGCCTGACTGCCTATTGGATTTCGAGTCTGCTCCATGGCTAACGGAGCAGGCAGTGACACCCTGCACGACCGGCTGTGATTCCTATCACATTTGGCCCCATGAACTCATTGAAGGTCAGTGAGATCGGGTGCGCTCCAATCGGCGCCCAACAGAAGTGCTTCCCCCCCTATACAGCACTCATCAAAATGCGGTAGCCTTCTCGGTCATGAAAAACCAGATTTTCTTCGCTCAATCGATTTTGCAGGGCCGTGCCGCAACCCTTTCCTTCGCCCTTCTAGCCACCCTGGCGTACCCACTTGTGACCGCCGCCCAGGCTCCCGTTCCAGATTCGCCCGCGATCGAAGCCAAGGCACACGACTGGATTCAGAAGCTGACCCTGGAGCAAAAGCTTGAACTGCTGGGCGGCGTTGATGAGATGTATACGCATGCCGAACCATCGATAGGCCTGCCCCGCTTCAAGATGTCCGACGCATCGCTGGGAGTTCGAACCTGGGGACCGACCACCGCGTATGCCGGCGGAGTGTCGCTGGCTGCCAGCTGGGACCCGGAGTTGGCGCGCAAGATCGGCGCAAGCATCGGCAAAGATGCGCGGGCCCGCAACGTCAATTTCCTTCTCGGCCCTGGCGTGAACATTGCGCGCTCGCCCGTGGCTGGACGCAACTTCGAATACCTCTCCGAAGACCCTTACCTGAATTCCGCGCTCGTGGTTCCCTATATTGAAGGCGTGCAGTCGCAGGGCGTCATAGCCACCGTCAAGCACTTTGCCCTGAATAATCAGGAGTACAACCGGCACAACGTCGATTCGGAAGCCGACGAGCGCACCATGCGCGAACTCTACTTCCCTGCCTTCGAGGCTGCGGTCAAAAGGGCGCATGTCGACTCGGTGATGAACTCCTACAACCTGATCAACGGCATGCACGCGACCCAAAATGAATTCCTCAACCTGAAAGTGCTCAAGGGAGAGTGGGGTTTTCAGGGCATTCTCATGTCCGATTGGGACGCAACGTACGACACCGTAGGCGCCGCGAACAACGGCCTCGATCTCGAGATGCCAGGCCCGCGCTTCATGAATCCCAAGGCACTGTTGGCTGCGATCAAAGACGGCTCGGTGAAGGAATCAACTATCGACGAGAAACTCCTGCGCATCTTCCGCACCGAGTTGCGCTATGGCTTTACAGACCGTCCGCAATTCGATCCGTCGAACTCGACCTACTCTGTGGCTGATCGTAGCGTCGCTCTGGATGGAGCGCGGGAAAGCATCACCTTGCTCAAGAACGAAAGTCATCTGCTTCCACTCAGTGCAACCAAGGTCAAGACCATTGCCGTGATAGGTCCCAACGCGTGGCCGGCCGTCACCGGTGGCGGCGGTTCTTCAGAGGCCCAGGCCTTCGAGCCTGTTTCGATCGTCACCGGAATCGCCAATCTGGTTGGACCCGAAGTGCATGTGCTCTACACCCGTGGCCTCCCCATGGAGAACGACGTCTTCGGCAACACACACTGGCAGGGCCGGGTGAAGATCGAAACCTACCCCAGCAACGATTTCACCGGCGCAGCCGACACCTCGTACGAGGGCAACATTTCCGATTGGAAACCGTCGCCATGGGACGTCGAACAGCCCGCGCCGCGCAGCATCCGCTACACCGCGGCTTTCAAAGCTGACAAAGCCGGCAAATATCTGCTGCTTGCCGCCGCCTCGGGAGAAGACGCATTCACCATAACCGTCGACGGCAAGCCGGTTCTGAAGCAACCGCATGCCGAGGGCCAGGTTCCTCTGTCAGCGTCACTCGATCTCACCTCCGGCCAGTCCGTGAATATCGTCGCCGACTACCTGCCTCACGCAACGGGCGTTCGTCTCGGCTTGGGGATGGCTTCAGAAGCCGACCTCGTTTCGGAAGAGGCGCGCACGTTTGCCGCCAAGGCCGATCTTGTCGTTCTCGCCGCCGGCTTCAACGACCTGACGGAAGGCGAGGGCCAGGATAGAACCTTCGAGTTGCCATGGGGCCAGAATGCGTTGATCGACGCCGTAACCGCTGCGAATCCGCACACCGTCGTCACGCTAAACGGCGGTGGTGGCATGGAGACCAGCCACTGGCTCGACAAGGTTCCTGCGCTCCTGCACACGTTTTATCCCGGACAGGAAGGCGGCACGGCCATCGCCGAAATTCTCTTCGGCAAACACAATCCTGAAGGCAAATTGCCGATGAGCTTTGACCGCAGTTGGGAAGAGAATCCCTCGTACAACTTTTACTACCCCATCGCAGGCGCCGACACCACTCTCCATGTAACCGAGACCGATGGCAAGAAGATCGACTACGTCATTCCGCACCTGAAGTACGACGACAAGCTCATGGTCGGCTATCGCTACTGGACCACTACAGGCAAACACCCGCTCTATCCCTTTGGCTTTGGACTGAGCTACACCACCTTCAAGTTTGCCAACCTGAAAGCGCCGGCACTGGCGGTGAGCGGAACAATCGACCCCAAGGGCATTACAGTCACCTTCGATGTGACAAACAGCGGAAGCGTCGCGGGTGCTGAAGTTGCCCAGCTCTATGTTTCCGATCCTTCCGCCAAAGTCACGCGCCCCGAGCGGGAATTGAAAGGCTTCGAGAAAGTGCGTCTCAATCCAGGTGAGACAAAACACGTCACTCTGACGCTCGATGCACGCGCCTTCAGCTATTGGGATGAGACCGCCCATAAGTGGACCATAGAACCGGGAAAATTCGTGATCCACGTCGGCGACTCGAGCGAAAATACGCCGCTCCAGGCCGATCTTACCCTGAATTGATTTGCGCCTTGACCCGAATGGCCTGACGCTTCGATGCGTCAGGCCATTTCATTCGGGTGCGGAAGAGCGCTCGACCAGCATCACGCCATCGCCGTTTATGATCCAAACATGAAGCGAGTCCTCCTCTCCTGGAGCAGCGGCAAAGACAGCGCCTGGACTCTTCACGTTCTGCGCCAGGATCCGAACGTCGAAATTGTGGGCTTGCTCACAACCCTCAACGCTGAGTTTCAGCGCGTAGCCATGCACGGAACGCGGCGCGCCGTCCTCGAAGCCCAGGCCCAGGCCGCAGGTCTTCCGTTGTGGATCGTTCCGCTCCCGTGGCCATGCTCGAACGCGGACTACGAGCAGCGCATGGCCGAGGTCTGCGACCGCGCGATTGCGGAGAAGATCGATGCCATGGCCTTCGGCGACTTGTTTCTGGAGGATGTCCGCGCTTACCGCGAACGCCAGCTTAAGCCCACCGGCATAGAGCCGCTCTTCCCGCTCTGGAAGCTCCCCACCGCCGAACTCGCGCGGACCATGCTGGCCGGCGGACTTAGAGCGCGCGTCACCTGTATCGACCCAGGCAAAATTCCCGCCTCGTTTGCCGGACGCGAATTTGACGCGGCGTTCCTCGCGGATCTTCCACCGGAAACCGATCCATGCGCCGAGCGCGGCGAATTCCACACCTGCGTCTATGCGGGTCCCATGTTCTCCGGTCCCATTCCGCTTGAATGCGGAGAAATAGTTCACCGCGACGGATTCGTCTTCGCCGATTTCTCCTGCGGCGCAACAATCTCGGCAGCATAGCCTCGTCGCGCGAAGCTTGCCACAAACTACATCTGCCACCAGCGCCGCGGCTTCGGCGGCTTCTGCGCAGGCACGGCTGCGGTTCCTGGCGGAACCGGCAAACCTGCCTGATCGGGTGGCGGCAATGTGTGCGTTAGGTTCCACTGCGCAATCACCTGCGCCTGCCAGCGATCCGCGCGTCCTATCCAAAGCTGCGCCGACTGCATATAGCGGTCCATGTTGGTCTGCAGCCAATAGGGTCGATTGTCGCGCAGCCATGCCTGCCGGTACAGGTCGCTCAACAACGAGTAACCATCGCGAATATCCTGCAAGCGGCCGTTGTTCGAGCCAATGGTGTGCAGCAGATCGGAGATCTCCCTGCGATCGTCCTTGTCGCCTTTTTCAGCCAGTGCCCGCGCCCGATCGTACAAGGTCACGCAGTCGTCCGCGGACTGGAATTTCAACCCGACAAAATCGATGCGCCGCGCCCCCAGTTCCAATGCGTCGAGCGCTTCAGGATTCTCAAGCTTCTTATGTTCTTCGTGGGCTGCGTCGCGCGCCTGCGCCAGCAACGTGATGGCACGCTCCGCATCCATGCGCAGTTCCCCAATCACCGGGCGAAGCTTGCCGGCAAGCGCTTGACCTTCCGGCGAAAATGGATCGGTCCAGAAATAGCTGTCGCGCGCATCGCCCACGCCCGCCTGCTTCAACACGGCATGGGCAGCCCGCAGCGCCTGTTGCGCCTGGTCGATCTTGCCACTCGCGTCGCCATGAAACGCCAGCCCATACGACGCCGCAAACGCGTCTTCAGAACTCTCGCCCGGCTGCCAGCTTGCCGCCGCTCCGAACAAAACCCCATACCAATTCTCGTCGAAAATGCCTTCCCCGTCGTCGTTCCAAACCGTGTTGAGCATGCCCTTGGCGCCCAGCTTCTGCCCATCGCGAACGAACGCGCGGATATTGCCGAGTGCCTCGTTATTGTTGGGATAGAGACGATTCCAATTGTTGACGCCCGGCGCAACCCACGTCTCGAGTCCCGCCTTGGTGAAGGGCTCAATCAGCGAAGTGAAATCCGGCTCCGCATCGTAGCGCCACGACACAGCAATCATGTCTTTCGGCAAAGTCGGTACCAGGTCCGGCGAGTTCACCGCAATATCCCCCCAGAAGAGCAGTTGCTTATGATTCGGCACAAGCGCGGTATGAATCTGATTGAGAAAGTCAATGTACACCGCGCCCAGTCCCTTATCTTTCACGACGTCGCGCGAGCGGCCCAATCCCAGTTCGAAGGTTTCATCTGCGCCAACGTGCGCATACGGTCCCGAAAATACCTTGGCAAGTTCCCCAAACCACTCCGCAATCTGCGGCAATGTCTGCGGGTCACCCGGCGCCAGCACCGCCCCGTGCGGCGTCTCCGCCAAAGGGGAGTACTGCTCAAACTTCAGTACATTGTGCAAGTGCCCAAAGGCTTCCTGCTCCGGGATCACAGTAATGTGATACTGCGCTGCATACTCGACCAGATCCTTTGCTTCCGCAGGCGTCATCGAGCCGCCGGGAAACGCGGCGACCGGCGTGCTCTCGTAAGCGAACGTGTGCTCAAAGTAGGGGGAAAACGTGTTCAGCTTATACGCAGCCAGCGTGCGAATTTCGCGCCGCAGAAAATCCATGTTCGGGATCGGCCCGCGCGACCAATCGTCCGACAATCCACGGTGCGCCATCGCCGGCCAATCGCGAAGAGTCGGCGCCAGCAGCACGGAATCTTTGCCAGTACCGTGAATCAGTTGCTTCACCGTCTGCGCGCCATAAAAGATGCCGGCCGAGGTTTCTGCGATCACTGCCACCCCGCCCTGGCCGTCGGGCACAATCACGTACCCTTCATCGTGCATCGCCGGATCGAAACTCAAGTGGTGCTGCTCGAGCAAAGTCTTCGCCGGATCGGTATTGGCGCGTTCCAGCCGGATGAAAGGTGCATCCTTCTGTACCTGGCGCTTGCCCAGGCTCTCTTCGGTCAGATCCTCTGCCGCAAATCCGTCTTCCGCCCCGCCCGCCGCAACAAAGAATCCCAGTCCCCCTATCGGAATCACGTCGACCGAAACGCACTCGCGCGGCGCCGGAATCAAATGCAGATCCGCGCAGGCGAACTGGGTTTGCGCGGCTTGTCCAACCACGCTGGTTGCTGCAACGAACGAAAGAATTCCGAAGGGAAGAAGACGCATGGGGACTCCCATAAAGGGTTGGCTTCCTAGCTCCCAGCCTATCATCGCGGCGCTGCGCGAACCGTTGCGCGCGCTGGACGGCTCTTCCCCGCTCGGATCCCGCCTACCGCAAGCTCTTCAGCGCTGGGTAAAGCTTTCTCCATTCGGCGTACCCCGCCTGATAAGCTCCCCCGTCGCGCGCGTCCGGTTCGATGCGCTGCGCAACCTCGATCGCCTGTGCACAAGCCACATCCAGATTCTGCCAATGACCCGCGCCCACGCCCGCCATCAATGCGCAGCCGAAAGCGCCGCCCTCTTCCGCCGTCAGCACTTCTACGGCGTGCCCATAAATCCCAGCCTGAATCCTGCGCCACAGCGGGCCACGTGCCCCGCCCCCGCCCAGCCGAATTGCGGTCACGGGGATGCCGAGTTCGGCAAATAACGTGAACGTATCCTTCAGCGAATAGGCGACGCCTTCAAGCACAGCCCGCACAAAATGTGCTGAGGTATGCGTCGTCGAAATGCCCGCGAATGCCGCGCGCACTTGAGGATCGAGATGGGGCGTTCGCTCTCCTAAAAGATAGGGCGCCCACAAAAGGCCATCGCTGCCAGCGGCAACTTTCCTTGCCTCCTCCGTCAACTCGTCATAATTCGACCCCGCAAAAAATGTTTCCTTCAACCAGCGCAGGCTCAGACCCGCCGACTGCGTTACACCCATCACGTGCCACAAGCCCGGCACCGCGTGACAGAAAGTGTGCAACCGCCCCTTGGGGTCCTTTGTCGGAGCCGCAGTCGCAGCGAACACCACGCCCGACGTCCCGATCGTCGCCGAAACCGAACCCGGTTGCAGAATGCCCATGCCCACCGCACCCGCACCCTGGTCCCCTGCTCCCGCCACAACCGGAGTTCCCGCTTTGAGCCCCGTCAACCCTGCCGCCGTCTCGCTGATCCGCGCGCACACCTCCGGCGACTCGTACACCTGCGGCAACCACGCTTCATCAATTCCCGCCGCCTCGGCAACTTCCTTCGACCAGCGCCGGTGCGTTACATCCAGCAGCAACGTTCCCGAAGCCTCCTGCACGTCGATCGCAAACTCGCCGGTGAGGCGATAGCGTACATAATCCTTGGGACACATGATGTGCCGGATTTTGGCGAAGATCTCAGGCTGATGCGTGCGCACCCACAGCAGCTTGGTCACGGTGAAGTTGGGCAGCGCCGGATTGCAGGTGAGTTCGATCAAACGCTCGTAGCCGATTTTTTCGGTAAGCCAGTCGCACTCCGGTTGCGTGCGCGTGTCGCACCAAATCAACGCAGGCCGCAACACCGCGCCGTTTTCATCCAGCATCACAGCGCCGTGCATCTGCCCCGTTAGGCCGATGGCCGCAATCGGCTCCTGCGGCTGGGGTGCCGCTGCCAGCGCCAGGCGAATCGCCTCTTTAGCGGCACGCCACCAATCTTCAGGCTCCTGTTCGGCCCACCCTGGATGCGCGGTCTTGAACGGCTCGTGCTCGCTCGAAGCGCCTGCGATCAGCTTCCCTGCTCCGTCCACAACCACCGCCCGCGTTCCGCCCGTCCCCACATCCATCCCCAGAAACCACATATGCGTACTCTCCCTTGCTAAATCGCTTTTCCCGGCGCAAGGAGCATATCACTCCGTGCCCGTGCAGGAATAGTGAACACCATGGAGCGCCGGAAGAAGAGGCGGCCACTCCACCGAACTGCTAAAGTTACGTTGGATCGCCGACGGGAAGCCTGATTTGCGCATACTCGTACACTGCATTGCCTCGCTCGTTTTCTGTGCCGCGCTCCCCGCCGCGCCTGCGCAAAACGACCCCGCATTTCATTTCCACTTCGATAACAAACCTGGACAGTACGAGGTTGGACTCAAAGTCATTGATCAATACGATCGCTCGCGAACCTTTGACTTGGAAAGTGATGCGCCCGGTGGGCCGAACGCTATCAAGGGCGACCGCCCACTGCAGACATTGGTGTGGTATCCGGCAGACAGCACGAGTGGCCTCGCCATGACTTACGGTGACTACGGAACTCTAATCAAAACCGAAACGAGCTTCACGTCCCCCATCGATCGCGGCAAGCCTCAGTCGTTCGTCGATACCTACATGCACGGCACCACAGAAATAAATGCATGGGCCCACCGCGATGCAACCATGGCGCCTGGACACTTCCCCGTCGTGATCTATGCTCCCAGTCTGAATGCCCCCTCAACTGAAAACATCGAACTCTGTGAATACCTCGCAAGCGCGGGCTTTGTTGTAATAGCCAGCCCCAGCATGGGCGCATCGTCGCGAAACATGACCGTCGACGTTTCTGGTGCGAACGCTGAAAGCCGGGACATCTCCTTCCTCCTGGATTTTGCCGCGAGCTTACCCGAAGCGGACACGTCCAAGGTGGCGGCAATCGGCTATAGCTGGGGAGGCATGTCTGCGCTCTTCGCCGCGGCTCGAGATAAACGCATCCGTGCTCTCATCTCTCTCGATGGTTCTTTCCGCTACTCTCCTGGAACCGTCGAGGAAGCCGGCGATGTTCATCCCGATCGGTTGACCATTCCCCTTCTGGTCTTCAGTCGGGCCGAGGAGACATTGGAAACCTGGGATTCAATGCGCAAAGACAAAACCCAGTGCGGCTGCGCACCAAACGTGCTGAATGAATGGACCCATGGCGACTTGCTTCACGTGCAGTTGCTCGCCATCTCGCACATCCAGTTCAGCTCCCTGTACCAGAGAAGCGAGCGATTCAGGCAGGAAGCCTCGCGTTTCACTCCGGCAGATTACTCGTTGCAAGACGGAGCGGTGAGCTATAGCTGGATGGCCCGATATACTCTTGAATTCTTAAACGCCTACTTGAAGAAACAAGAATCCGCTGTGCTGTTTCTCAAGCGCACTCCTACCGAAAATGGCGTTCTCAGGCACTTGATGGCCGTCACCTTCCACCAGGCTTCGGCACACCTGCAATAGTTCTTCACTCCCCCAGGAAGTTGCCGCGCATCTTTCCCGCGTTTATTCCCCGCGAAGCGCTTGCACCGGATTGACTGAAGCCGCACGGAACGCCGGCAGCGTCGAAGCAACCAGCGCCAGCCCCAGCACGGCGACAGCGGCAAACACCATCACCAGCGGATCGAACGGGCTTACGCCGAAAAGCATCGACCGCAGCAGGCTTGACGCTGCGGCTGCTCCGATCAATCCGAGCACGCAACCAGTTCCCGCCAGCTTCGCTCCCGATTCCAAAACCAGCCTCACAATGCCGGCGCGTTGCGATCCAAGCGCCATGCGTATTGCCATCTCCTGCACGCGCGAAGCAACGGAAAACGCGATGACGCTGTAGATTCCCAGGATCGCCAGCAGCACGGCTGCCCCGGCAAAGCTCGAAATCAGAACCGTGTTGAAGCGGCGTGGTGCCTCGCTCTCTGACACAGCCTGCACCATCGTCTGCACCTGCGTAAGAGCGAGCTGCGGGTCGATGGCGCGCACCGTGGTGCGGATAGCGCTCTCCATCTGCTCCGGCGGCATGGCCGAACGCAATACGATCGATCCGCCATTGCCGTTCAAATCGGTGGCCGGGTTCGCCAGCGTGCCGAAGTCGTCTTCCAGCTGCGCAACAGGCAAAAAGTATTGCTCCTTTGTCGGCTCGTCCGGCGAGCTCAACTTCACATCGGCAACCTCGCCAACTACGTTGATCCACGGCGTCTGCATCTGTTCCGTGCCGATACGCATGCGCTTCCCGATGGGATCTTTGCCGGGCCAGTAGTGCTCGGCGAGCTTATGGTTCACCACGATCACCGCTTGCTTGCCAGACTTGTCCCCTTCCGTGAATCCGCGCCCTCGCAGCAAGGCGATGCCCATGGAGCCGAAGTAGTCGCCCTCGACCTGGGCAACCGTGGCCAGGTTCATGCCCGCGCCTTTGGGCGGTACATAGCCTTCCACAACAAAGGTCTGATTGTTGTTGTTTCCAGATGCGGGAAGAAAACTGCTCAGCCCCGCCGCGTGCACCGAGGGCAATTGCTGCAGGCGCCGCAGCAATTCGTCATTGAAGGCATCAATCGAGGCCTGCGTTGAATACTGCTTCTGTGGAAGCGAATACGAAGCGGTCGCCACGGCATCAGGCCGGTATCCCAGATCGACGGACCGCATCTTTTCAAAGCTGCGCAGCAGCAGGCCAGAAGCCGTCAACAACACCAGCGCGATCGCGATCTCCGCAACCACTAGTGCCGAGCGCAGGCGCGCGTGCCCTCCTCCTGCGGTGCCGCTGCGGCCGCCTTCCTTCAGTGTGGCGTTCACGTTGGTGCGCAGGGCGGCAAATGCCGGCGCCAATCCGCACAGCAAGCCGGTCACAATGCCCAGCAGCAACGTAAATCCCACAACCTCCCAGTTGAGCCCGATCTCATCCACACGCGGCAGGCTCTCTGGCAGCAGGCTCTTTCCTACATTCAAGGCCAGCGCTGCCAGACCCAGTCCCACCAGGCCGCCGCTCAG